>Ga0209212_1003421_pt1 | contig 20995 bp, 26 predicted proteins | sample RifGroC2_FD_183996 | JGI IMG/M metagenome (GOLD analysis project Ga0209212, IMG submission 183996) | Groundwater microbial communities from Rifle, Colorado, USA - Groundwater C2 (SPAdes) (version 2) | ecosystem: Environmental > Aquatic > Deep subsurface > Groundwater | place: Rifle, Colorado... | reverse complement strand
TCTGTTTTATCTTAATCGGCACCTTATCCCATGAAGCTACTTGCCGTTCTGATGGTTTTAAATAATAACAAATTGATTGAAAATCAATGTCTAAAAGATTGGCTCCCCAAACAGGCACTGGACGCTTACCAAAAGCCTCCAGTGCTTTTAAACGGCGGTCTAACATCCAGCTGGGCTCATTTTTAATATGTGATATTTCCTGCACTACTCGCGCCGACAACCCGGGCGGAATAGAATAAACAGGTTTCACATCATCATGAAAACCATACTGATATGAACCTGGAACTTTATCAGTTTGAGTATTAGGCAACATTTAAATGCTCAAATTGCTGGTAACCAGTTTGCTCAACAGCCTGCACCAAATCCGACCCAGCAGATTTAATTATTTTTCCAGCCATCATAACATGAACATTGGTTGGACTTAAATAATGAAGCAGGCGCTGATAATGAGTAATAACCAGCACTGCCATCTCAGACTTGACTAATCTATTTACACCCTCAGCCACCAGCTTCATCGCATCCACATCCAAACCAGAATCGGTTTCGTCTAAAATAGCTAGTTTGGGTTTAAGTACGGCAAGTTGTAAAATCTCCAGACGTTTTTTCTCACCGCCGGAAAAACCATCATTTAATGATCGCTCTAAAAATTCTGATTTAAATTTTAAAAGCTTAAGCTCAGCCTCAATTAAAGACCGGAATTCCAGGGGCGATAATATTTTTTGACCTGCCGATTGACGATGCGCACTCAAGGCACTGCGCAAAAAATGTTCTACGGTTAAACCAGTAACCGATACCGGGTACTGAAATGCTAAAAATAAACCTAAATGTGAACGTTCTTCTGGTTTTAATGATAACAAATCCTGGCCTTGCCAATTTATTTTACCGCTAGTTACGACAAAACTGGGATGGCCCATTAACACGCTGGCCAAAGTGCTTTTACCTGAACCGTTCGGGCCCATCAAAGCATGAATCTCGCCTTGATTGATAGCCAAATTAACACCCTTCAATATCTCTTTGCCCTCAACTTGGGTGTGAAGATTAATTATTTCAAGTAAGTTTGGCATTTGCTAGTTAAATCGCTCAGACACTGTTTCCCAATTAACTACATTCCACCAAGCGTCAATATATTCCGGCCGCCGGTTTTGATACTTCAAATAATAAGCGTGCTCCCAAACATCTAAACCCAGCAACGGCTTAAAGCCTCGCGTTAACGGATTATCTTGATTGGGTGTTGTAATTATAGCCAATTTGCCTGAAGCTTCTACAGTGAGCCAGGCCCAACCACTGCCAAAAACCCCGACTGCTGATTTAGTGAAAGTCTCTTTAAATTTATCAAAGTCACCAAAGGCCTCCACTATAGCCAATTGCAATTTACCACTAGGCCTCACACCACCAGCTGGCCGAAGCGATTCCCAAAACAAGGTGTGATTAAAATGACCGCCACCGTGATTTCTCAAGGCTGTTTTAATTTCCTCAGGTGCTTTATCGTAATTAGCTACAATCTCTTCTATCTTTTTTGCTTCCCACTCCGCTGATTTATCTAAAGCCTCATTAAGCTTAGCCACATAAGCGGCATGATGCTTGCCCTGATGGATTTCCATGGTTTTAGCATCTATATAAGGCTCTAGGGCATCAAATGAATATGGTAATTTTGGTAATTCAAACATAATAAATAAATTAATAATTAAGCAGCCGTTTTTATAACGTCGGCTAAGGTTTTATTTTGCAGTAATTTATACAATTGAGCATGCACCTCTTGCCAACCAGTTTTACGTTCGCAGGCGAATTTTCTGTCGCAACACTTGCCATCATGAGTGCAGTGCACTGGCTCAAGCTCACCCTCTAAAGCTTTTAACACTTCTACAAATTTAATCTGGTTAACGGGTTTACTTAAAATATAGCCGCCACCCCGGCCTTCACGCGCGCTTATAACCCCGGCCGTCACCAATTGCCGGGCGACATGGTCCAGGTACTTTCGGGGTAAATGCTTAGTGCGCGCTAGGGTTGCTAGGCTAAGATATTGCCCAGGCTGCGCTAAAGATAATTCCTTAAGCAATAGTAAGCCATAGTCACCATTGGCGGAAAGATTAAGCATATATTCAGTATAACAAAACTCCTACCTTTGGAGTAGGAGTTTTAATATTAGCCCAAGCCTTGCCTGGTAATGCTTTCAATCTTGGCTGTGTTTGTTATTGGCCCAAACTTATATAAATTGAATTAGGATCATCTGGGCTTACAACCAAAGACGTTACTGCCAACGGCGAAGGTAGGCGTCGTGTGGTCCAATTTATACCACCATCACTAGATTTGAACAGCACCCCTTGGGCACAATATATAATATTATTAGCGTTTTTAGGATTTATTCCTAACGCAGTAATATTGACACTGCCGGGCCGGGTTAATAAAGTTAGGGCCGACCAATTTTGGCCAGCATCTAGACTACGATAAATACCTAAACTATTAGCGTACAACAAGCCTTCACCGGCACCTGGCAGTATAACTAAGTCGCGAAAAGTTCCTAATTTAACCTTGAGCTGGGTTTGCAAATTCTTAGTTATTGCTGACCAGGAATTACCTGAGTCTTGGCTACGCCAAATGACACCGCCATTCTCTATGGCATAAATTATTTTAGGATCGCGCGGATAAAACATAAGTTTTATAATTGGCTTATCAAATATTTTCACCCTTTGCCAGGCTTCTCCTTGATTTTGGCTTAAAAGCATAACCAAACCTTTGCCGGTGGCTAAATACAGTTTATTGGGTTCAACTGGGTTTTGAGTTATATCATTTATTTCCGCCCGGGGTGTAGCTTCAATATAGATGACTGACCAATTTTTCCCGTAATCCTTTGTTCGCCACAACGTTTGACCTGATACTACATAAGCCACCTGGGTATCTTTAGCATCAAGCAATAAATTGGAGACTGGTTGTGCTATAATTTTCTGCCAAGATTCAGCTTTGTCTTCACTTCGGTAAAGTCCGGCTGGGCCAGCCACGGCGTATAAAACATTACTGGTCAGAGGTGAAATCATCACTTGGCTGATACTAACTTGCTCAATGGTAATAGCCTCGCCCTCCTCGTCTTGTCCGGCCTTAACTTTAGGGGTCCAGGTTTCACCTTGATTGGGGGAATAAAAAATTCCGGCAGAGCCAACCGGACCAGATTTAACTCCGCAAGCCTGCCCCATTAAAACCAAGGCTACACCTATTAAACTAAGCCGTAAGCTCGGAGATTTACTTAAATACGTCATTACAATATATAACGACCTGGAGCTACTTTTGTTACTATAGGTTTAACTATTATTTATAGAGTAGTAATTGGGCGGGATTGGGTGATGTAGAATTTGTTTTTGCTATAAGACCGCTCTTTCTATAGAGGCTACATACCAAAATTATAGTTTATCTAAGCACCGAAAATGTTTTGAAAAAAGCCGCTGCTTAAGCGCATGACATCGCGATAAGTTATCAGTACAACCAAAATCATTAAAAAGGCAAAACCAATATTATGGACAATGGCTTCGGTTTTAGCGTCAGTGGCCTTGCGCCTAATTTTTTCTATTATGACAAATAATAACCTACCGCCATCTAACGCTGGAAATGGCAAAATATTAATGAGCGCCAAATTAATTGAAAGCAAAGAAGCAAATTGCAAAACATAAGCAAAACCCAAGTCCACCACTTGCCCGGTTAAAACCGCAATGCCTACTGGCCCAGCTAAATCAGCTGGCACCTGTCGCTCAATAAACAAACCGCGGAATAAGCTGCCAAAAGCCAAGACAATCTCTTTGGTTAAGATAACCGTAGCCCGCGCCCCGTGCCAAATGGCTTGATACCAAGGATAAGATATAACGCCGGTTTGCAATAAACTTACTCCCAGTACAGCCCGGTCCGGCACTTCTGGCAATAATGTTGGCTGAGCTTGAATATTTATACTTTCACCTAATCTATCTAATTTTAATTCTATTGGTGAATCAGTATGACCAGCTATATAATTTTGCACTTCACTTATTGTAGCTAACTCCTGATTATCAAGACTGATTATGGCATCGCCAATTTTAATGCCCGCCTGAGCCGCTGGAGAATTTACCGCTACCATTTCCACGACGATTTTTACATCCTGAGCTTTGGCAATTTCCGATTCGTCCAAGGCCACCGGCACACCAATCATAAAACCGGTGCTTAATAACACAAAAGCTAAAACCAAATTCATGCCTACTCCCGCCACCAGCACCACTGCCCGGCGCCATGGTTTTTGCACAGCAAAACTATCAGGCTCAATACGATTATCACCCGACTCACCTTTAAGTTTGACAAAGCCCCCCAGTGGCAGCCAATTGAAAGAAAATTTGGTACCTTGGTGCATTACACTAGCTAAACGGGGCGGAAAGCCAAAGCCAAATTCCTCCACCCCGATTTTTAATCGTCGGGCAGCAAAAAAATGACCCCACTCATGGGCCAGCACCAAGACCAGTAAAATCGCAAAAAATATTAAAATCGTCGTTATCATTTAGATGGTCATTATTTCCTTTTCTTTTTCCTCACCCAACTGCTTGATAGATTCATTTTGTTCATCAATAATCTTTTGCAGATCTTTCTGAGTGGCAAAAAAATCATCCTCGCTTATCTCCCCCGTGCCCTTTTGCTCTTTTAATTCTTTCATAATTTCCTCGCGTACATTTCGTATAGCAACTTTAGTTTCTTCCAGTTTATTATTAACCATTTTTACCAGCTCTCGCCTTCTTTCCTCTGTAAGTGATGGAAAATTTAACCTCACCACGTCACCATCAACTGTTGGCTGCACACCTAAATTAGCGGCCTGCAAGGCTTTTTCCACCTCTTTAATAATAGATTTATCCCACGGACTTACTACTAATAACCTAGGCTCAGGCGCAGTAATGCCCGCCAGTTCAATCAAGGGCGTCATCGTGCCATAAGCTTCCACTTTGACATGTTCAACTAAAGCCGGTATTGCTCGTCCTGAGCGAATACCCGATAATTGCACTTTTAAATGCTCAATCGCTTTATCTAATTTTGGTTTAGCTTGTTCAATAAATTGCTTCATAGTGGCATTAAGATAGTTTAAATAGCGTAGTTAATCTTAGCCGAAAATTGCCTAATTGAAAAGAGGTATTCAAACTAAACTTTAAATTGTCCTAAAGAATAGGCTAGCCATTCTAATGTCAGCCGAATATGAGCATTAGCAGCTAAACGCCGGGACGCCTCTTGTAAGAGGTGGCTAATGCGCCACAATTGCTTAAGGCTTAACTGAGATGTTTTTTCTAGCTCGGCCTCAAACGCTTGGTAGCGCAGGTATTTTTTTAAATTTAATTTATAACACCATAAATCACGCGCCACAGTCCGCCAGATATTTACTAGCCTCAAAGCTTGTTCTCGGCTGGTCATAAGTTCAGTACCAGCTTCTTTGAATTCTGTTTCAAAATAACGCGTCGCCTGAATAAAACCGTTACTATTAAATAAATTTAAAAACAATCTGGCTTGGTCTAGTTGATGTGTAAACTCTTCGGGTTGGACTAGTAAATTCAAAGCGGTTCCCGGGCGACCGCCGGATAATTGGGCTAATTCTCCAGCCTGCTCAGCATGAGCCCCGTGACCTTGTAAAAACTTGGCGATCTCGCTGGTGGGCACAAAACTTAATTTTAAAACCTGGCAGCGTGAACTAATGGTCGCCAGTATTTTTTTAGGCTCGGCGGAAAGTAAAAAGAAAATAACTTTATCAGCCGGCTCTTCTAATGATTTAAGCAAGGCATTACCTGATTCCGTATTTAAAAAATGAGCGCCATTAATCACCACCAGCCGCCAGTCGCCGCTCAAAGACTTTAAAGAAATAAAATCATGCAGCTGCCTGATTTGCTCAATGGTAATGTCCTGTTTATCGGACTGCCTCTCAACCAGCCAAATATCAGGGTGATTATCCCGCAACACCTGCTGACAAGCCGAGCATTGGCCGCAAGCCGACTGCTGTTCGCAAAATAAATGCGCGGCAAAATCCTTAACTAAAGTAAATTTACCAATGCCTTCTGGCCCGAGTAGCAGATAGGCATGGCTCAAGGCCTGGCGCTGCCAGGAATTAAGTAAAAAATTTCTAATCGCCTCGTGGCCTATTACTTTGATTTTACTCATAACGGTGTTCTATCTTGGGGGGCTGTAACTTAAGCTGATAAATTATAGCGAACATAATAGCTAGCCACCACAAAATCGCTAAATCATTTTTCCACATGGGCGTATCTAGTGTGCCGTGTATAATCTGTACCGCCAAAACCGCTGCTGGTATAGCGGCCGCGCCGACGGCCGATTTAAAAACTTTTATAACCAGCCAAATTAATGCTACCAAACCCAGGATGCCAACTGATAACCAGGTTGTCAGCCATAAATTATGCGGGTAAAGACTGGAATAATGCAGCTCAATAGCGAGCCCTGGATTTTTAATACTTAACCAGCCGCGCTCTTCGGCTATAGTATTAAAACTTGCTTGCCATTGCCCCAAACCCAAACCTAAGATTGGACTAGCTTTGATAAATTCAACTGCCTGGCGCCATAAAATCATCCTGACCTCGCCTGAAGTTATGCCATAGGTAGGGTTAGTGTGACCAGTTAATAAACCTTTATTCAATGACACTGCCGCCCATGGACCTAATAAACTAAATAAAATCAACACTAAGCCGATAACTCCAGCCAGTTTAGGCCAAGATTTAATAATGAAATAAATCACAATCGCGCCCATAATAGCGGCAATAGCAGTGTAGCTATTGGTTAAAATCACGCCCCAGCCAACAACTAAGCAAGCTCCGAGCCAAAGGAGCTGCTGATATAATTTTAAGTCACGCCGATTTTCAAATAACCAAAGTAAACCAATTATCAATATTGGTCCCAGATACATGGCTAAAACATTGGGTGAATCATAACCGCTTTGCAAACGCCCGCCGTGCATAGTAAAAGTTTGCAGCATGGCAACAGTGGTAGTAGCAACTGCCCCAACGAGCAGGGCTGCTATCCAATCCCGCCACCAATTTTTTTCTTTTTCTGATACAGCAACTGAAGCTACCATAATACACAAAAGTAATGGATCAATAATAAATCCCTTCCACACACCTAAAGCTAACCTGGTGTCCTCCGCCACTAAAATGCCCAAAATTCCAGCTACTAACCATAACAATAATGGTATTAGCCAGGGCCAAAATAATCTTAAATTTATTTTTTGAAAAATCCGCCAATCCCCTTTTATTAACCAAACTGCTAAGGTAATTCCGATACCAAGCTCTAACCAAGTAGTCGGCAAGCTAATTAAATCAGTTCTGATAATATAAGCTGATAAACCGGCAAGTAACACCAACAAAGCCCAGCGACGCGAATACCAGGCTAAAACAGCCAGTGGCAGTAACAGACTAAAAGGTGACAGCACTAACCACATAAAATGCCGGCTAGTTTAAAAATTTATTTGGCTGATAAAATACTGCGCTTATAAGATTCCAAATTGTCCAAAGCTACCCCCGTGCCTTTAGCTACACACAGCAAGGCATCATCCGCTACAAAAGCCGTCACGCCAGTCGCTTGGGTAAATAACTTATCAATATTCCGCAACAAGGCCGTACCGCCGGACAAAACCATGCCTTTATCAATAACATCGGCCGAAAGTTCTGGCGGCGTGCCTTGCAATACTGTTTTGGCCGCCTGGATAATTCCTTCCAGCTCATTATGAATCGCTTCCGTAACATCATCAGAAGTTACTGTAATGGTGCGAGGCAGACCTGATACCATATCGCGCCCCCGCACATCCATGGCTAATTTATCTTCCATATACATAGCGCTGCCAATCTTTATCTTTATCGCCTCAGCTGTTTGTTCGCCAATAGCCAAACCGTATTTTTTGCGAATAAAATCTGTAATGGCAGTATCAAGCTTATTGCCGCCAATCCGCACGCTGGTGTTAGCTACAATGCCGCCTAAAGATATAACTGCAACCTCGCTGGTACCGCCGCCCATATCAACAATCATATGCCCCGAAGCCGAGCCAATTGGGATATTAGCGCCAATGGCCGCGGCGATCGGCTCTTTAATTATGTAGGCCTCTTTAGCGCCAGCGGCGTTGGTAGCATCAATCACTGCCCGACGCTCGGTTGAGGTAATGCCAGCCGGCACCGCAATCATGACTTCAGGCTTAAAAAACCTGATGCCACCCAAAGCCTTATTAATAAAATACCTGAGCATGGCCTCGGTCGTGCGATAATCAGCAATCACCCCGTCTTTTAAGGGCCGTAAGGCTACTATAGTATCAGGTGTACGCCCCAGCATTTCCTTGGCCTCCTCCCCCACTGCTAAAACGCTTTTGTCAACCGTAGATACCGCCACCACCGAGGGCTCATTTATAACAATGCCTCGCCCGGGAACATGGACGAGTGTGTAGGTTGTGCCTAAATCTATTCCAATTTTCTTAATAAACATAACGCCTCAACTTTAACCAAAAAAGCCTCTGAAGTCAATTTCAGAGGCTAATTCGTCTTATAGCTAAAACTATTATTTCACCACTTTAGTAAAATCAATCGGTCGCCGGACTGACGAAGGGTGAACGCCGGCTTGCATGGCTCTCATCAAACCAGCCGCTTCCAAATAATTATCTACGATAAATAATTTGCCGGGCTTAAAGGGCAGATCAGCCAAACTGTTTTTCATGTTGTTCTTGTTCTCTCTGACCGCAATCACTGTAATATCATTGGCTAGGGCCGATAAGGTCGGCAGACCCACACAACCATCAGGAATAACCAAACATGAAACATCATCTAAAGTTATGCCTTTATTAGGCGGCACTATGCGCGGGGCGCGATGCAAGCCTTTTAAGATGCAATGCAAGTATGTAACTGAAGCAGACTCTGGGGCTTTCCTGGGATCAATGATACCAGTTTCAATATTATCTTCGTCTCTATTTGGCATCATCGGCGAATGTGCTGCCGGCATCCGGAAAATTTCCGCCAGGCTGTGGGTTAACATGGCTTCAATCCCACCAAAAGGATTCACAATATTTTCTTCCTGATAATACTTTTCATGCAGCTCATGCGGCATATTGATAATTGTAGACATGGCAAAAACATCATAGCGGTCGCGGAACCCAGCCGCCACATCAAATAATTTTTGTGCCTGCTTTACTTCCCCTACTGCCCGACCTGATTTTGAGTATTTAGACTCAGTATCAGTAATGTTTTCCATTTCATACACCTCACAATCAATCCCTAGGGTCACCCGAGCTGTTGACACCGCATTAATCACCTCATCATTAAAGAATTTATCATCATTTTTATCCATCAGCATCAGCATCCGGTTCTGCCTGACTGGCTGCAAGCCAATTTTGCCCATCATAAAGCGGGTTAAAATACTACCCTCAACATAAAGAGCGTTTTCCGTCATCTCATTAACATCCGAAGCATTCACCACATTAGGATGGGTGATTAGCCGATCACATGTTGCCGCCATTAACCTCGCCACCACATTGCCATCACCGCAATGTCCGCCAATTTCACAACCAATGCCGGTTGGAATTATTAAAACAGCCGTGAACTTGCCAGTGTTCTCGGCGGTACGCAAATTATGAGTAAAAATATTATCAGCCTGCAAATAAGGTGAAGTTGGTTCGCCCGTATCTTGCATTATCAAATCTAATTCACAGTAATAACCTGTATCATCCGTCTTGGTCACGACAAATCTTAAAACGCGATGCGGCTGAGGTAGCTCAGCTTGCATCTTGCTTTCGTAGTATTTTTGCAACTCCTCCAATCCCCCCAGCTTCAATTCATTCTTAGGAATGAAAACTTCTTGAGTATATATTCTCATTTTCTTATAACTACCTTGCTAGTAACTATCTTGCCGCCAAAGAACTTGCGGGAGAATTCAGCTGCGATTTTGGCATCAAAGTCTTTGCAAGAAAAAATATTAAGATACACCCTTTTAAGTATATCCAGGGTGTGGATAGTCACGTTGCTGGTCATAATGAATTGAATAGCCGAAGTCCCCACCAAATGCGGCAAGGTTACCCGATCTTTTTTGGGTACGCCGACATCGTCCCAAAAATGCATATCGTCACGCTGCATTTCTATGAGATCACAAAGCTCCCGAAAATAACGCGCTATCTCTTTTCGGTTGAACTTTTTGGAATTGCAATTATACAAATCCAACACTAGTTCCTTGCCATAACTTTTCGTCAGCATCTTGTACTTATTCTTTTTCATAAACCATTATTTACAATTATTAACTAAGAGGCCAGAAATTTGCCTCAACTTAATTCTATAACAACATTTAACATTAGCAAATGCTTTGAGGAAAATGGTCAAGGAAAAAATTTTTTGACCAAAAGGTGCAAATAACTGCTAAGATAAGCTAAAAATTTCTTATTCACTGAAAAATTTTTCATCTTGTAAAAAACAATTCGTCGCTTGAAAAATCATTTTGCCGTCCGAAAATCTGTTTTAGCCTGTGCATAACTTTTTTAGCGAACAATAAAAAAGCGGCATGAGTTCCTCAAACCGCTCTTAAATTTTATTTATTTTCTTTGAACCAAACTAATCTAACTTCTAGTAGACTTGCCATGGCTGTATTTTTTAATTCTGGCCGACCAATAAAAATATTTCTCATAACTTGAGTAACATGGGTATAAGTTTGACTAAAGCCTTCGCTTTTTTTTGCCATGATTTCTTCCCAATTTTCATGGACTACGGAATTAAGATAGCTGGCTAAAAATTCTTTAGGTGACTCAAAGCTATGCCCGCCAAAAATAGCACTATCAGGATCAAACTTTTCCTCATCTAATTGAGCATAAAAATAACCCGATCCACCCATAATATTGGCTCTGAATTCGGAATGTAACTCCCAGAACAATTGCCCCAACAACTCGTTATCATTAAGGCCAAGTTTGTCGGCTATAGCATGAATCGCTTCGTGGCGGCCTACTATCCGAGCGTCTACCGGCAGAAAACCGACAGTATCAATTTTACTTAATGTAAGTTCATGAACATATACACTGGCGGTATCGGATGAATTATAACCAGCATTTTGAATATGATCCGTCGTTATATAAATACGTTTTATAACTTCACTCAGGTCATAGGCAAAAAGTGATTCAATATCGGCAATGCCCAACAAAAAATCTTTGACTTGATACGATTCTAATTTCGGCAATATTTTTTTTACACCATAAACCATGTAAGGCCAAGGATCATCAATTTTAATTCTTGACACACTTGGAGATGAAAATATTTTATTTAATACACCACTATAACCTAAATACTTCAGGTCAAAACTATATTCTATAGCCACAACTGAATCCATCAGGGCAAGGGCTGGAAAATAAGTAATACGCGTGCTAGATGTTAAAGCATCTGCCACCATATCCCGACAAACATTATTACCAAAGGTGTCAAAAGTATCAAATTCAGCATATTGTCGCAATATATTTTCCAGTGAATCCACTGACTTGATAAAGACAACACCATTTAATCTGGCTATATTAATTTTACCCAAGCTGGCAAGCTTATCCGGCTTGAGATAATAGATATTTTCTATTGCCATGCCGCCATAATTACCGTAACTAATTTTCATAGTCCAGCCATCTGTCGCTAGTGCGCGTAAAAGTGCTTGGCTGGCAGAGTCAATCGGCTCACCTACCAAGCTGATCATGTAATCATATGTCTCTGGTTTAATATCAGCCATATTAACTTGAGCAATATCTTTACGCTTAAGTTCAGTTAATAGTGACTGAATGATTGTGATTGAATCACCGTTGATCAAGTGAGACCAACGCCAAGGATTCACTGCTAAATAGTCTTGCAACCATAGAATTGATTGCAGGCTATCTTGCTTAATAACCAGGCAATACCTTGACACTTTGGTTAAGCCACGATGCGGCTGAATGCGGGGATCAATATTACTATTAGCCCAGCGCCAATCTTGGATCATGTCTGCTGGCGTGCTATTCATATAAATTGTGTAACTATTTTTTTGCAATGAACTTTGCAAACCCCTAATTTGAGTCAGCGGATTGCCTGGGCCGTATCCTGACATGACACATATAATGCTGTCAACCACAGCAAAACTAGAATCAGACTGCATGAAAGTTTTAACAGCAGATAAATACTTTTTCTGATCAATCCTGGTGTCAGGTGTGCCTAATATTAGGCTCGTTTGCGCCCAAGCGCTAGCTGCTATTAATAGCAATGCTGTTAGCAGAATTGCGAACTTATTCATTTTTTCCTCCGTACTTTGTTTATTTTTAATTTATTTTATTTGATTATTTGAAAAAACCTTACACCCCCCACCTGGCTTTGTCAAACAACAAAAGCGGCCTGAGAAATCAGGCCGCTTTAAAATTCAACCTAATTCTAAACCTTACCTTCTTTTTTTATACCAATCCTCTCAAAAGCCCTTAAAACCTCCAATGGTATGGCAAAAATAATAGTGTTAGATTGATCTGAACTGACATCATTAATAGACTGCAGTGTCCGTAAATGCAGGGCGCCATTGGAACTGGCTAGAATAGCGGCGGCTTTGGCCATATTGTCGGCCGCAATCACTTCACCCTCAGCTTTAATGATAACCGACCGCTTTTCCCGCTCCGCTTCCGCTTGCTTGCCAATAACGCGTTTCATTTCCTCAGGCAAGGTAATATCTTTAAGATCCACGGAATTAACCTTCACACCCCAGGGGTCGGTTAGATTATCAACAATGGAGCGAATGCGCTCCGAGATTTTATCCCGATTGGAAAGCAACTCATCCAATTCCACTTCGCCAACCACATTGCGCATGGTGGTTTGGGCTAGCTGGGAAATGGCATACATAAAATGTTCTACCTCCAGCACTACCCTATCAACCTCCTGAGCTCTGTAGTAAATAACCGCATTTACTTTTACTGAAATATTATCTTTGGTGATCGCTTCCTGATCCGGCACGTCCACCGCTTTCACCCTCATATCCACTTTTTGGTAACTTTGGAATATTGGCACCACTATCCGCCAGCCTGGATTCATAATGCCGCGGTACTTACCGAGCATAAATTTTACACCTCGCTCATACTGATTAATCTGCTTTATGGAAGCAATCATCAACAAGAACAATATTGTAATTATGAAATAAGGCATAAGTGTTTTAATTAATTATTAGTTAGATTAATCTTTTTTGTCAGGTATTCCCCATTGCCAGCGCGGCGGTTCACCCTTAATAAAACAAACTATTAAAAGCAATATTGTCAGCAAGAGAGTCTGGGGAATGAAATTAATCAAAGTATCACTAGCTGAGTGCGACACCGAATCAATCCGGTAAAAATTAAGCGGAATAATCAAAATAAAAATTAACAAGGTCAGCCAGCCCTGCCAAGTGGCTGGTGTCCAGCCCCAGCCGTAAAGTTTACGCCTGAACCAATACTTATTTGGGTTATCTTTTAAATATTCAAGGTAGTTTGCCAGTGTAAGTTTCTGCATATAAATATCTGCTATTCAGCAAAGCGTATTGGTATAGAAATTGAATCATCATTTGCGGGCAAACCTGAGGGGTTATCCTTTTTCAAGATCAGCCACCCGGTCTTGGTGGCAGGCGGAGTAAATGTCAGTATCGCCTCAAACGGCACAAAGTCAGTGGTCATCCATTCCTTATCAGTCATAATGTAGGGCGGATCAGTTGCTATATTATTACCATTAGCCTCTAGGAGGCTGACTGGAAAACTGGCTTCAAAATACCAAGTGCCCCGAGCTTGCCCACTCACCATCAAAGGACTGGATACAAGTGCATTTGGCAACGGCTCAGTTACTTGAATCTTATCGTTTAATTTTGGTCCAGTGAGTAACAGCCGCGAACCAGATACGCTCAAATAAGCGGAACGGCCCACTGATGGCTTCGCCGTCATAGGTTCATCGGGCAAACGCTCGGCGTAGTTAACTAAAATCTGCCTCTGGGAAACAGAAATATTTTGCGGGGTAATGCGGTCACCAAGCAAAACCGCATTAGTGCCAATATAACCATTGCCATAGCCAAGGGCCGCCGCTATATAAAAGAAACTGCCGCTGCCGCCGGCCTCTTGAGTAATAATAAATGCATAATCATTGCGGCTGTCAGCGTTTAAATCCCCCATGGCTGGTTCACTCCAGACGCGAGTTATTAAAACACTCGCCCCAGCTACTGACTCTTGCGCCAGACCATTAATTAGCGTTACTGGATTACCTTCAAAATAATAAGTAGCATCCAACGGGTCAGCTGCTACTCTACTTTTTTGCCACTTGAATGAGCAATTCTGCGAGCCAACAATAGAAAGGTTGGAAATTAACACAAAAACCACCAGCAATAAAGTCAGACCGGCTAAATAAGTAAACTGATAAATACTTATACGAGTAATATTAGACATAGCTACATTCTACCTCTTTTTGGGAGTTTTGTGCTTTTTGTAACCAGGCCAGCACTTGGGGCACGGACCAGAACTAAGATAATAATGCCCACGACTGCATTTTTTAATTTTGCTAGTTAAAGATTTCGGCAATGGCCAACAGGTGCAGTGCTTAACGTGGCTCAGGTGCCAGCGTAGGCACTCAGCTTCAGTCGGATTTTTTGGCATCTTGTGCTCCAAGTGCCAGGCTTTATTGATTGGCATAATTTAGAACTAGATAATCTTTAGTTTGAGTTCCAAGGCTCGCGCTATTATACGATCACCAACTTCACCCCAATCAAAATATTCTTTGTAGTCAGCTGGATTTACTAACTTAATTTCCACAATACTACCAGCCGGATCACTAACAAAATTTCCAATTGGTTGAACCATACAGCAATAACGCAGTTGGTAGTTTATAGAGCCATCAGGCCTGGTAACTATTTGATATCCCAAAGGTAGATATTTAAGTACACGCATATTTGATTCCTCTTGTACCTCGCGAATCAATGTTTGTTCAGGTGTTTCGCCTGGCTCTACCGTACCGCCAATAATACCCCAGGTTTGTTTAGCTCCGCGTAAACCAATTACAATTTTGTCATCAACAAAACAAACCCCATAGGCCTGTGTGATCTTATCTGCGGGTAATTCTAAAAATGAATCGGCGTCATGGTACTCAATACTATGTTCTTTCCCGCCCCATATTATCTTGGCTTTAATTACCATATTTATATTATTCGCCTATTCCTCCCTACGAGAGACAACCGCGCGTTTACCTACCGTAGGGAGGAATTAGAGCCAGATGATTTTCTATTCTTCCAAGAATTGTATTTATCTTTCAACATTACTTTAAGGCGTTCCCAAAATGCCAAACGCACGCCCCAAAATCCTAAGCCAATGAATATCAGCCACGAACCTGGGCTAAAAGGGGTAATAAGCGCGGCAAAGCCAATTATAATTAGCAACACCCCCGCTACCTTAATAGCTGGAGAATCCTTATAAAATACTTTTTTAAACCAAGCTTTCCAATCTACCATAGTTTAACCTTAGCAAACATCATACCATTCGCCTATTTCTCCCTACGAGAGACAGGTGCGCGTTTACCTCCCGCAGGGAGGAATTAGAGCCAGGTAGTTTTGATAATCAAAACCCCGGCCTAAAACCGGGATTTAAAATACTCGACTAAGCCTTAGTTGGTGTAGTGTGTAACCAACCAATCCATAAAGCGCTTGCGATGCTTTTCAATGGACCAGCCGTCTTCTTTAAAAAGCAAGGGATAAATACTGCGAAACTCATTTAACTTCGACTCTGTGGCTTGCGGGAGCCAAGCCGGAATTAACTTGTTATATCTCTCGCTAAAACCAGCCAGGCTGACATAAGCCTGATTAGCTTCGAGCTCTCTATTGATTGGTTTCATGGACTTTAAAACTAGCATAAGCTGACTAATAAATCAACTTACTCGCACTAATGAACTGATTAACTATTCGCCTATTCGCGCGAATTAGAGATTGGTACGTAATGGGTTACGTAATATTTAAGGCTTGGAAAATCTTATTCCTAATCTCGTCTTTATTGTATTGACTTTGATTAGGAAGGCGCAACAGCGGCAAGCCGACTTCTTTAAAAATCCGCTCAACCTCAGCATCTCTATCTTGCCTGCTAGCTCGTTCATGACTGCTATCATCCAGCTAACACTTCTTTCGGCTGCCGCGATATTACTGAAGCTGGGAGCAAATACTTTAAATCTTCTTTGAGATTACTAAACAGCACCTTTGGCTTAACTATGGTTAAGGTTGGTTTACGTCCAAGCTTAACATAGTATAAATAAAACTTTTGTCGCTGTTTAGCTGTAAGTTTTTTATATATATTACCGTGCAAAATGACGAAGGAAATTCCCTGAGCTGATCTAGATTTAACTTCTATCAGCCGGTCTACAGATTTTATATCCCAGACTATATGCCTTGCTGCATCATTGTCCGGTGTCTTACCTGTTCTGTGTTCCTCATAAGCCATAACAAGACGAATGGCTCTCTGTTCATTGTTTGGCATACTATTCAACAGTTATACTTATAGCTTCAATAAGCGGAACGCATACTTGTCCATTTATCGCGTATTTTTTATGTTCAAAAATAGCGCGATACAGTTCGCAATCTATCCCCTGCCAATAGCCCTTAATGTGGATAATGCTATTCCAATCCGCTTCGGGGTAAGTTTTTTCAATATTAAGCTCCTCACCCAAATACGCATCAAATGCCGGGTAGGAAGTGCCGGATACAGTGGCCAGCCCAATTTCTGCTCCGCTGACCATTGTACCTATTAAACGTCCGCTCCACTCAACTGAATGATAATCATCGTCCAGCCAATAACCATCGCTATCGCACAGCAGCGGCCGTTCAGTAGCCAAGGCTGAACCTTTGGTTGTGGGCCAATAAATAATAATAACCGCCACGATCAGGCCGCCAGCAAGTAAGGTTAATGTTTTGAGTAATCTCATGCTTGAATTGTACACCGTCGGGCAATACTGGCCAACGCAATCTAATGAACTGATTAACTATTCGCCTATTCGCGCGAATTAGAGATTGGTACGTAATGGGTTACGTAATATTTAAGGTTTGAAAAATCTGATTCTTAATCTCATCTTTATTAAATTGATTTTGGTTGGCAAAGCGCAGCAGCGGCAAGCCAGCTTCTTTAAAAATCTTCTCAACCTCAGCATCTCTATCTTGCCTGCCAGCTCGCTCATGACTGCTATCATCCAACTCTATGGCGAGCAAAGGCTTGATATAAGCCTTGTCGCAAATCACAAAATCAACCGACTTTTCATCAATATGGCGAAAAGCACCACGCCAATTCTGGCCTTTGACTTTATTATCTAAAATCGTTGATAAATGCACTTGCGGAAAAACATAATACCTATCCCCTAGCAAAGCCACCAGAATATCAAAAAAATCATGCTCAGGCTTGGTCATGAAAAAATCCTTCCGTTGATAGCGGTAAGTTGATTTCTTCTTACTCTCCCCAATCGGCAAATCAAAAATCTTTGCAGCAACCACCAGCACTCCAATTACTATTAATAATACGTATAACCAAATCATATTAACAGAATACGTACTTATTAAAACCCGAGACTTGCTCTCTCTTCTGGACTTAGTATTACCATAGCGTCTATTATTATTTTTTCGCGTGTAACTTTATCAGGTCTAGCCTTAATATGATTAATGAACATTTCCTTAATATATGAATCTTGAGAAGTAAAAAATCTATAGCCAGATATATTTCGTTCCACTTTTTCTAAAATACTACTTGAGTACTCCTGATCACCATCATCATATTTAAATATAACTCTTTCCGCTTGCTCATATATAGGTACTGCTGAGAATCTTTCTATTCCATCAATTAATATCTCAACTCTCGGTCGTTTAGCTGTACCTTTATATGTCAATTTATGTTTAAAATTATATTGAATACACAAAATATTTGTAATTTGTATTAAAGTATTAAAATCATTATCTTTCACAAATATATCTACATCCTGATTATCTCTAACAAATCTACCAGCATATGCAGCTATAGTAACGCCACCATAAACCCAATAGTCTAAATGATTTTTTTCTAGTCTTGATAAGACTAGTTGAAATATCGGGGCAAGATGGTTGTTCATTATAAAATAAATTTTTAATCTGTATCACCTAAGTTCATTTTCCACTGCCTAGCTAACCTAGCAAATCCTTTCATACTACCAGCAGAGGCTGCGCCCGTTAAGTTATCTTTATGCCAATAGTAATCCTTGCGGTCCTTTGCTTCGAACGCTTTAGAAAGCGCTGTAAGTATATTATTTTTAGTTAGTTCTTTTTGTTGAATGCCTAAATGATTAATTACAGCTACAGCAAGTAAATGCAGCGAAAAGACGCCAGGGGTTTTTTGAAATCAAGGAACAGGCAAACCTAACTTTTTAAGGGGCAAATACTTAAAGTAATACTGACAATCAACTGATATAATATAGTCTAAAGTATCCTTATACTCCGGTTTTTTAAACCAATTATCAAGAATATAAATATACTCTACCTCAATATTTAACTGTGACATCAGCTTTTTATATTGTTTCTTTTTGAAGTCACAAGTTTGTAATTTTTCATCAACCGAACCAGCCACTTTTTGAAATTTCATTTCTATAATATAAAGTGTATTCCTAACTATCACATAAAGCGCCTCATCCGGTAATAAACGCTTTGAGATATGCTTTCGGTAATCAACGTTTCGCGATGTCAAATATTTATACAATCCGTTTTTTCTATAACTGCGAGCGACTTCCTTACCCTTATAATAAATAATATTACCATTTACTAAATATCCCTTAGCCTTAGATAAAAGCGAAAGGATATCACGCTCGCGTTCGAAATTTAAACCTGTAATTGTATTGCCTCCACCCTTGCCTTTTGTAATCATATAAGTTTATCTAAATCATTAAAACGCTTAACGGACAAATCTAAATATTGTTTTTCAGTATCAATACCAATAAACTTTCGGCTATAAAGATGTGCGGCGATACCCGTGGTTGAACTGCCCGTAAACGGATCAATGATAATGTCACCTTTATTGGTTGAGGCCAGCACTATACGCCTCAATAATTCTAGTGGTTTTTGGGTTGGATGCTTGCCGTATTTTTTTTCTCCGCTCTTTGGCGTGCCAATAGCCCAAACTGACCTCATTTGCTTGCCCGGTTTTTTTAAAAAATCATTACCCCACTCCCCAGTTTTCATTAATTTATAATTAAAGGTGTGCTTGCCTTTAGGGTCTTTCCTGGCCCACAGTAAAGTCTCATGGCTTGCGGTAAAATAACGCCCACTTAAATTAGGTGAAGCATTTGGTTTAAACCAAGTTATATCGTTTAAAATTTTAAAACCTAGTAACTGCAAGGCATAACCACAAACATAAATAGAGTGGTAAGTACCGCTAATCCAAATTGCACCACTTGGCTTTAAAACTCTGTGGCAAGCTTTAATCCAGTCTAAATGAAATTCAAAGTCTTCTTTTAGCCCTCGGCTTTTATCCCAAGCGCCCTTGTTTACGCTCACACGTCTACCAGCATGCACAGTAAACCCATCGTTTGATAAATTATAAGGTGGGTCGGCAAAAATCATATCAATTGAATCTGCCGGAATTCTGGCTAAAATATCCCGGCAATCCCCGTGAAATAAGGCCACATTATCCTTTTTAAAGTAAGTTTTATCTCCAACCTCAGTTAAGACTTTTTGCTCTCTTAGTTTAGTGGCAGGCACGCCATAAGTAGCCAAAAGCTCTTTCACAGCCATCTTTTTAGCCTTTTTGGTCTTATACGACCTTATGGCCTTTGTACTTCTCTTTACTTGTTTATTCACTTTTTTCTTAGCCATATATTTATATTAAACCTTTCTGCTTAAAACTATAAAACCCTGACCTAGCTACAATAATATGATCCAAAACTTCAATTCCTAAAATATGCCCAGCCTCTACCAAGCGCTTGGTAATGGATTTATCATCTCCTGATGGTAAAACACTGCCTGACGGGTGGTTATGAGCCAGTATAACATGATAACTGCTAACATCTATCGCCTCCTTAAAAATTTCCCTGGGGTGAACCAGGCTTTGGTCAAGTATTCCCTTAGAAACTACGACTGACTTAACCAGATTATTTTTAGTGTCAAGACATAAAATTGCAAAATGTTCTTTTTTCTCACGGCCTATTTTTTGACGCAAATAATCAGCTACAGCCTGGGGCGAGTTAAGCTTAAGTTGTTTTAAAATTTTCTCTTTTGAATGCCGCTCATTTATGGCCTGAAAAAGTTTTACCCCAAATGCGTTTGATGGGCCGATGCCTTTTACTTTTTGTAATTCATCTAATGAAGCATCCAGCACTCCACGCAAACCACCGAATTCCTTAATGACTGCTTTGGCTTGTTGTTTACAATCCTTGCGAGGCGTACCTAAGGTCAATAATAATTCCACTATTTCATAATCAAGAAAGCCTTCCAAGCCAGATTGCAAAAACCTGTCCCTCAAGCGTTTTCTGTGTCCAGCTCCAACATGCTCTTTAGTTTTTGCTGAAACTTTAGCGCTCATAAATTAACGGGCAAGCCTTTTTGAATAATACCTAATCATCGCCTTTTCCAATCATTAATAAGCAAACCACGCTTTACTCGCTTAACCACTATCTTTTGCTTCTCCTTCCACCCCAATCCCCTCACCATCTCAATCGGCAAAGTTAAACCAATCGACTTACCGCCGATTTTGGTGAGTTTACGAATATTAGAACCTTTGGGCTGTTGCTTTGCCATAGTAAGTAACCTGTTACGTAACCGCTTACGTAATATACTGACACCTGAATTATGTTCCTAAAACTAGCCAAAATCAAATCTAGCTATTCCTGTGTGGATAACTTCATTAAACTTTCTATTCATTTTCTAGTATAATACCAACATGCAGGAATTCAAATCTTATGCTCACCAAACGTCAAAAAGAGGTTCTGGACTTCATTAAGGATTATTCCAATAAAAAAGGTTACGCTCCCTCACTTGAGGAGATAAGGAAACGGTTTAAACTGGCTTC
>Ga0209212_1003419_pt1 | contig 20997 bp, 19 predicted proteins | sample RifGroC2_FD_183996 | JGI IMG/M metagenome (GOLD analysis project Ga0209212, IMG submission 183996) | Groundwater microbial communities from Rifle, Colorado, USA - Groundwater C2 (SPAdes) (version 2) | ecosystem: Environmental > Aquatic > Deep subsurface > Groundwater | place: Rifle, Colorado... | reverse complement strand
GGCATATCTGGCCGAATTCACTGCGCTTGAGCCGAAAATAATTCTCGGCCTTTATATCCTTTCTATTCTGGCAGGAGGTATATTTGTTTTTCGTTCGGCATTAAATGGTTTACTCAAGCAACGCTTTTTTAATATAAATTTTTTGGTATCTATCGCCTCTATTGGTGCGCTCTATATTGGCCAATATGCCGAAGCAGCCGCTGTCATTTTCTTTTTTATGCTTGCCGAATTTTTTGAAGACTTTGGTGTCGAGCGTTCACACAGAGCCTTAGAAACACTTATAAAAAAATCTCCCAAGACAGCTATTCTTGCTGACGGCAAAAAAGTGCCAGTCGAAATGGTTAAAATTGGTGTTGTGGTTATTGTTCGACCCGGTGATATGATTCCGCTCGATGGTAAGGTTATAAAGGGATTGTCATCTGTTGACGAGGCAACAATTACGGGAGAGTCTGTTCCTGCCGATAAACGGAGTAACGATTCAGTTTTTGCTGGTACGCTCAACTTAAACGGATATTTAGAAATTGAAGTTATTAAGGAGAGCAAGGACTCAACATTTTCCAAAATCATCGAGCTGGTCGAAAAAGCACAAACATCACGCGCACCAGCACAAGAATTTCTTGATCGTTTTGCAAAATATTACACGCCAGTGATCGTGGGTATTGCACTTCTAATAGCCACTATTCCACCGTTTTTATTTTCAGAGCCGTTTGGTGTATGGCTTTATAGGGCTTTGGTGCTTCTTGTGATTGCGTGTCCATGTGCTTTGGTTATATCTACGCCTGTCGCCATAGCTTCGGCCATCGGTGGGGCATCTCGAAAAGGTATTCTCATTAAGGGTGGGAGATTTCTTGAACTACTTAGTAAAATAAAAGCAGTGGCATTTGATAAAACAAAAACACTTACTTATGGACAACCTATTGTAACCGATGTAATCACATTCAACGGTTATTCTGAAGAAGAGGTTTTGGCCGATGCGGCCGGAATTGAAACCTTTTCCTCACACCCACTTTCACAAAGCATTCTTGAGTTTGTACAAAAAAAAGGTGTAACTCCACACGCCATGGACAAGTATCTGAATGTTGTAGGAAAGGGCGGAAAAGCAACTTGCCTTGTTTGTAACGACCTTGAGCATTGCATTGGTAATTTAAAGATGATTGAAGCTCATAGTTCTACTACGGAAGAAATCAGCGAAAAAGTCGAGGCGCTAGAAAAACAAGGCAAGACTGTCATACTTATTAGCGAGGGTAATCGGGTAATGGGTGCATTGGCCATTTCAGATAAAATACGGGCTGAATCAAAACAAACCATTGCAGATCTCCGTAGTATGAATATTGTTTCTGCAATTTTAACTGGCGATAATGTTCATTCAGCACAGTATGTGGCTGATTCACTTGGAATCAAGAATGTCTACGCCTCGCTGTTACCAGACGAGAAAGTTAAAAAGATTGAGGAATTAAAAAATAAATATCAAGCCGTTGCAATGGTTGGAGACGGAGTCAATGACGCACCATCGTTAGTCACTTCAGATGTAGGTATTGCTATGGGTGCCGGTGGTTCAGATGTTGCCATAGAATCTGCCGATATCGCCTTAATGAATAGCAATATTTCTAATATCCCAATCGCTATTACACTGGGACAAAAAACTATGCATGCAATCAAACAAAATATTACTGTAGCACTTGGAGTTAAAGCAATAGTAATGATTTTGGCATTGTTTGGACTGGTTCATCTGGAATGGGCGATTGGAGCAGATTCTGGAGTAGCTATTCTTGTAATTTTAAACAGCCTAAAATTGTTCAGATAAAATTAAAAAAATATAAATACAAATAATGGTAATAAATCTCATTTTTTGTTTAAATATACTTACGAAACTTGGCATCATCTTACAATCAACATGCCCTTGCGGCACTTGTCTTAAAGTGTGTGGTAAAATAGAAAGTGATGTCTGCATAATTTCCACGTTGGCTGATTTATTGCAAATGATTTAAAGTTCAGATAAAATTTTAACCATTTTTGATAAATAAGAGTGGTCTAAGTATGGTAAAATACCAACATTGTTTTAAGTATATACATTTATTCTATGAACCACGAACATCACAACATGTCGAATATTACACAGCCTGTTGACCACGCAAAAATGGATCATCAGCAAAGCCAAGGATACTCCAAACATGAAGGGCATTCCGTTGGAATATTTAAAAGAAAGTTTTATATTTCTCTCGGTCTCACAATTCCTGTTTTAGTATTGTCTCCAATAATACAAAAATTTTTAGGATTTTCGATTAGTTTTTATGGAGATATGTTTGTTCTTTTTGGTTTCTCTTCAGTTGTATTTTTTTATGGTGGACTTCCTTTTTTAAAGGGTTCGCTAACTGAGATAAAAAACAAAATGCCAGGAATGATGACTTTAATTTCCTTAGCCATTGCTGTAGCTTATTTTTATAGTTCAGCCGTAACTTTTGGTTTGTCCGGTGAAGTGTTTTTTTGGGAATTGGCTACTCTTATAGACATTATGTTACTTGGACATTGGTTGGAAATGCGTTCCGTTATGGGAGCCTCTAGAGCACTGGAAAAATTATCACAACTTATTCCAGACAAAGCACATTTAGTAAAAGGTCAACAAATTATTGATATAAACACCAGTGAGTTAAAAACTGGTGATGTAATTATTATAAAACCAGGAGAAAAAATTCCTTCGGATGGTGTGGTTGTACAAGGCGAGAGTTTTGTAAATGAATCAATGTTAACTGGTGAATCAAAACCGATGTCAAAGAAAGTTGGCAGTAAAGTAATCGGTGGTTCAATAAATGAAGATGGATCACTACAAATTAAAATTGAAATGGTCGGTGAAGCAACCTATCTTTCAAAAGTAATAAACTTGGTTAAATCAGCTCAGGCTTCTAAATCTAAAACTCAAGTATTGGCTGATAAGGCCGCTTTTTGGCTTACAATTATTGCCGTTTCAGTTGGTGTGGCAACGTTTGTCACATGGCTGCTGTTAGGTAAAGATATTGCTTTTGCTATAGAACGAGCCGCAACTGTGCTTATAATTGCCTGTCCTCATGCCTTAGGCTTGGCTGTTCCATTAGTGGTGGCAATTTCTACCGCATTGTCAGCTCAAAATGGGTTATTAATTAGAAATAGAACAGCATTTGAAAATAGTCGGCGTATTTCCACAGTAGTATTTGATAAAACAGGAACTTTAACAGAAGGGACATTTACACTTACTAAAATATATAATTTTAATGCACAATACAATCAAGATAAAACTTTAGCAATCGCGGCTTCTCTGGAAAAAAATTCAGAACATCCAATTGCCAGAGCAGTTGTTAAAGAAGCTGAGAATAAAGGAAGCAAATTTTTGGGTGTCAAAAATTTTCATGCCATAAAAGGAAAAGGCACTGAAGGAGATGTTGAAGAAGTGCCATATATTTTAGCTAGTCCAGGATTCCTTAAAGAATTAGGTTTGAACATTCCTTTAGAATTAAAACAAACTTCTGCTACAGTTGTTTATCTAATTGAGAAAAATGAAAATAAGTTGATTGGTGCCTTTGCTTTATCTGATGTGGTTAGACTAGAATCTCAAAAAGCCATTGATTTACTAAAAAAGGAAGGTATAAAAGTTTGGATGCTTACCGGTGATAATGCACAGGTGGCGAAAGAGGTCTCAGAAGAATTGGGGCTCGATGGATATTTTGCTGAAGTTTTACCAGACCAAAAACAAGATAAAATTAAAGAACTTCAAGAAAAAGGCGAATTTGTGGCAATGGTTGGTGATGGCATTAATGACGCGCCAGCTTTGGCTCAAGCTGACGTAGGTATTGCTATCGGATCTGGCACGGACATCGCTGCCGAAACTGCAGATATTATTTTGGTAAATAGTAATCCAAGGGATATCGCTTCACTCATTATGTTCGGCAAAGCTACTTATAGAAAAATGGTTCAGAATTTAATCTGGGCAACTGGTTATAATGTTGTTGCTATTCCACTTGCAGCAGGTGTATTATACAGATATGACCTGTTACTTACACCAGCTTTAGGAGCTGTCTTTATGTCACTTAGTACTATCATTGTGGCAATAAATGCTAAAACATTAAAAGTAAAAAAATAATTTTACTAATTTAGTTAATTTTTAATTAATTACGTCTATGATCAACACAAAACATTTACTCAAAGTGTCAGCAGTCTGGATTAGTATAGTTTACATTATTTGTTACATTGGAGTAGCGATTTATCCACCCGTTAGAAATTTATTCATGAAGTATTCTTTGCATGCTGATGTAACTATGACCGCTAATTATCTTGGTATTGGTTACTTTATTTCCGGATTAATTATTTGGAATATTGTGGTTTTTGTCGGTGTTGGGTTGTTTGCTTTTTTGTTTAACAAGATTAAGGATTAATATATCTAATATGTCTAAAAAATTTATTGTAGGATCAGTGCTTTCATTATTGGTAATATTGCTTGGTGTTGGGAACGTATTTGCCGCATCAACAACCACTGATGAATTTGCTGAAGCCAAAAATCTTATCAATCAAAAAATTTCGTGTGCAGAGCTAAGTCAAGATCAATTAGAAAAAATCGGAGATTATGTTATGGAACAAATGGCTCCTGGTGCTGCCCATACCCAAATGGAGCAGATGATGGGTGGGGAAGGAACAGAAAGTTTGCGTCAGGCACACATTTTTATGGCTCGTAGGTGGTACTGCGGAGATGCTGCTGGATTTGGTATGATGGGGATGATGACGGGTGGTTATCCTGGAACATGGAACCAAGCAGGAGTCAGACAGGGTATGATGGGAACAGTTGGTAGTGGTTTTGGTATGATGAATAATTGGAATTATGGTGTTGGTCTCAATGGCTGGCAGGCTATTTTATATATTTTAGGAATTGTATTTTTTGTGGGTGGAATAGCCTCTTTTATTAAATATTTAGTTAGGAAATAGCTTATTTTAGCGAAATAACACCTTTGTGGACAAAAAGGTATTGCAAAGAGTTTTGGCATCCTGTATACTATGCTATGTAGTAGACAATATATATGCCAAATGAAAATATAAAAGTATTAGGTGAACTCGAGTCCGAGATTATGGAAATAGTCTGGAAACAAGAGCAGTCCTCTGTCAGGGCTGTCTTGTTGGAATTAGAAAAGGTCAGAAAAATTGCCTATACGACTGTTATGACAGTAATGTCCAGACTTCATGACAAAGGAGTACTTAAAAGGAAAATGGATAAGAGTGGTGCGTTTGTTTATGTGGCGGTAAAAGACAAAAAATCTTTTTTAGCCAATGCTTCAGAAAAAATAATTAAAAATTTTTTAAAAGAGTATGGCGATGTCGCTGTGGCTCAGTTTGTTGATATTATCGAAACATCAAATACCAATCAATCAGAAATCTGGAAAAACAAATTGCGGGAACTTTTAAAGTAACTAGTATGAAGCAAACCTTTGCTCAAAGATCTAGTAGATCATTTGGACAATTAGCATTAATCTTTATTGCGGTTGCCACCCTAGTCTCTTTTTTGTTTTTCAAAATTGCCCAAAGAATTAAATTACTGGCCACTGTTTTTATCCATAAATTAGAAGTAGCTTGTGGTTGTACTCAGATGACCCAGTTGGCTGCCATGCATCCTTTTATAACGACTGCAATAGTTATTTTAAGTGTGCTAATTTTGGCCTTTATTGTGTTTCTCGTTTATAAGTTTGTAACCTTGCTTGTACAAACAAGGAAGTTTTATCGAGAGCATTTAAAAATGGCTAAAATGAATTTGTCTTCAAGATTAAAAAGAACTATTTTTAATTTGGGAATTAAAAGTAGTTTAATTACAGAGATTAAAGAAAATAAACCAGTAGTTTTTTGTTATGGTTTAATTAGACCAAGGATTTGTGTTTCAAGTGGTTTGGTTAAAATTTTAAAGCATGACGAACTTCAGGCAGTGCTACTTCATGAAAATCAACACAGATTATCCTTTGACCCATTAAAATTATTTGTAATCAAATTTTTCCAAAATATCTTTTTTTTCTTGCCCGGATTAAAAACATTTATAAATAAATATCTTACCTTTTCGGAACTGGCAGCTGACGAACAAGCAACCAATAATTTTACTGATGGACCAAAATTAGCTCGAGCTATATTTAAAATCACTCAAGTAGAAGAACAAAACACTCTTCGTACGGGATTGGCAACATCATTTTTTACTTCTACAATTGAGGAGAGAGTAAATAAATTGGCAGATAATAATTATCTTCCCCAGTTTAAAATTTGGGGGAGAGGTTTTGTTTTTGGTATTTCTGCAGTTATATTGGTAGTTTTAGCAACATTTATTTTCCTTGCTGATAGCACCAAAGCTTTCGATATGCATAATACTGGGAATTGCGCTTATTCAGAGAGGGACCATTCATCCTGTAACCTTACTTCAGAGTCTGTGTGCGGAAACACAAATAGCCTTAACCAAAAGTCTTGTGAGGTGAATTATTCACCTGTGGATAAGTAAAGTTTGACAAAATAGGTAATACCTACTACACTATGTAGTAGGTATTTTTAATTAACAAAGTATGAACAAATTCAATGTAAATAAAGCCAAGCTAAATCTTAAAAAGTTGCGCGGTCAAATTGATAACATTGATATTATGATTGACAAAGAGAGGGATTGTCTAGAAATAATTCAGCAAATTAATGCGGCCATAGGAATGTTTAAAAAGAGTAAAGAATACATTTTGGAAAATCATCTTGAAACCTGTTTGGCAGAAAAATTAAATTTAAAGAAAGGTGTCGAAAAAACAAAATTTATAAAAGGGCTAGTTTATTCTTTTAAAATAATTAGTTAATTATGAAAAAAATTACCATACCAATAAAAGGCATGCACTGCCGATCGTGCGAAATTCTGATTGAAAGTGGTCTAAAAAAAATTCCTGGAGTTAATAAAGTTGTGGTGAGTCATAAAACCGGCAGTGCCAGTTTATTTTGCGAAAGTGATATTCCTGCCAGTGAAACTATTAGGCAAACAATCAAAGATGCCGGCTATGACATAGGCCGTAAAGATAAATCATCCTGGTTGTCCAAGGATAGGAATGATTACATAAATTTGTTAAAAGGAGGTAGTATTTTGTTAGTGCTATATATAATTGCCAAATCAGTGGGGTTATTTACTTTGGGAGTTAATACACAAAGCACTAGTTTACTGGTTGTGTTAGTTGTTGGTTTGGTGGCGGGAATTTCTACTTGCATGGCATTAGTCGGTGGCTTGGTTCTAAGTTTGTCTGCCAGACATGCCGAGCTTCATCCAGAAATTTCTGCGAAACAAAAGTTTATTCCTCATTTATATTTTAACTTAGGGAGAATTTTGGGCTTTGGTTTCTTAGGTGGAATTATTGGCCTTTTAGGATCAGTTGTTAAACCGTCAGCTGGAACTCTTGGTCTTATGACCATAATCGTTGGCGGGGTGATGATGTTTTTGGGTTTGAAACTAATTGAAATATTTCCAGCGCTTAAAGACAAATCATTTTCCTTGCCAAAAGGTATTGCTAATTTTTTTGGCTTAAACAAGGAGCAAAAGGAATATAGTCACAAAAGTTCTTTTATAACCGGAGCTCTTACCTTTTTCTTGCCTTGTGGTTTTACCCAAGCGATGCAATTGTTTGCAGTTTCCACTGGGAGTTTTTTCCAAGGTTTTTTGGTTATGGGTTTATTTGCTTTAGGAACTGCTCCAGGTCTTTTGGGCGTCGGTGGTTTAGCCTCGGTATTCTCCGCCAGAGGCGGATCCACCTCTGGTGGAAAAGGCCAAAGAGCCAGAGTGTTTTTTGCAGCGACTGGTTTGGCTGTAATTATGTTGGGGTGGTTTAATATTGCCAATGGTGGTCAAATTGTATTTCAAGCCAAAGCTACTGGCGTCGTCCCCAATTCAGTATCTGATTCAAACGGTGTGCAAGAAGTAAGAATGACACAAAGTGGTTCTGGTTATTCACCAAATGAGTTTACTGTGGAAAAAGGTAAAAAAGTTAAATGGATTATTAATTCTACAAATTCTTTTACTTGTGCCTCTTCAATTGTTATGCCTAAATATGGAATTGATAAATCATTAGAAAAAGGTGAAAATGTGATTGAATTTGTACCAACTGAAACTGGAGAAATTCCATTTTCATGTTCTATGGGAATGTATAGAGGAAAGTTTATTGTAGTAGAGTCAGGTGATACGGCTCTTAAAACTTCACCTACTGCAAAAACTGTAGCAGCTTTACCGAGTGGAGGCGGTTGTGGTAGTGGCGGTTGTGGTGGTTGCGGTGGCGGGGTTAAGAAACTAATAGATACAACAGCAACAACTGCAGCTGTAAATTCTAATGAACAAATTATCAAAGCGCAGTACACTTTGTCTAACGACATAGTACCAAACAGATTTACGGTTAAAAAAGGAGTTCCAGTAAAATTTGAAGTCGACGTAAAAGAAAGTGGTCAGGGGTGCATGAGTACAATCATGGTGCCAGGTCTCTATAACCAAGCGGAATATTTACAAGGAGGAAGTAAGATTATAATGACTTTCACACCAAACAAAACAGGAGATTTTGATATCACCTGTGCCATGGGTGTGCCAAGAGGGGTAATTTCAGTAATTAATTAATAATAAATAATATGTTAATCAATTTTAAAATTACTAACATCACTTGTGGCGCTTGTATAAAATTAAGTAAATCAGCTTTGGGGAGTTTGCCGGGTGTTAAAAGAATAGAAATTAATAGTGACGGTCTTACTACTTTGGAATCAGATACTGATATCAGTATGGCTGAGATAAAAGAAACATTAGAAAAAGTAGATAAAAAAATATCCTTAAATTAATAATTTTATGCATTCTAAAATACACCTTAAAATTTATGGAGCGGACAGCTTCAGCGATTTAAAAATGATTGAGGAAAATTTAAAATCACAAGAGGGAATAAAAAATGTAAAAATTTTGCAGTTAAAAGGTTTTGCTGAAATTAAATTGGATATTGAGCAAAGTAAAATTAATAAACAACAGGTTTTGGATATTATTAAGCTTAGCGGAGATTTTAAAATTGAAGAGGTGTCAGAAAATAAATTAGTAGAAGCAATGGAAATAGTTAAAACGACCAATATCCATCAGGTTCCAGAATTAAATCTAATCAGTCCGGTGGCAGGAGAAAATCCTTCTAAGGTATTTTTCATTTGGGGTTTGTTAGTTGGTTTTTCTATTGTTTCTTTATTAATAAATATTGTGTTTGGTTATTTGCTGTTTGGTTCTTCCGCGCCAAAAGAAACAGTAAGCGCGAAAGATAATCAAGTTGTGGTGAATAATCCGGAGCCACGAGCACCATCTGCTCCAACACCAGTTCAGCCAACTGGCCCAGTGCAAGATTTTAAAATTACTAAAAATGATAACGTGCGTGGTAATTTTAATGCACCAATTACTTTGGTAGAATATTCTGATTTTGAGTGTCCATACTGTGGAAGAATTTATCCGACTTTTAAACAATTACTAAACGATTACCCAAATCAAGTTCGTTTGGTCTATAAATATTTTCCTTTAAGTTTTCATCCTAATGCTCAAAAAGCAGCCGAAGCGGCGGAATGTGCCAGTGAACAGGGTAAATTTTGGGAGTATCATGACAAATTGTTTGATAATCAAGCCGGTGGGTTTAGTATCGCCAACTTTAAACAATGGGCCGATGACCTGAATCTAAATACCAATAAATTTAATGATTGTCTGAATACTGGTAAATATGCCCAGAAAGTTCAGGCTGACGAAGCTGACGGGCAAAATAGAGGCGTACAAGGGACTCCTGCAACCTTTGTTAACGGGCAATTAATATCTGGCGCTGTGCCTTATGAATCATTTAAATCCGTTATTGATCAATTATTAACTAAATAATATATGGAAAGAACAGTCAAATTAAAAATCGAGGGGATGCATTGTGGATCTTGCGAAAAGATTATTGAAATGGAACTATTAGATGTTCCAGGCATTAAATCCGCCAAGGTAAATTATCAATCAGGTGAAGGTGATATTGTAGCTGATCAAGAAATTACAGATATACAGTTAAAGGATGCTGTGTTTAGAGCTGGTTATAAAGCCGAAACAATAAATACAGAAAGTGAAGATAATTTTGAGCAACAAAATGTCCAGGATATTATTATTAATAAAAAAATTGTTGAAGCTGATTCTCCTTTTAAGATTAAGCTGGAATCTTCGGTTGTGGCAGATGGTGAATTTTCGCAGGAAAATAACACTCCAGTTTTTAAAGGCAAGATTAACCAAACTAAAAAAGGTGAATTTGAAATTCCTCAAGGACGAAGCGATATAGAAAAAGCCATTCAGAATATTTTAAACTCTTCCAAAATTACTCAAATTTTTGGATTGTTTTCAGGCGATGCAAATGTTAATGTTGGGACAAATGCTATTCCTGTTCAGGCTAAAAAAGAAGAAAAGGAAATTGACAGAATTGAAACAAAAGAAAATAAACAAAAAGTGGATCAAAATGTTAGTTTGATTCTCAGTGGTATGCATTGTGCTTCTTGCGCTTTGGTTATTGAGAAAGGATTAAAAAAAGTATCTGGAGTAAAAGAAGCTAACGTAAATTTTAGCGCTGAAAAAGCAAGAATTATTTTTGATACTTCAAAAGCAACAACTAATGATTTAATTGAAGCTGTAAAAGCAGCTGGCTACAAAGCTCAGATAGCAGACAATGCTGATCCAGAAGTCGAAAGAAAAAGAAAAGAGAAAGAAATTAAAGGATATCAGAATAAATTTTTAGTGTCCTTAATTTTAAGTTTGCCAATGTTGTACTTCATGTTGTTTGATTTCTTTAAATTTATGCCACTCCGAGGGTTGTTGCTACCATATATTGGCATTATTTCTTTAGTATTAACCATACCTGTTCAATTCATAATCGGTGCTGGTTTTTATAAAGGCATGTGGAGTAGTTTAAAAATGAAAACTTTCAACATGGACAGTCTGATCGCTATTGGTACAAGCACCGCCTTTTTTTACAGTTTAGTGCAATTTTTAATCTATGCAATTACCAATCAATCCGTTATTGGTTTGAATGGAGCAAAAATTCCTGAACTATATTTCGAAACAGCCGCCTTCCTTATTACCTTCGTGATACTGGGAAAATGGTTGGAAACAAAAGCTAAAGGCAAAACTTCTGATGCTATAAAAAAATTAATGGGATTACAGCCAAAGACAGCTAGAATCGTGAAAGGAAATGAAACCGTTGATATTCCAATTGATCAAGTAAAAAAAGGAGACATTATTTTGGTGCGTCCAGGTGAGAAGATTCCAGTTGACGGTATGATAACTAAAGGTAATTCAGCAGTTGATGAATCAATGTTGACTGGTGAAAGTATTCCAGTAGAAAAAAATGTTGGTGATAAAGTGATTGGTGCAACAATTAACAAGCATGGTAGTTTTGAATTTGAAGCGACCAGAGTTGGAAATGAAACCGCCCTGGCTCAAATTATTCGTTTAATTGAAGAAGCTCAAGGGTCTAAAGCTCCGATACAAGCGATGGCCGATAAAATTTCTGCCTGGTTTGTACCGATTGTTCTTGTGTTGGCTGTCTTGACCTTTGTTGTTTGGTTTTTCTTTTTAGGTGCTGGACTTTCATTTGCTTTAATGGCTTTTACATCAGTAATCGTAATTGCCTGCCCTTGTGCTTTGGGATTGGCGACTCCAACCGCAATTATGGTGGGTACTGGTAAAGGGGCTGAATATGGTGTGCTTATTAAAGGTGGTGAACCCTTGGAAGCCGCTAATAAAATTGGGGCAATTGTTTTTGATAAAACAGGTACTCTAACAAAAGGTAAACCAGAAGTAACTGATATTGTTAGTCTAGGAATTATGGATGAAGAGGAAATTGCTTCTATTTCAAGTGGGCTCGAAAAATTGTCGGAGCACCCACTGGCCGAAGCAATAGTTAAGTATGCTGAAGAGGAAACAATTTTTATTCCCGAAGTTCTTGGTTTCAAAGCCATTCCAGGTCACGGCGTTGAAGGTAGTATAAAAGAAACAACATATTATTTTGGAAATAGAAAACTAATAAGTGATAAATTGGGATTGGATATTGAGAAAGCAGAAAGAAAAGTACGAAAGCTTGAGGAAGCTGGAAAGACTGTAATGATTTTAGCAAGCGGGAAAGAGATTTTAGGTTTAATTGCCGTGGCTGATACATTGAAAGAAAGTTCCGTTGAAGCTGTGCAAAAATTGCAGAAACGTGGAATCGATGTCTACATGATTACGGGAGACAACAGACGAACAGCCGAGGCGATTGCTAAACAAGTTGGCATTACTAATGTTTTAGCAGAAGTATTGCCAGAAGATAAAGCTAATGAAGTAAAGAAAATTCAACAAACTGGGAAAAGAGTGGCTATGGTTGGAGATGGTATTAATGACGCGCCAGCTTTGGCACAAGCAGATTTAGGTATCGCCATGGGTGGAGGAACAGATGTGGCGATGGAAACTGGCGGAATAGTTATTATTAAAAATGATTTAAGAGATGTTCTAACAGCCATTAGTCTTAGTCACGATACTATGGGCAAAATAAAGCAAAATATGTTTTTTGCTTTATTCTACAATGTGATTGGTATTCCAATTGCCGCCAGAGTTTTTGCTGGAATAGGTTTGGTCTTAAAACCAGAATTGGCGGGATTGGCTATGGCCTTTAGTTCTATATCTGTAGTTACAAATTCATTGCTCCTAAAATACTATAAACCAAACAAAAGAAATTATGTTTCTTTAGTAGCTCCATTTGTTTTAGCAATAATTTTTGCCTTGGTATTCATAGAATTTGGGAGAATCAGTTCTAGCATGGCGGCAACAGAAGGTATGAATAAGGTTTTGGTATCGCAAGAGGCTGAAAATGAAATTGTTAATTTAGTTACGAGTAATTCAAACAAAATTGCTTTTGCTCCAGACGGATCTCCTAAATTATTTCTTGGTTTGTCCCAATTGAATGGAGTAAAAGTTAAAGAAGGTGCAGCGCAATCAGGTGATTACCAAATTGTGATTGGTTATGAAGAGGCAGAAATGATGAAAAACGAAGGATTATTCAAAAATGTTGGTGATACTATTAATAATTTCTTTGGCATTCCTTATGTTAGAGTAGCCGGAATATTGGAACCAACAGGTACTATAGTGGATTATTACCATATAATGAATTCTAGTACCTTGAACTTAATAGCAAGTGCTGCCGATCTTAAATTAATCAAATCAGGCCGTGAAATAAAAATATATTACAAGGTCAATGAAAATATACCGGTAAAATTTAATGGTAATATTATATCTTTTGCTCCAGTAAATATTAATGGCGTGGAATACAGTCCTATCTACATAGGTTCTGATGAGGCCAAAGGTATGATTGCCGAAAAATTGTTTAAGGATGCTGGCGATCGTATAAATAATTTGTTCGGAAATAATGTAATCATCGCAGGTATTTTGCCTAGCACTGGAACCGTGCTTGATAGATTTCATTTTGTCAGTTCAAATTTTGCACTTTAATTATTTCAGTTGTTGGTTTAGCTTCTAAATTTTGAATATGAAAAATAAATTTAAAACGCTACTCAGAAAAATTAGGAGGATGGGGTTTAAAATTAAAGAAGAACCAGAGATAGATGATCCAGTATGTGGTATGGAAATTGCTGATGACTTTACATCTTCTGAATACAAAGGGGTTAAATATTACTTCTGTTCAGAAAATTGTAAGATGGATTTTGAGTCTAATCCCAGCAAGTATTTAGATTAATTATGAAACATTATAAGAAAAAGGATCGTTCTACCTTGTGGGTTGTTGTAATAACAATACTTTTAACTGTGCTGATTATATTTGGTATTTCCAAAGCTGAAAAAAATAATCAGACTAGCGGCAACACTAAACCCAGTCAACTTCAGACCGCGGAAAACAGTTATGATTTTGGGTCAATATCAATGGCTAATGGAAAAGTGAAAAAAACTTTTACTTTTAAAAATAATACGTCAGAAGCTATTGTTGCTAAAAAACTTTACACATCTTGTATGTGTACACAGGCAACTCTTACAAAGAATGACAAAACGTTTGGCCCCTTTGGTATGCCTGCTCACGGTTTCATTCCAGAAATAAATGAAAATATTGAGCCAGGGCAGGAAGCTCAGATTGAAGTTGTGTTTGACCCGGCAGCGCATGGACCGGCAGGTGTTGGGCCGATTGAACGTCAAGCAACATTAGATACCAGTGATGGACAATTAGTATTTAAGTTTAAAGCACAAGTTACACCATAGTATGAAGAATAGAAGAATAGTAGTTTTGATTTCAGTCTTGTTTTTTATAATAGCGTCTTTGCTATTACTTAAATCAAGTCCTGGATCGGCAAAGTTTATTTGGAATATGTCCAATGGTGGAACTGTTTTGTTTCCTCTAGTATCCATTTCTGCCCTAATTGATAGTATAAATCCGTGCGCTTTTTCTATACTTCTTCTTACTATCGCCTTTTTATTTAGTCTGGGCACACTCAGATCGGGAATAATAAAAATTGGTGCAGCATATATTTTTGGAATCTTTTTTGCCTATCTGTTAATTGGTTTGGGGATACTGGGAACTTTGCACATTTTCAACACCCCCCATTTTATGGGAAAACTTGGCGCATTTATTTTAATCGCCATGGGTATTATAAATTTACTAAATGAATTTATTCCTAAGTTTCCAATTAAATTGCAAATTCCCCATGCAGCTCATAACAAAATGGCTGACTTAATGAAAAAGAGTTCTCTACCAGCAGTTTTTTTCTTGGGAATGTTGGTTGGACTTTGTGAATTTCCTTGTACCGGGGGACCATACTTAATGGTTTTGGGATTATTGCGTGATAGTACGACTTATCTAAAGGGTTTTTTCTATCTCATTTGGTATAATCTTTTATTTGTTTTACCTTTGGTTGGCGTATTGTTTGTTGCTAGTGACCGGTCAATTTTAGAGAAGTTGCAGGAATGGAAACGAAATAATTTAAACAAAACAAGATTGGTCGGCGGGTTGATTATGGTAGTCTTGGGAGTTCTAATATTAATGATGTAAAAGTCTATAAAAATATAATTAATTATTTTATTATGTCGGGAAAAATATTTTGGTCAATTATTGTGATAGTAATTACAATTGCTATAGGTGTAATTTTGACAAATAATTTCGGCAGACAATCTAAAGAAGTGAAAGAATTTAAAATTAGAGCCTTTAAGTACGGTTTTGAGCCGAATGATATTTTGATAAAAAAAGGCGATAAAATAAAAATAATTATTAATAATTCCGATATTCTTCATGGAATTAACATTCCTGATTTGGAAATAAGAGGCAATGACATGGTGGAATTTATAGCGAGTAAGCAAGGTCAATTTATTTGGTATTGTAATAATTATTGTGGTGAAGGTCATGGTCGCATGCAAGGTAAATTAACTATAGAATGATATGATAAAAACAAATAATTTTCAAGAACTAATTGAAAAAGTAAATAGAATGAAAAAAAACGGTGAAGTAGATTTGTCTGTGGAAGAAGACTTGAGTATTGCAATAATGAATTTAATTAGCCTAGAAGAACATTTCTTTTTTACTGCTGAAAAAACTGGTAAACCTGGGTATTTTGATTTGTTGCAAGAAATTCGGGCCATGCGTACTGGATTGATGAAAAAAATGATTAAAAATCCTGAAGGTGAGGAATGGTGTATTTCTAAACATCTCTTGGCGGCTTCAATGAGATTGATAGAGGTTGGAACTAAACAACATAAAATGGGTAAAAAAGTAGAAGCAGAGGAGATGTTTAATAAATCGTACGAACTATTTAGTTTATTTTTTAGTATCAGACTTAAACTGTTGGATATTCCCAATATCAAGCGGGAAAGTTTAGAGGACACTGATTCCGGTAAACCATGGACAAAGGAACAAATCATGACTGAATTACTTGATTGTTGTAAAGAATAATTTTTAAATTATGAGTATGGATCATGGTTCAAATGGAGGACATAATAAAATGATGTGGTTAATGATGCTAATGTGTTTAGCACCAGTCTTGTTTTTATTTTTTTCTGGGTCCGGAATTAATAAATGGTACATTATATTATTTTTAATAATTTGTGTTGGTGGACATTTTCTTTTAATGAAATTTATGGATTATAAAAAAGATGAAAAGACTATGGAAGCTGTGACCCGACTGCCTAAAAAATTGTGAATAAAAACAACGACTTTTTTGCGGTCGCTGTTTTTGTTTATTGTTTAAAATTATTGAATCGAGGTTATTTCAAAAAATTGGACGGTTTTATATTCTTAATTCTCATCCCCCCAATTCTCCAAACTTGTCTGCCGAAAAGCATACGAGGGGTCAATCGGCTGGCCATTTCTCCAGAGCGCAAAATGTAGGTGCTTGCCGGTGGCCCAGCCGGTACTGCCTTGGTAGCCGATGACCTCGCCGACTGTTATAGGATCACCAGTTTGGAAGCTTGGTAATTCAGCCAAATGACAATACTGCGTTTGTAGTGAATCAGCATTTTGTATATCAATTTCATTGCCACAGCCATACTGTACATCAGCCGGTTTAGTCACCACATACCAGCAAATACCATTCTCGCTCTCATCACAAAATCTCCAGCGCCGGGTGGTGTTCATTAACATATTATTTTTGACAGCAATGACCGTGCCATCGGCAAAAGCACGGACTTCTGTTTGTCTTGATATCCGGTCGGCAATGTCCCAGGCCACATGCCTTAGACCAACCACGGCCGAGGAATCCAGAATTACCCCTTGGGTTAACACTCCTAAAGTTGAAAAAGCATAGGGATGTGCAAAGGTGTACCAGGTATCACCGGCAATGGTTTTGTAATTAAAACTTTGGAATTCAGTAAAAGCTGAAAGATTTTTCTGGTCAGTGTCAGAAACTCGGCCCGTACCTTGAATCACGGTAAAGATAACGGAAATTAAGATGTAAATTAAAAAGCCGGAAGCAAAAATAAAAATCAGCAAGATAATGCAACAGTTTTTTAATTTATGCCGTTGGCTATAAATTAATTGGATAAGGTAAGCGACGCTCATAGATTAAGCTGGCGGTTTGGTAGTGCAAACACGGTCTTCCTCCTCACTGCTTTTAATGGATAGCGGTATTTTAGAATCATTCACTATGAGAAGTCCTTTGCCTACTTCCAAGCGTTCCAGATAAGCTCGCTCCGGCTTATTGATATGTACCTTTTCATTAAGCTTATCAAAAGAGTCACTCACTTTATGTTTCATGACCAAGGTCACCGACGACTGATCAAAGAGGTCGCTGGTTCTGGGGAAAGCGCTGTTGTAATAATGATTAATTGACTGCACAATCGTCGTCACACCCGAGTTATACTTTCTGCCTCGGAGTGCCAGCGAGGCCAGCTTTTCCACAATCAATCCTGATTGGAAAAGCTGGGAGGCTTCGTCAATAATCAAATTCTTAAATTTGGCTTTGTTTTTGGGATGGTTAATATAATTCCAGTAGCTCTCAAGAATGACGGCAATGACAAAGTCCCGTTTGTCCACATACTTTAAAGCAAAGACAATTAAATCATCATTAGCAAAATCAATATTTTGCTGTTTGTTAAATAAATAATATTGTGGATGGCTCGGTTCGTTATACGCGCGGAGCACGGTTAGTAGTCCTTCAGTAGTTCTGTTTCTGGGGAGTGTTTCAATGGCTTGAATAAAATTAATTAAAACCGGCTGGCTATTTTTTGTCAGCGCCTCTTCATAAACATTACCAATAACTTTTTCAATTTTGGTGAGTTCAGTCACGCCGATTTTTTCATTGCTAAACATGGTTTTAAATAGGTCGCGCACAAATTCAATTTTTTGCGCTTTGTATTCTGGACCCGAAATATGAAAGGGATTGATATAATAAATTGACTTGTCATTGAGTTCAATGTATTTTCCTTTTAAATAATTGGTGACCATTTCAAATTCGTTTTCCACATCCAGAACAAACGACTGGTAGCCAATCATGCGTGAACGGATTAAATCTAATTTTATAAAATACGACTTGCCGGCGCCAGTTGAGGCGACAATCGAGCGGTTGTAGCTTTCCAATTCTTTTCGGTCAATGGTAACGAGTGAGCGATTAATTTCATCCACGCCGTAAAGTATACCGGTGCTGGAAGAAATTTGCGGAATGATAAACGGAAAAGTGAAAGCCGACACATCAGTATTAATATCCCGATGGTTTTTGGTATTAGTGTCACTATAACCGGCAATAAAAGTGCCTTTCAGTCCTTCAAACTGTTCATAGTGGTAAATTCGGGAGCGCATCATTTTTCTATTTAACAAGCGCTCTAAATTCATATGCACAATATTTAGTGCCTGGATGGTGTCGGAGCGAAAAGTCATTTCCACTTTTAAATCAATGGGTTTTATCTCCGACCTTAGATATTGTTTTTCAATTTTTTCCGTGCTTTCTAAAACTAGATTGTCGGCAATATTTTTTGGCCGATGCTGAGTATTTTCGTCAAAAATTTTAGCCTCAATCCGCTGGCGTTTATCCGAGAGTTTGACCACAGCTTCGGCTGGATCTTTGCTGGTGTAGGTAAGCATTAAATCACTGGCATAAGGAAACATCACTATTTCCTTAAACCAATCAATGTAGGCGTGCGAGCCGAGCTCACTTAAAAATTCTGAGCGCAGATAGAGTTTGCTGTTAATGCTCATGAGGTCGATATTTTCGTCTTCAATAAAATCCGGACTGATTTTATTAATCACTGAAAACGGCAAACCCTCTTTGCCTGCCCGCTGGCGGTGTTCGTCCAGGTGTTCATAAAATTCGCGGTTGTTTAAAAATTTTTCCTCATCAAGATATGACATCATCACTTTGACAATTTCGCTGGTAGAAAGATTTTTGCTTTTAAGATTAATCGCTTGAAACTGAGATTTAAAAGTGGCAAGTATTCCCAGCATGCTTTGGCGCACTTCCTGAAATATTTCTTCTTCAGTAATTTCTCGCTTCTTTTTTAGGTTTTTTTCTTCGCGACTAATAATATCTTTAGATAAAGTGTATTTCAATTCACTAAATTCCAAAATTAAATAAAACTTTTTGGTAATAATCTCATAATCCTTGTTGACTTCGCGGATAAAGTCGGCGTGCTTGCGAAACAAATCATAGGTGCCAAGACTGCGGATGCTGTAAGCGTGTTCCAGCTGGCTGATGTAGTCATTAGCATTGGTTTTCCTAGTTTGCACCAAAATTCGAAGTGGATATTTAACTTCAATTTCTCGGAGTACCTGCTCAAAGCCAATAACCGCCCGACGTTTTTCTTCGTCGTCCATTAAACTAAAATTAGCCGGAAAAATTTCCAAACACATGCGGTAGGCGCCGCTTTTCATGATGATAACCCCGTCCTTAATATCCTTAAACTGCCAAAAGCCGGAAAGCGTCTGGTAGCCAGGCTTATTTTTGAACAGCAGATTGCGTATGTATGACATGGTAAATATATATAGAAATTAAAATCAAAAGGATAAGGCCGATGACAATGGCAATCAAAATTCCTACGAAAGTTTTGGTGTTATTGGTTTGTTCGTAAATTAAATGTTTGTTTTGTTCGCGGGCATCGCCACTCGCACTGTAATGATTATAGATTAAAACTCGGGGCTGGGTTTTATAGTAGGAAAGAATAAATAAAATGTGACGGTAAAAATTACGGCCTCTAATTTCAATAATTCCGAGAAGCATTAGGCCAGTTATTAAAAACATAAACGTCATGGCGGTAAAACGTTTGGAGGCAATAGAGAAAATGCCAAAGCCGGCAAAGAGCGTGGCCATAAACACTAAAATAATCTGCATGGCGGTCAGTCCCCAAAACAGGGTTACTTTGTAGCCTTCAATAGATTCTGGAATATCAATTTTGGTTTGTTTGTCTTCGCTCATAATTTAAGATAGCTTTTAATAGCCATTACCGTGCCAGCGCTGTTTCTAAAACCGCGCCGAACCACTGAACGAAAACCAGAAACTTCGGAAGCCAAGGCAATTTGTTGAACTAAATTATTGCTATCAGCCACAATGGCCAAGCCGACTAAAATGAGAATGAGGTTGCCGAGGGAGAGTCCGCCCGAGCCCAAGAAAACAAAAACCATCAGGAGAATTAACAGATCAAAAGCTAAGCTAAAGCTGGTGACAATAAATTTATTCCAGAAAATCATCCCCATCGTTCGGGTCATATCAAAGAAAAGCATGGGTGAAAAAATGGGGGCGAGGAGTATCATAATGAGCAAAATGAAATAGCGCTTGGCATTTTTAAAAACCACAAAGCCAAAAAGGATAATGAACGCCAGTACAAAAATCGCCAAGGCTACAAGAGAAATACTAAAGCCGTTAAAGGAAGTCCAGAGACTGTCAGTTAAAAGTGATTTAAGAGCCAGTGTTAAACCATTAGCCAAAGGAGTGCTAAAAAGAAAAGTGGCAAAAGCAGCCGCGGTTTTAATAATGGCTTCGGCGATATAGCGAGCCATAAATACGCCGGCAAAACCTAAGATCATTTTGCCGATGTCGCCCGCAAAGTCGCTCGAGTAGTCGCTGTCCATGGCAAAGAGAATGGATTTAAAGTAATGCGTGACAACCAAGAGATAAACCCAGGCCAGCCCAATAATCTCGCTTAACTTTAACAGGCTGTCAAAATTAATGGCTTGTGCAGCATCATCTGGATTACTCGCACCCGTGTCAAATACTTGAGTGGGCAAGGCAAATAGAAAATTAAAATGAAATTTATCTAAAACCTCAGAGAGCACGACACCCAAGCCCCGCACCATTTTGCCAACAATTACTCCGATGATGTCGTTAATAGTTTTCTTGACGCAGTCAATTGTATCCACCACCACTAAAATGCACTTTGGATCCGGCATGGTGATGGAAGTGCTTTTAACATCTGAACTCAAAAGGTCAGTGTTATTAATCGTGCCTTCGCTTGGTAATTTATTGGCCAAATCCTGTTCCACATTATTATAGAAATGGCTCATGTAAACTTCATGAAAAGCAAAG
>Ga0209212_1003418_pt1 | contig 20999 bp, 23 predicted proteins | sample RifGroC2_FD_183996 | JGI IMG/M metagenome (GOLD analysis project Ga0209212, IMG submission 183996) | Groundwater microbial communities from Rifle, Colorado, USA - Groundwater C2 (SPAdes) (version 2) | ecosystem: Environmental > Aquatic > Deep subsurface > Groundwater | place: Rifle, Colorado... | reverse complement strand
ACTTGGCTCCCTCCCCTTCAAGGGGAGGGTTGGGGTTAACCAGCGACTTGGCTGCGGTCTTTTGCAGCTTAGTCGAATGGCTAGTTGTCTCATCCAGGGGATGGGGCGGTTTTCGGTTTTGGTATAGCAAAACATTGCATCTGTCGTTTTATACATGACGCGACACTAGGTTGAAAATTGGAACAATGGGATAACCAAAGATGAAACGGAATAACCTCACGCCGCAGCAGGTGGCCGTCGCGCTGACTTACGGCAAAAACCAGGGAGGTTCGCCGAAGGTCGTCGCCAAGGGGCGCGGCATGATCGCGCAGGCGATTATCGAGCGCGCCAAGCAAAATGACGTTTATGTGCATGAATCTGAAGATTTGGTCGGGCTGTTGATGCAGGTCGAGCTCGACCAGGAAATCCCGCCGCAACTTTATTTGGCGGTAGCCGAACTGCTGGCCTGGTTATATCGATTGGAACATGCGGAGACGCCCGCTATTCTGCCTTTAGCCAAACCATAGTTTCGATATGATGTGCGCATGGATTTTGTTATCATGCGCGCCGCCCAATTAACCCCATATTGCCGCTGTTTTTGTGAACCCCGTTAAATAAGTATGCAAGAAAATATTCCGCTCACGATTGAAAGACTCTCCGACGAGCAAGAAAAAGAATGCTGCATCACTTCTATGCGGCAAATTCGACCTTTATTGCGCGACATTTCGGAAAACGGATTACTCGCCGCGCTTTATTACGATGGCGCGAAGGATTTCATCATGACTTCGCTGCTGGATGTCGGCGACAAAGGGTTGTGGGTCGAGCAAGGCGTGGATATGCCCCAAAACCGGCGTATCGCCGAAAGCAAAGAAGCGACGGTTGTCGCCGCGCTTAACCAGGTCAAAATCCAATTCTCTGTCGACGAAATCCGCATGGAAACGTATCAGGGCTACCCGGCCTTTTATCTGCCCTTGCCGGCCAGCCTCTGCCGCATACAGCGCCGCGAGTATTACCGGCTTGCGCTCCCCTTTTCCGATCGCTTGCGTTGCGTTATTCCCATCAACCAACCGCAGGCTGGAGGCCGGATTGAGGTGGATGTCATGGATATCAGCGGCGGCGGGCTAAGACTGTCCGACGGTGAGGTCAGGCTGTTCAGCAAGGGTGACGATATCGAGTTCGTGCTGGGGCAAACTTATACCGTTTGCCAGATCAACCTGCCGGAAGTGGGCATGATCACCGTCACGATCACAGTGAAAAGTCTGGTTTCGATCTCCCCTAAACCCGGGCAAACGATCAAACGCGTGGGGTGTGAATTCAAGGATATCGACAAGGCTTCCAGCTTCCTGCTGCAACGCTATGTGACAAAAATGCAGCGCGCGAAAAATGAAACATGAATGCTCGGCGTATATCGTTCCCACGCTCCGCGTCCCGTGCCGCAGGAGCGGCACAATTGTGTTGCCACGCTTTACATGGGAAATAGTCAATAAGTTGACCGTTATTTAAGTATGTAAGTATGCAAGAAAATATTCCGCTCACGATTGAAAGACTCTCCGACTGGCAAGAGAAAGAATGTTGCATCACTTCTATGCGGCAAATTCGATCCTTGTTGCGCAATATCGTGGAGAGCGGATCCAGCACCGCGCTTTATTACGATGGCGCGAAGGATTTCATCATGACCTCGATGCTGGATGTCGGCGAAAAAGGGCTGTGGGTGGAGCAGGGCACGGATATGCCAAAAAACCGGCGCATCGCCGAAAGCAAGAAAATTACGCTGGTCAGCTCGCTTAACCAGGTCAAGATTCAATTTTCTGTCAATACAACCCGCGCGGTAACGCACCAGGGCTACCCGGCCTTTTATCTGCACTTGCCCGCCAGCCTCTGCCGCGTACAGCGCCGCGAGTATTTTCGGCTCGCGCTTCCCTTTTCCGAGCGTCTGCGTTGCGTTATTCCCGTCAATCAGCCGCAGCCGGGAGGGCAAATCGAGCTGCCTGTCATGGACATCAGCGGCGGCGGGCTAAGGCTGTCGTGCGCGGAGAATGAGATCGAGTTTGTAACTGGCCAAACTTATGCCGGTTGCCAGATCGACCTGCCGGAAATAGGCAAAATCAACGTCACGATCACAGTGAAAAGCCTGGTTTCGATATCCCCCAAACCCGGGCAAATGATCAAGCGCGTGGGTTGCGAATTCAAGAATCTCGACAACGCTTCCAGCGTCTTGCTGCAACGTTATGTGACAAAGATGCAGCGCGCGAAAAATGAAACCTAAGCCGGACGAGCCGGAACCAAATGTAGGTCGGGCTCTGCCCGACATGGTGGGCGGAGCCCACCCTACGGATGCCACATTACTCATAAGTCAGAAATACAGGCGACACTTGATGCTCTTATCGTTCCCACGGTCTCCGTGGGAACGCATCAGGGGACGCTCCGCGTCCCGTCCCGCAGAGCGGCACGGCCAGCGTTCCCACGCGGAGCATGGGAACGATGCAATGTCGCCAAAATTACTGACTGCTGTGTAACTGGGTTCCCGCCTTCGCGGGAACGACGAAAACGAATTAATCCGCGTTTCCGCCCTACTTGCTGTATGACATGCAGCATTCCCACGCTCCGCGTGGGAATGCTTCTCTGGACGCTCCGCGTCCTGTGCCGCATAAACCTAAAAACCTCAGTTGAACGCTTCTATTTCAGTTGAAACCCAGGTGATGATTAACTTTATCGTTGTTGATGCGATTCACCTTTTGGGCGAGTTCAAGAATGGATACCGGGAGCGCGGACATCCTGTCCGCCTGCGGGCTGGGAGCCCGCGTTCCAGTCAAACCGTGGCTTGAACTGAGTTTGCCAGGATAAATGCTCCGCGTGGGAACGATAAAACCCCAAAGTTGCCGGCTACCCGAAAAATTCCCGCTGTTATAATGCGTCGCATGAATAAGCCTATTTCCGCCGCGCCGCGCGCACTCGATCTGGCCCGTGAAGTGCTGAGCATCGAAGCCGCCGCCATCCAGGCGCTCGCCGCACGTCTCGATGAGAATTTTTTGCACGCGCTGGATGTGATCCTGGGCTGCGAAGGGCGCGTCATCGTCAGCGGCATGGGCAAGTCTGGACATATCGCGCGCAAGATCGCCTCGACCCTGTCCAGCACCGGAACGCCCGCCTATTTTGTCCACCCCGGCGAGGCCAGCCACGGCGACCTGGGCATGATCACCCGCGCGGATGTCATCATCGCGTTGTCTTATTCAGGCGAAAGCCAGGAGCTGCTGGCCATCGTGCCGGCCATCAAACGGCAGGGCGCCAAGCTCATCAGCATGACCGGCAATCCTGCATCCAGTTTGGCCAAGGTCGCCGACGTGCATCTCAATGCGGCGGTGGACAGAGAGGCTTGCCCGATGGGACTGGCGCCCACCGCCAGCACCACGGCGGCGCTGGCGCTGGGCGATGCGCTGGCGGTGGCGTTGCTGGATGCCAAGGGTTTTGGCGCGGAAGATTTTGCCCGCTCGCATCCGGGCGGCAATCTGGGGCGGCGTTTGCTCACCCATGTGTGCGACGTCATGCGCAGCGGCGAACGCCTGCCGATGGTGGGTGAAAACGCGATGCTGAGCGACGCGATCCTGGAAATTTCGAAAAAAGGCGTGGGCATGACCGCCATCGTGGATGCCGGACAGCGCGTGCTGGGCATTTATACCGACGGCGATTTGCGCCGCACACTGGAAAAGAAACTGGATTTCAATGCCACGCCGGTGTGTGACGTGATGTCCGCCGACCCGCGCTGTATCGGCCCGGATGCGCTGGCCGCCGAAGCGGTGCAGCTGATGGAGCAATACAATATCAGCCAGATGCTGGTAGTGGACGAACAGCATAAGCTGGTCGGCGCGCTCAATATGCACGATCTGTTGCATGCCAAGGTAATTTGAAGTTGTTAGTGCGTAGGGTGGGCACGGTTTTGTGCCCACGCTGTATAGCCCGCGTGGGCACGATAAAGCTGTGCCCACCCTACTTTATTAGGAGAAAGTTATGCTGGTAAGCCGCGCCAAACTGATCCGCCTGATGGCCTTCGATGTGGACGGGGTGATGACCGATGGCGGGCTGTACCTGTCCGATTCCGGTGAGGAGTTCAAGCGTTTCAATTCGCTGGACGGGCATGGCATGAAAATGCTGCGCGCCAGCGGGGTGGAGATCGCCATCATCACCGGGCGCACTTCGCGCTGCGTCGCGGCGCGCGCGCAGAACTTGGGCATCGCGCATGTTTTTCAGGGGGTGGAAAATAAACTCGAAACGATGTTCGGCCTGCTGGACAGGCTCAAACTGCCCCGTGATGCCGCCGCCTATATGGGCGATGATGTGGTTGACCTGATGGTGATGCGCCATGTCGGGCTGTCGGTCAGCGTGCCGGAATCGCCACGGCTGGTGCGCGAACATTCCGATTATGTGACGCAATGCCGGGGCGGGCATGGTGCGGTGCGCGAGGCCTGCGAGTTGATCATGTCGGCGCAAGGCACGCTGGACGCACAGCTGGCCCAATACCTGAAATGACCGTTGCCTCACGCGCCCGTTACTGGTTGCCGCTGTTTCCCCTGCTCGGCTTGCTGGGCGTGACTTATTGGCTGAACCAGCAGGTGCAGCCGGAGTCGGACAAACCGGATAACGGCAAACGCCACGACCCCGACGCCATCATGGAAAATTTTTCCGCCGTCAAGTTGAACGAACAGGGAACGCCGCGTTTCATCATGGCCGCGAAAAAAATGCAGCATTATCCGGATGACGACAGCACGACGCTGGATGTGCCGCGTCTTACCATGCTGTCCGCCGAGCGTCCGGCAATCCACACCATCGCCAAACAAGGCATCGTCTCCAGCAAAGGCGACGAGGTGTTTCTGCACCGCGATGTCGAAGTGTTGCGCGAGGCAAGCGCGCGGCAGGAGGAGCTCACGCTGCACACCGAATATCTGCACATTGTTCCGGATCGTGATTGGGCGGACACCCACCATGCCGTCACGATTGTGGACGCGCACAATACCGTGCATGCGATAGGTCTCGAAATGGACAACAAGGCGCGCACCCTGAAACTGCTTTCCAAAGTAAGAAGCGAACATGTGCCGGGCAAAAAATAAATTTCTGTTGGCCTCCTTGTTGTTGCTCTGCGCACCGGCCTGTTTTGCCGAGCGTGCCGACCGCGACAAACCGATGCATCTGGAGTCTGATCAGATGTTGATCGACGATGCGCGGCAGATCAGCACCTTTACCGGCAATGTGAAGTTTACCCAGGGCACGATGCTGATACGCGGCGACAAGATCGTGGTGAAGCAGGATAAGGACGGGTTCAAGCACGGTACGGCTTACGGGAATACCGCCAGCTTCCGGCAAAAACGCGAGGGGCTGGATGAATATGTGGAGGGGTATGGCGAACGCATCGAATATGACACGCGCGCCGAGACGGTGGATTTTTATGTGCGGGCGCGCCTCAAGCGCGAACTGGACGAAGTGCGCGGCGAGCACATCACCTATAACCAGCAGACTGAGATTTTTCAGGTGAATGGCAGCGGCGCAAGCCCTGAAAACGAGCCGCCGAAAAGGGTGCGCGCCATACTGCAACCCAAACCCAAACCGGACGAGGCATCGCCTTCAACGTCGGATACGTTGCCGATCAAACCCGGCGAAATGTTGCCGCCCGCAGATTGAATATGCTTTATAAAATGACATCGGCCATACCAGGGAAAAGCAGCGGGCGTAGCCCGGATGGAATGCAATGGAATCCGGGGTGCTCTTGGGTGCGCCCGCCATCTCCCGGATTTCGCTTCGCTTCATCCGGGCTACAGCGAGCCGTAGCCCGGATGAAATGCAATGGAATCCGGGGTGCTCTCGTGCCCCTACGGTTGAAACATTTTTCGGGTTGGTGTGATGAGTGAATTGCGCGCGGTTGGCCTCAATAAAAAATACGGTTCGCGCACTGTGGTGCATGATGTTTCGCTGTCGCTGAAGAGCGGCGAGGTGGCCGGTCTGCTCGGCCCGAACGGCGCGGGCAAGACGACTTCGTTCTACATGATCGTGGGGCTGATCGCCGCCAATGGCGGCGAGATTTTTATTGATGATAAAAATATCACCCACTTGCCGATACACCGCCGCGCGCGCCTGGGGCTGGGTTATCTGCCGCAGGAGGCTTCGATCTTCCGCCGGCTGACGGTGGCGCAAAATATTCAGGCCGTGCTGGAGCTGCAAGACCTTGCCGATGATGACTTGCAAAATCGTCTGGAAGAACTGCTGGAAGACCTGCATATCACGCATATCCGCAACAATCCCGCCATCAGCCTGTCCGGCGGCGAGCGGCGGCGCGTGGAAATCGCGCGCGCGCTGGCGACCGACCCGCGCTTCATTCTGCTCGACGAACCGTTCGCCGGCGTGGATCCCATCGCCGTGCTGGATATTCAAAAAATTATCCGTTTCCTCAAGGAACGCAATATCGGCGTGCTGATCACCGACCACAATGTGCGCGAAACGCTGGGTATCTGCGACCGCGCCTACATTATCAACGCCGGATCGGTGATGGCGGAAGGCAAGCCGGATGAAATCATTTATAATGAAAGCGTGAGGAAAGTATATCTGGGCGAACACTTCAAGCTATGACGCGAAGGTATCCCGGATCTGACATCAGGCAATGAAACCCGCTCTCCAATTAAGGCAGTCGCAGCAACTGACGCTCACTCCCCAGTTGCAGCAGGCTATCCGTTTGCTGCAACTCTCCACGCAGGACATTCATCAGGAAGTTGCGCAAATGCTGGATGAAAACCCCATGTTGGAATCGGCCGAAGAATCCGGCGAAGAATCCGCGCCGGGCGCTTTTTCTCCCGATCTTCCCTCTGCGGCTTCGCGCGATAACGATGCCGGCGAACCCGAACCGGCTCATGCCAACGAACGTGACACCGACGACCGGGGCGCGGATGATTTTGGCGCGGGTGATTTTGGTCAAGGGCAGGCGGATTGGAATACCGGCGGCGGCACGGTGCACAGCGCCGACGATGAGGACGAAACCTACCCGGAGCAGGCCGCCGGGCAAGCCAGCCTGCGCGAATATTTGCATAGCCAGTTGGCCATCAGCACGCTGGAGGACAAAGATGGCAGGGTGGTCGGTTTGCTGATCGATGCGCTGGATGAGAACGGCTATCTGGCGCAAGACCTGGGCGAACTGGCGGAACTGTTGCCCGCCGAACTCGACATCACGCCGGATGATCTGGAAACCGCGCTGGTGCAGCTGCAGCACCTCGATCGGCCCGGCCTCGGCGCGCGCACGCTGGGCGAATGCCTGGCATTGCAACTCAAGGCGTTGCCGGAAGATACGCCGCAGCGCGATCTGGCGATCCGCCTGGTGAGCGATCATCTGGCGGCGCTGGCGGCGCACGATTTTGCCAGGATCAAAAAGCTGCTGCGCTGCAGCGACGATGAATTGCGCACCGCGCAGCATTTGATCACCGGATTGAACCCGAGACCCGGCGCGGAATTCAACCGAAGCGTCGCCGACTATGTGGTGCCTGATGTGATCGTGGAAAAACACCAGGGAAAATGGTGTGCGCGGCTCAATGCGGAAGCGATGCCCAAGCTGCGCGTGAACCAGATTTACGCCAATATCCTGCAACAGCGTGACGGCAAAAGCGTCTCGCAGCTTGCCACGCAATTGCAGGAAGCGAAATGGCTGATCAAGAACCTGCAGCAGCGTTTTGAAACCATTCTGCGGGTCGCGCAGGCGATCGCGGAGCGGCAGGGCAATTTTTTCGAGCACGGCGAGATCGGCATGCGCCCGCTGGTGTTGCGCGAAATTGCCGATGCGCTGGAGCTGCACGAGTCCACGGTATCGCGCAGCACCACGCAAAAATTCATGCTGACCCCGCGCGGCATATACGAATTCAAGTATTTTTTTGGCAGCGGCCTGTCCACGGAAAGCGGCGGCACCTGTTCTTCCACCGCAATACGCGAGCTGATCAAGCAAATGGTCGGCGCGGAAGATACACGCAAACCGCTTACAGACAGCCGCATGTCGGAAATTTTGGCACAGCAGGGCATCGTCGTCGCCCGGCGTACCATAGCAAAATACCGGGAAGCATTGCGCATCCTCCCGGTGAATCTCCGTAAATCACTTTAACCAAGGAGCAAGACATGAACATCCATCTAACCGGACGCCATCTGGAAATCACCCCCGCCATCCGCGACTATGCGACCGGCAAAATCGGCAAGATCAAACGCCATTTCGACAACGTGATCGACGTGAACATTATCCTTTCCGTCGAAAAACTGAAGCAGAAAGCCGAGGCCACCATCCACCTCAGCGGCAAGGATGTGTTCGTGGAATGCGAAGATGAGAACCTGTACGCAGCGCTTGACGCGCTGGTGGACAAGCTGGATCGCCAGGTGATCAAGCACAAGGAAAAACTCGCGGCGCGGCGCCATGACGATTCCGGCAAACCTGTCGAAGCAGAAGCAGAGTAATCAACACGGGCGGCAGCAATGCCGCCCATTTTTATGCGGCTTACACAATGAACCTGATCAGCAAAATCCTGCTGCCCGACAATATCCTTCTGGACAGCGAATCCACCAGCAAGAAACGCGTGTTCGAGCGCGTCGGCCTGCTGTTTGAAAACAACCAGCAGATTGCGCGCAGCCAGGTGTTTGACAGCCTGTTCGCGCGCGAGAAACTCGGCTCGACCGGTTTGGGGCAGGGTGTTGCCATCCCGCACGGCCGCATCGCCAAGCTGCGCGATGCGACCGCCGTGTTTGTAAAAACCACTCACCCGATCCCGTTCGACGCGCTGGACGGCCAGCCGGTGAACCTGATTTTCGTGCTGCTGGTTCCGGAGCGCGCCACCGATCTGCACCTGCAAATCCTCGGCGAACTGGCGCAAATGTTCAGCGATACGCAGTTCCGCAACCGCCTGCTCGCCTGCGAGGACGCCGCCAGTATCCATCAGTTGTTTTACGACTGGAACGGCACGGCATGAGTACCTTGGTCGTAGGTTGGAAAAGCGTAGCGCCTTCCGACATCTCCATGTCGGATAACGCTGCGCTCATCCGACCTACGAAAACCGCTGCCTTTTTGGTTCCGGCTTGTCCGGTTTAGGATTACTGTTGGCAGCAAAAACTAGAGGTTTCCATGAGCCAGGTTAACGTCCGGCAACTCTTCGAAGACAAGCAGCAACGGCTGCAGCTCAGCCGTGTGGCCGGCGCGGACGGCAACGAGCGTGTTATCGACAGCGACAAGGTCAATGCCTCCAATAACGGGCTCGTCGGCCATCTCAATTTTATTCATCCGAATTGGGTGCAGGTGCTCAGCGAAACCGAACTTGATTATCTGCGCAACCTGAGCGCGGAAGAACGCGCCAGCGCGTTCCGGCAAATCGAACAAAGCGTCACGACCTGTTTGATCGTGGCCGGCGTTGAAGACATCCCGGCCGAACTGATTGCCTTCGCCGACCAATCGCATATTCCGTTATTCCGCTCGCCCAAACCCAGCGTACATCTGATGTGGCTGATCCGCCACTACCTTGCCAAGGAGCTGGCCGAATCCACCACGCGTCACGGCGTGTTTCTCGATGTGCTTGGGGTCGGTGTATTGGTCACCGGCGAGAGCGCGGTCGGCAAAAGTGAACTGGGCCTGGAGCTGATCACGCGCGGCAACGGGCTGGTCGCCGATGACATCGTCGAATTGCACCGTATCGCGCCGGACACGCTGGAAGGGCATTGCCCGGAGCTGTTGCGCGATTTTCTCGAGGTGCGCGGCCTGGGCGTGTTGAACATCCGCACCATGTTCGGCGAAACGGCGGTGCGGCGCAAAAAAAGCCTGAAACTGATCGTGCATCTGCATCGCCCGCAGGGCGGTGATCTCTCGCAAATGGAACGCCTGCCGCTCAACGCCACGCATCAGGAAATTCTCGGCGTGAACATCAGCACCGTGAATATCCCGGTGGTCGCGGGGCGCAACCTTGCTGTATTGGTGGAAGCCGCCGCGCGCAATTTTGTCATGCAACAGCGCGGCATCGACAGCATGCAGGAATTCATCCTGCGGCATGACCAGATGCTGACCGGCGATTAGCGGGAGCCGGAATGCAGCTTTTTTTGATCAGCGGCCTCTCCGGCTCCGGCAAAAGCGTCGCACTCAAAACGCTGGAAGATTCGGGTTTCTATTGCGTGGACAATCTGCCCGCCGAATTGCTCTCCAGTCTGGTCGAGCATCTGTTGCCCGCCGGCTATGGCAATATCGCGGTCAGCATCGATGTGCGCAGCGCCAACAGCGTGCAGCGGCTGCCCGAATTGATGCTGCAACTCACGCAAAAAAACCTGACTGTGCATCTGCTGTTCCTGGATGCGCAAAACGATACGCTGGTGAAGCGTTTCTCCGAAACGCGCCGCCTGCACCCGCTTAACGGGCAAGGCGAAGATGCCGCGATTGATAGTGAAATTTGCCATGCCCGTTTCCCCCATCCCAACCTTCCCCCGCAAGCGAGGGAAGGGGCAAACGAATCGCTGCGCGAGTTTCACGTTGACGATGCCGCTTCCCTGGCAAACGGTAAACAGGGCCGCACCCTGCCCGAATGCGTCCAGCATGAGCGCGAATTGCTCGCCGAAATCAGCAGCATCGGCCATCACATCGACACCACCGAACTCGATGCCAATGCGCTGCGCGCCTGGATCAAGCAATTCATCCAGGTGGATCGCGCGCGCCTGACGCTGCTGTTCGAATCGTTCGGCTTCAAGCACGGCATCCCACTGGACGCAGATCTGGTATTCGATGCGCGCTGTCTGCCCAACCCATACTACAACCCGGCGTTGCGCCCGCTTACCGGCAACGACGCGGCGGTCATCGAATTTCTGGAAAACACTCCGGCTGCGCAGGATATGTTTGGCGATATCCACAATTTTGTGGAACGCTGGCTGCCGTGTTACGTCGCGGATAACCGCAGTTATCTAACCGTTGCCATCGGCTGCACCGGCGGTCAGCACCGCTCGGTCTATCTCGCCGAAAAACTCGCCCGGCATTTCGGGCAACAGCAACAGGTGTTGGTGCGCCATCGTGGACTCGTATGAGTCCATTCGCGCGGCCATCCTGCCGCACCTCAAGGCTGGCGACTGGCTGACGCTGTTGCTCGGCGGCTTGTGCGTGGTGTTGCTCACGCTCAAGCTGTGGAGCGGCGACCTCGCCGACAAGGCGGTCATCCGCAGCGGCGGGAAAATTTTCCGCGAAGTGCCGCTGTCGCGCGACCAGCAGATCGAAGTTCCCGGCCCTCTTGGCGTCAGCGTCATCAGTATCCGGCAGCGCAAGGCGCGCATCGTCTCAGACCCCAGCCCGAGGCAATACTGTGTGCGCCAGGGCTGGCTGCAGCAGGCCGGAGAAATCGCCATCTGCCTGCCCAATCAGGTCAGCGTCGAGTTGACCGGCAGCCGGAAAAAATATGACAGCCTCAATTATTAAACCGGGAAGTAGGAAGTGGGAAGTAGGAAGTGGGAAGTAGTGAGTGGGAAAATCCAATGCCCTGTTCTCCATCTGATAAAGGGGGGGTAGAGGGGGGTTGGTTTTTTATCGCTTCTCAAAACAAATGACTGCATCAACCATCAAACTTGACACCACTGCCGAAGACCATCATATCGCGCGCATGGCGGCGGTGGCGCTCGGCCTGACGATACTGGAGAACGCCATCCCCTCGCCGTTGCCCGGCGTGAAACCGGGGCTGGCCAATATCGTCACGCTGATCGTGCTGGCGCGCTACGGCTGGCGCGCGGCGGCCTGGGTGTCGCTGTTGCGCGTGGTGGCGGGCAGTTTGCTGTTCGGCAATTTTCTGGCGCCCGGTTTTTTTCTCAGCCTGTCCGGCGCGCTGCTCAGCCTGCTGGTACTGGCTTTCGCGCAACACCTGCCATCGCGCTGGTTCGGCCCGGTCAGCCACAGCATCTACGCCGCTTTCGCGCATATCGCCGGGCAGATGGGGGTGGTGTATCTGTGGCTGATCCCGCACGCCGGCATCGCCTATCTCATCCCGATCTTCGCCGCCGCCGCGCTGGTGTTCGGCACGGTGAACGGCCTCATCGCGGCGCGTTTCATGGATAATACCGCTTCACCCAACGAAAAATTGTTGAATCATGTCAAAACGTGACAAGAATTGCGCCGTTGTAGGTCGGATGAGCGCAGCGTTATCCGACATGGAGGTGTCGGAAGGCGCTGCGCTTTTCCGACCTACGAAAACCACCACCTTTTTGATTCCGGCTTGTCCGGCTTAGGGGTTTACACATGAAAACCATCACTCTTGCGTTTACCGGAGCCTCCGGCCTGCCCTACGGCATACGCCTTTTGGAATGCCTGCTGCAAAGCGGCCAGCGCGTGCATCTGGTGTACTCGCAGGCCGCGCAGGTCGTCGCCAAGCAGGAGCTGGAGTTCACGCTGCCGAACCGCCCGCAGGATGCGGAGCAGTTGTTCGCGGAGCGTTTCGGCAAATTCAGCGGCGAGTTAAAGGCGTTCGGCATCCAGGACTGGTACGCGCCGATGGCCTCCGGCTCAAACCCCGGCGACGCGATGGTGGTCTGCCCCTGCACCATGTGTACGCTCGGCAAGATCGCGGGCGGCATTAGCGACGACCTCATCGCCCGCGCCGCCGACGTGATGCTCAAGGAACGGCGCACCCTGATTTTAGTACCGCGCGAGATGCCGTTCTCCGCGATCCATCTGGAGAATATGCTCAAACTCGCGCACGCCGGCGCCGTCATCATGCCGCCGAATCCCGGCTTCTATCACCACCCGCAGAGCGTGCAGGATATTGTGGATTTTGTGGTGGCGAGGGTGCTGGATCATCTCGGCGTCGAACAGCAGTTGATGAAGAAGTGGGGCGAATAGAATTGAGCGCAAATGATGAAGTATGCGTAGGATGGGTTGAGCGCAGCGATACCCATCAATCAAATCCCCTCCGCTCACCGCATTCTAAATTCACTCCCGCATCCCCCGCACAATCCATTGGCAGGATACCCGCCCGCACATAACGATGAAATGAAGAATGCGGCCAATCGGCCACGCTCGACATCAGGCCATGTTTGACCGGGTTGATGTGGATGTAATCGACATGCCGCGCAAAATCCGCTTCATCGCGGATGAGATGTTCCCAATATCGTCGCTGCCAGATTCCGCGCTCCCCTTTGCTTTGCCGGCTATCCGAGCGGCGCTCGCCATGCGGCAGGCCGCGCGAAAACACCGTTTTGATCAATCGCCAGCGCAATGCGAAATCGCTGTCACCTTCCGGCAAAGTCCAGATCGCGTGCAGGTGTTCGGGCAATACCACGATGGCATCGATGGTAAAGGGGTGGCGCTCGCGAGTGTATTCAACAGCACTGCGCAATGATGCGATGTGCTCAGTTAGCAAAGATTGTGAACGGTCAGCCAGATTCACCGTGAAGAAGTAACTGGCTCCGGCAATGTCGCTGCGGCGATAGTTGGTCATGCGGGCATAATAGCGATGGGTATCGCTGCGCTCAACCCATCCTACGGCTGAGTTGTTTAAGCAGGCTGCGTACCGGCGTCGGAATCGCCGCCCGCAACGCCTCCTCCACATCCAGCCACAAACTCCCCGGTTGCGCAGCTCGCAGTTGTTTGTGCGAGAGCTCGATCTTCAGCGGCGTGATATGCAGCCTGAAATGCGTGAAGGTGTGGGTGAAGGTCTCCAGCCTTGTTCCGTGGTTCGCTGTCATCCCGTTATGCACAAACCAGTCCCTCGCCGCCGCCTCGTCGTCGAACTGCGGCGGACACCATAGCCCGCCCCAGATGCCGCTGCCGGGGCGCTTTTCCAGCAGGATGTCGTTGTCGTGCATCAGCAGCAGGAAGGTGGCGTGTCTTTCCGGCACGGCCTTGCGCGGGCGCGGCGTGGGGAGTTCATTGGTGCGGTTGGTATTGAAGGCGACGCAACCCTTCTGCACCGGGCACTCGCCGCACTTCGGCTTGCCGCGCGTGCAAATCGCCGCACCAAGGTCCATCAGCGCTTGGGTGTAGGCGGCGATGTCGCGTTGTGGCAGCAGCGCCTCGGCCTGCTGCCACAGCTTTCCCTCTACCTCACTGTTGCCAGCCCAGCCCTCGATGCCGCAGTAGCGTGCCAGCACACGCCTGACGTTGCCGTCCAAGATCGCGCGGCGCTCGTGATACGCCAGCGCGCAGATCGCGGCGGCGGTGGAGCGGCCGATGCCGGGGAGTTCGAGGATATGTTCGTACTGGCGCGGGAATTCGCCGCGATGTTGCGCGACGATGATCTGCGCGGCGCGGTGCAGGTTGCGCCCTCTGGCGTAATAGCCTAGGCCGCTCCAGTGTGTCAGCACTTGCTCTTCGCTCGCCGCAGCGAGGGCGGCGATGGTCGGGAACGAGGCGGTGAAACGCTGGTAATAGGGAATGACGGTGGCGACCTGGGTCTGTTGCAGCATGATCTCGGACAACCATACATGATAGGCCGCTGCGCCTTGCCATGGCAGGTCGTGGCGGCCATGTTGGCGTTGCCAGCGGATCAGGCGGGAGGCGAAATTACTCATGCGGACACCCTAAGCCGGACGAGCCGGAATTAAAAAATGGCCTGTCATTTCGACCGAAGGGAGAAATCTTGCTCTTTAAGTGATACCAAGATTTCTCCCTTCGGTCGAAATGACAATTATTTTTCACGACTCATTGTCACTGCTAAATAATTTCAGGATTTTTGTCATTTTCTGACATCATTTAACTGGCAAGAGACCAGGCCTTTTACCAGACTGCGCAGTGAAGGGGTTTCTTCTTACCTGAACAAGCCCTTGAGGCCGCCCTTTAGCTGATCCTGTAAGCGGGTCTTGATTTCCTCTTTTTTCTCCTCGACCTTCTGCTTGGCGGCTTCGCCGACCATCGCGCCGAAATCCAGTGTGTATTTCAGGTCGGCAAACGGGCCGCTGACGCGCACCGGCACGGTGATGCCGCCGACGCTGTCCTTGCCGCCCTGGCCTTCCAGCGTCTTCGCCAACGTGGCCTTGGCGACATAATTCATGCTGTCGTTGCCGATGTTGATGTCGCCGTTGCCGGTGACGCGCAGCAGCGGTGATTTCAGCGACAGGTCGTCGTTGTGTGCGACGCCGTTGTTCACCTTGAAGCTCGCCTTGAGTTCGCTGAAGTCGGTCTTCTCTTCCTTGTTGGCAGATTGGGTTTGCGCGCTGGCGCCGCCTTTGCCCAGCATGCCTTGCGCGTCGCGCAGCTTCTTGGCGATGTTGATGCCCTTGATCGCGCCGTCGGCAAGGTTCAGCGACATCGTGCCGTTGAGCGCCTTCTTCATCGCGCCGACGGTGTTGCCCTGCATCGTGAGGTTCATGCCGACATTGCCCTTGCCTTCGAGCGTGTCAAAATTCGCCGCATCCCTGGTCAGCGCGGCGACATTTACGCCGCTCAGGTTCTGGTTGATGGCGATGCTCGGCATCGCCTGCGCGTTCACGCTGACGCTGCCCTTCATGCTGCCTTGGTACAGGTTGGCGGACAGCGGCGCGACGTTCACCTGGCCGTTGCGTGCCTTGACGTCGAGACGCACATTGGTGGATTTGACGTTCGCCACTTTCAGCGCACCGATGCGCAGGCTGCCGTCCAGCTTGAGCTTGCGCAGGCCGGACAGGTCGAGCGGCTGCTCGTCGGCTTTAGGCTGGCCGGATTTCGGCTCGTTGGACGATTTCTTCGGCAGGTATAAATCGGCATCGAACTGGTCGACATCCACGTCGAAATGGATCGCCGGATCGGCGAAGCCGTTCACGCCGACCCTGGCCTTGACCTGGCTTTGCAGCAGGCCGCCGGCGAGGTTCGCCAGTACGGTTTCTTTTTTGGCATCGATCTGCACGCTGCCCTTCATTTCGCTGTTGATCGACTTGCCCGGCAGCTTGTCGCCTGTGGCATTCATCGCTACGACCAGGTTGCCCAAGTTGAATTGCTTCGCCTGGAAGTTGCCCGACAACGGCGAGGAAAGTTTTATCTTGAATGCCTGTTCGGGCTGCTTCACTTCCAGGTCGAGCGTCAGCGCGCCGCTCTTGAAGGATTGCGCGTTGCCTTCCAGGCCGGGCAGCGACAATGCCGCAACGATGTTTCCCGCCGCACCGTTCAGCTTGGCGTTCAGCGTCAGCTTGTCGCCGGAGAATTTGTCTTTGGTGAGGCTCAAGGCGGGCGCATCGAGCGTTGCTTCAAAGCTGTCCTTGGCCTTTACGCCCGTGGCATTCAGCGTGAATTTCTTTGCGCCGAATTCCTGCGTGGCTAAATCCGCGCTCGCATCGCCGCCAGCCTTGATCTTCAGGTTGGTGATGTCCAGCGCCGCGCCGCTGGCCTGCAGATCCAGCCCTTCCAGACGGTATTGCTGCTTGTCCAGATCGAAGGTCAGCGTGGTCTTGAGTTGCGCGGTGATGTCCAGCTTGGGCTGGTTGGTCTGCACACCGGCGGACAGGCTGATTTTGCCCGGCACGCCGTTGGCGATACGCCCGGTGTTGAGGCTCAAGTCCTTGATGGCGTACTGTGCGCCGCTGGCTTCATCGAGATAAGTCAGGCTGGTTTTTTCGATGGATACTGCGGCGATGTCGAACTTGACCGGCTGTTTGCCGTCGGTTTTTTTAGCCGCTGTTTTTTCCTCTTTAGCGCCGAGCAGATCGTCGATGTTGCTCGTGCCGTCCTTGCGCTTGATCAGCGTGGCCTGCAGGCCGCTCAGCGCCACTTCATTGATCACCGCCTGCCCGGAGAACAGCGGCAGCAACGCCAGCGAGACGCGTGCCGAATCGATCGCGGCAAACGGCTTGTCGCTGTTGAATTCGGACAGCGACACCGTGCCGAGTTTTGCGCCAATATTGGGGAAGAACGACAGCGTGATCTTGCCGCCGAGGCGCAGATCGCGCTGCTTGCTGTCCTTCACCGCCTTGATGATCTGATCCTTGTAATCATTCGGATCGAAGGTCGCCGCGACATAGACCGCGCCCGCCACGGCGATACCGATTAGCGCACCCGTGCCCAACAAACCGTACTTGAGGATCTTATTCATGTTATTCCCTCCGCTGAAAGATTGGGATGAAAGACGGAAGGATTATAGCGAAGGAAAGGTAGGTTGATGCTCGCCAGCAGCATTGGACCACCTCAAAAAACCGTAGCGAGCGGCTCGAGTGCAAGGCGCACGGAACGCAGAAACCGGAATGTACTAAAAGTACATGAGGATTTCGAGTACCGCGCAACGCCGCAATCGAGTCGCGCAGTAGGTTTTCAGATTACCTTGGAATAACGCGCATGCTCGGTGCGCGTGCGCAGGTATTTGTCGAACACCATGCAGATGTTGCGGATCAGCATGCGTCCCTTGGGGGTCACTTCGATGCATTGCGGGGAAATTTCCAGCAGGCCTTCGCGTTCGTATTCGCGCAACTCTTCCATTTCGGTGGCGAAATACTGGTCGAAATCGATCAGGTAAGCGATGTTGAACGACTCCTTGGAAATCTCGAAATGGCACATCAGCGCCTGGATGATGGCGCGGCGCACCAGGTCGTCGGCGTTCAATTCCAGGCCGCGCATGATGGGCAGTTCATCCCGGTTCAGCGCATCGTAATAGTCTTCCAGCTCACGGTAATTCTGGCTGTAGGTCGGACCGATTTTGCCGATGGCGCTGACGCCGAGCGCGACCAGGTCGCAATCGGAATGGGTCGAGTAGCCCTGGAAGTTGCGGTGCAGACGCCCCTGGCGCTGCGCCACGGCAAGCTCGTCTTCCGGCTTGGCGAAGTGATCCATGCCGATGTACACATAGCCCGCGCCGGTCAGCTTGTTCACCGCCATGCTGAGGATGTCCAGCTTGACTTGCGGGGCGGGCAAATCCTCCTCGTGGATGCGCCGTTGCGGCTTGAAAATGGTCGGCATGTGCGCGTAGTTGTAGACGGACAGGCGATCCGGGTTGGCGGCGATCACCTTGTCCAGCGTCACGCCGAAACCTTCCAGCGTCTGCTTGGGCAGGCCGTAAATCAAGTCGATGCTGACCGACTTGAAGCCGTTGGCGCGCGCGGCATGGATGATGCCCAGGGTCTCTTCCTCGCTCTGGATGCGGTTCACCGCGCGCTGCACCTCGGCATCGAAATCCTGCACGCCGATGCTGATGCGGTTGAAACCCTCCTTGCCGAGCAGCGCGATGGTCGCGTCGCTGACCTTGCGCGGATCGATCTCGATGGAATATTCGCCGTCATCCATCAGCTTGAAATGCTGGCGTATCGCCGCCATCAATTGGTGAATTTCTTCATCGCTCATGAAGGTCGGCGTGCCGCCGCCGAAGTGCAATTGCTCGACCACCTGCTTTGGCCCGAGCAATTTCGCCTGCATCGCCATTTCCTTGATCAGATAGCGCACGTATTCGGCGGATTGGCTGCGATCCTTGGTGATGACCTTGTTGCAGGCGCAGTAGAAGCACAGCGTGTTGCAGAACGGGATGTGGATATACAGCGACAACGGGCGGGCGATGCCGCCGATCTCGCGCTTGGCCACCCATTGGCTGTAACTTTCCGCGTTGAACGCCTCGATGAAGCGGTCTGCGGTCGGATAGGAGGTATAGCGCGGGCCATTCTTGTCCAGCCTGCGTATTAACTCCAGGTCCACTACCAGTTGATTGACTGGCTCATTCATAAATACCCCCACCAAATGCCGTACATTATGCCAGTTAGTCGACCATAACAGGTTTGATATATGTCAAAATCCATGCCATATTCGGCAAATGTGATGTGGCTAGCGCAAAATCCACCCGCCACTTTTTACTTTTCAAAGGTAAGCGACATGCAACAATCTGTTTCGCCCTTTCGTCTCAAAGCCGCTTGCTCCAATTGCAAGCTGCGCGAGCTTTGTCTGCCTGTCGGCTTGAGTATCGGCGAAATGCAGCGGATGGATGATATCAGCCACCTCAAGCGCGGTTATGCGCGCGGCGATTACCTCTATCGCAGCGGCGATAAATTCCAGTCGCTGTACGCCATTCGCAGCGGCTCGTTCAAGACCCAAGTGCTGCACGAGGACGGGCGCGAACAGGTGACGGGTTTTCAGATGACGGGTGAAATCATCGGCCTGGATGCGATCTGCACCGACCGCCACACCTGCGACGCGGTGGCGATGGAAAACAGCGAGGTATGCGAACTGCCGTTCAATAAACTGGAAGCGTTGAGCCGCGAATTGCCCAGCCTGCAACGTCATCTGCACAAGATCATGAGCCGCGAAATCGTGCGCGATCAGGGCATCATGCTGCTGCTCGGCTCGATGCGCGCCGAAGAGCGCCTGGCCGCCTTTTTGCTCAACCTGTCGCAGCGTCTTGCGGCGCGCGACCTGTCGCCGACCCAATTCCAGTTGCGCATGTCGCGCCAGGAAATCGGCAGCTATTTGGGGTTGAAGCTGGAAACCGTCAGCCGTGCATTTTCAAATTTCCAGGATAACGGCTTGATCAGCGTCAAGGCGCGCGCGGTGGAATTGCTGGATTTGCCCGGTTTGCACGCACTGGTCGGAAAATAGCAGTTATTTTGCCGGACTAACGGGCATGGCGAGTAGCCACCCCTGATTATGAAACTCACCATGCCAGTTTCCCCCTATCCAACTTTCCCCCGCAAGCGGGAGAAAGGGCAAACGAGAAAGGCGATTTTCACGCTAATCCGGCTATGCAGACACAATCCCATCAAAGCACCCAAAAAATGACTATGGAACGCAAACTATACTGGGGCATCGGCATCCTTTCGACCCTGATTCTGGCAGGCTCATTTTTCATGCCAGGTTTCATACCAAGCAAACCCGGCGACAAGCACGGCGACCAGAACGACCTGCCGTGGCGTATCGAACATCCCGCGCCGGACACGACGCGCATTTTCGGCTTGACGCTGGGTGCAAGCTCCGCCGGTGAGGCGGAGCAGCGATTCCACGAGGAAGGCAAGCCCAGCCTGTTCAAGTCGCCGGATGGTCAACTGGTCGCCGAGATGTTCTTCGAGCAGGTCACGCTGGCGGGGTTGAAATCCAGAATCGTCATCAATATCGCCGTTCCCGCAGCGGAATTGCAAACCATGTACGAACGCGGTCTGCGCATCAGCGGGACGGGTGGCAGCAAAAAAATCACGCCGGCAACGGATGATGTAGCCAGGCTGCGCGCGCTGCCGATCAGCAGTCTGACCTATATGCCGTCGGTGCGTCTGGAAGAGGAAATTTTCAGCAAGCGTTTCGGCCAGCCGAGCCAGCGCGTCAGGGAAAAGGAAAGCGGCGCAGTCCACTGGCTGTATCCGCAAGACGGCCTGGACATCACTCTGGGCGGCGAAGAAAAACCCGTGCTGCAATATGTCCCGCCCAAGGACTTCGACAAGCTGCTGCAACCTTTGCTGGCAAACGGGGAAGTGCTCAAGTAGGGTGCGTTCCACGCACCAAGGTGCGCACAGCGCACCCTGCTTAGTTGACCTCGTCCCCCTTCTTGCCATCGCCCTTCTTGCCTTCATTGGCGTGGTCCATCATGTCTTCATCGTCATCGAGCAAGATCCGGCTGGCATCGCCTTCCATGTCTTCGTACTGGCCTTTTTTTACCGCCCAGATCAGCACCACGAGAAAGATCAGGCCGAAGAACATCATGCCGGGGATCAAGCTGTAAATCACATCCATGGCAGCCTCCCGCTGTGATTTTATGAATCAGGTCTTCCTGAATAAAGTGCGTATGCGCGCCGCGTTGCCGATCACCACCAGCGAGCTGATCGGCATGGTGATCGCCGCCACCAGCGGCGTCACCATCGCCAGCATCGCCAGCGGCACCATGATAGCGTTATAAACAAAAGACAGGACGATGTTCTGCTTGATGGTGCGCAGGGTGCGGCGCGACAGCAGGGTGGCCAGGCGCACCTTGTCCAGCTCGTTGTGCATCAGCACGATGTCGGCGCTCTCCACCGACACGTCGGTGCCCGAGCCGAGCGCGATGCCGACATCGGCGCGGATCAGCGCGGGCGCATCGTTGATGCCGTCGCCCACCATCGCGACTACCGCGCCCTGTTGCTGCAACTGCCGGATCGCTTGATCC
>Ga0209212_1003415_pt1 | contig 21005 bp, 12 predicted proteins | sample RifGroC2_FD_183996 | JGI IMG/M metagenome (GOLD analysis project Ga0209212, IMG submission 183996) | Groundwater microbial communities from Rifle, Colorado, USA - Groundwater C2 (SPAdes) (version 2) | ecosystem: Environmental > Aquatic > Deep subsurface > Groundwater | place: Rifle, Colorado... | reverse complement strand
CCCAAAGTTGAATACACTCTGATTTCTACCTCACAGGTTCGCGGAACGTCAAAGTGAATTGTCGTTGCGGGATTAAACGGGTTCGGATAATTCTGATAAAGGCAGAACTCCGAGGGGATACCTTCGAGAAGCTCAACGGCAGTTGCCGACGTGCCGGTTGTGAAACGCCAGGCGGGCGAATAGAGATCGAGTCCCGCCAACGTATATCCGATCACTCTCCAGTAATAGGTTTGATTTGGATTGAGTGGACCGACCTGCCGGGACGTTACGCTCAGCGCGGAATCATTCACCACTCGCGTGTAGAATGATGAACTTGTTGAGACCTGAAGTTGGTACGAGACGATTCCTGTTGTCGCGTTCCATCGAAGAGCTGGCCTCGTTGATACGCCCATCGAAACGTCGGAGGGTGTGAGCAACATCGGAGGAAAGAGCGTCGTGCCTCCACCATCCACCGTTCCCAGATTACTGAACCCGACAACCCATCCACTTGACGCGTTCACGAAATGTACACCGTAGAGGGACAAACTCGTGCCGCTGATCTGCCGCCCCCACGATGCTCCGCCATCCGTGGTCCGAATGATGGTGCCCTTCCACCCTGCGGCCCATCCGCGCTGGCTATCAATGAAATGAATCGATGTCAGCCAATTGTTGGTGCCGGTTGGCAGGACAAACCAGGTGGAACCTGTATTGGTTGTCTTAAGCAGGATGCCATCTGCGCCAACTGCCCAACCTGTCGAAGCATCAATGAAAAAGGTTGAGAGTAAGTAGGCGTACGTCGGAAGCGCCTGCTTGATCCAATTTGCCCCACTGTTCGTTGTTTTCAATATCATATTCGGTCCTGCAATCACGCCGGTTTGCGTGTCGAGAGCGAAGACAGACTGGAGCCAATCGGTACCACCGCTCGATTGTGAGATCCAAGTAGCTCCCCCATCGGTCGTTCTCAAGATTCTTCCTCCATCCCCAACTGCCCAACCCTCTGAAGCGGAGGAAAAATGGATCGAGTAGAGATTGCTCGTTGTTCCGGTCGTTTGTGCAATCCATGTACCTCCGCCATCACTTGACTTGAGGATCGTTCCCGAGCTCCCGGCAACCCAACCCGTTGATACGTTGGCGAAGCAAACAGATCTCAGCGTAGCATTCGTGCCACTTGTTTTCTTCGACCACGTCGAACCACCATCGCTTGTCCTGAAGATGCCTCCGCTATAGCCCACAATCCAACCATTCTGACTATCAACGAATCGAACTGCATTCATGATTGAACTCACTCCACTCGCCTGAGCCCACCCTCCTCCCGTCTGTGTTGTTGTGAAGCGCCAGACCTGAGACCATCTGCCTGTCCCGGTGGCATCCGTTGCGTTCACGCGCCAGTAATAGTCAGTGCCGGTGAGCAATCCCGTGATCGCATAAGATGTGTCGGTCAGGGATTGGTTGATCAAGGTCGGGCTGAATGAAGAAATGACTGCAAGCTGGAGTCGATACGACGTAGCCCCTTGCGATGAATTCCAGCTCATGGTGAGAGAGCTTGCCGTGTTCGTGGCGTTGTTTGGCGGATAGGCAAGCGATGGGGCAGGTGGACCGACCGTGATCGTGGCGAAAGTCCAAACACTCGACCAGCGGCTTGTCCCTGAAGTATCACGGGCGTTTACGCGCCAGAAATAGGTTGTATTTGGTGATAGTCCGGTAGCGGAGAATGCTGTGTCAGCCACCGTTTGATCGAGCACGGATGCGGCAAATGTTGAGTCGGAAGAAAGCTGAAACTGGTACGATGCTGCTCCGCGAGAAGCAATCCATCGAAAAGTGGCATTGGCTGGAATGCCGGTTGCGGCATTCGACGGAGAGACAAGAATGGGGACAGGCGGGCCGATGACCTTGGTCGTGAAGTTCCATGTACTCGACCATTCACTTGTTCCTCTCCAATTGCCTGCGCGAACACGCCAGTAGTACGTCGTCGTCGAAAACAAATTCGTTGCCAGGTAGAAGGTATCGGCCACGCTCTTGTCGAGACTCGGAGTGGCAAATGTCGAGATGTCTGAGAGTTGGACTTGATAAGAACTTGCTCCAACCGATTGGGTCCACTGCAGAAGGGGACTTGCTGAGACTGCCGTCGCCCCATTCGCCGGCACGTAGAGCGACGGAGCAGGAGGCCCTGCTCTTGTCGTGAAGCTCCACGCGTTTGACCAATTGCCGGGACCATCGGCATCATAAGCACTTACGCGCCAATAATAGGGCGTTCCGTCAGCCAATTGTTTTGGAGTGAATGAAAGTAACGTGAGGTCTGATGTGTCGATTCGAGGCGAGTTGAAGCTCGCAGAATACCAAGCCGCTTGAACCCGGTAAGACGTTGCGCCTTCGACAGCGCTCCATTGCAGTGTCGGGCTCAGTGAAACCTCCGTGGATCGATCAGCCGGCGAGATGAGGAGAGGTGAAGCGTTTCCGACCCCCGGACGAGTTGCAGACTTCAAAATAGTTCCGGATGATCCAACCACCCAGCCGGTTGAATCGTTCACAAAATGTAGGGCATTGAGGTATGCCGATGTCCCAGACGTCCTTTGCTGCCATAGATTGCCTCCGTCTGCGCTATAGAGCAGCGCGCCTTTTTCCCCGACGATCCAGACTCTAAGTGAGTCAACAAATTGCACAGCATTTAGACGTTCGGAAGTCCCCGGGTTTATGTAGGCCCAGGATGTTCCACCATTCGTTGTGATGTACACGCCGTACGATCCTACAGTACCTCCTCTCGACGAATTGATAAAATGGACGGATCTTGGAAAGCTGACTGATGATTGCGTCGTCCAGGTCGTTCCGCCATTTGTTGTTTTGAAGATATAGTCCCCTGCTATCCATGCTGTAGATGCGTTTAGGACAGAGATGCAAGAGAGTCTCCCGGTTGTTCCAGCCGATTGCGCGCTCCACGATGATCCACCATTTGTAGTCTTAAGAATCGTCCCCTGATTTCCGACCGCCCAGCCGGTGAGATCATCAACAAATCGCACCGAGGTAAGGGTGTTTGAAGTTCCGCTCGGTTGTGCCGTCCAGGTGGTCCCGCCATCTGTCGTTTTGTTGATTGCTCCGATGTAGTTGGGGTACGATCCCCCATTCCCCACACTCCAACCCTTCAGGCTGTCCACAAAGAAGATCGATTCATAGCGAGTCGTTCCATCTGTGCTCAGCATGGCCCAAGACTTTCCCCCGTTTGTGGTCTTGAAGATCTCGCCACCAGAGCTTGCGGCCCAACCGATAGACGCATTGACGAAATGTACAGAGTTGAGCCAGGCCGTTCCGCCGGACATTTGTTGTCTCCAGACAATGCCAACCGTTTCGAATGAATGGGCTTTGCTCCAAAAGCTCGTGCCTGCGGCATATTCGGCAGAGACCCGCCAGTAGTACGTCGAGGTGGATGCGAGATTGGTCGGTGCGTAGCTCGTATCGGTGATGCCATCCTGATTGACGATGTTGGTGGAAAACGACTTCGACCTCGAGATCTGCAATTTGTAGGAGGTTGCTCCAAGAGATTTTGTCCAGCGGAGTACAACATTCGTCGCGACTCCCACAGCATTGTTGTTGGGCGAGACGAGCGTTGGGGTGAACATGACCGTTCCCCCACCATCTGTCGTTTTCATGATAGTCCTGTATCCGATTGCCCAGCCAACGGACTCGTTGGCAAACCGAATTGAATTGAGGTAGGTGTAGTTCGTAGTGCCTGTCCACTGGCGTCCCCAGGTGGAGCCCCCATCGGAGGTTTTGAGTATTGTGCCGCTTTGCCCGGCTGACCATCCTGTCGCGGCGCTAGTAAAGTAGATGGAATTCAAGTGTCCTTCCGTCCCACTGACTTGCAGTGTCCAGGAGCTACCACCGTTCGTGGTTTTTAAGACTGTGCCGCTATCTCCGACAACGAATCCTGTGGATGCATCCAGGAAATAAAGGGCGTTCAAAGGCCTTGATGTCGGAATTGTTTGGGCCGTCCAGGTGATTCCCCCATCCGTAGTCTTGTTGATGGACACTGGATAGTACGTACCCGTCCCTCCTACCATCCATCCTGTATTGACGTCTGCGAAGAAGAAGGCTTTGTAGTACCCACCTGCCGCGAGTGAACGACTCGTCCAGCTTTCACCTCCGTCCGTCGTCTTCAGTAGAATTTCAGTACCGAGCGCCCAACCTGTCTGCTCATCCGCAAAGAACACGGAGGAGAGTGAGGCGGTTGACCCGCTGGATTTCTTGTTCCAGCTTACACCGCCGTCTGTTGATTTGAGGATTGTTCCATCAGAGCCTGCTGCCCAGGCTTTGAAGGCTCCGACAAAACTAACCGACTGGAGTGTTACTGCACGCCCACCTGATAGGCTTTGCCAGGTTGCGCCTGCGTCTGTTGTCTTCAGAACTGTTCCGCTGTCACCGACTGCGATCCCAATCTGTGTTGTGGGAAAGACAATCGAGTTGAGATTGCTGTTGCTTCCGCTCGCGACCGATTGCCACGTCGTACCGCCGTCTGTGGTTCTACGAATTGTCCCGGACGCGCCAACAACGATGCCGCGTTGGCTATCGAAGAAGTGGAGCGAGCGAAGCCGCGCAGTAGAATTGCTGGTTTGCGCGCTCCATGTGGTTCCGCCGTTGGTTGTTTTGAGAATCGTCCCCCCGTCACCAACTGCCCAGCCTGTGTTGTTGTCGGTGAAGAAGGTACCGTAGAGATATGCAGCGGACGAGAAGACGGTCCAACTCCACGTGACACCACCATCTGTGCTCTTCCAAATTGTTGAGCGTGGATTTAGTATGGATGTATAGCAACTGCCGAAAGCATCGCAGCTTGTCGTAATTCTGTCTGCCGTTATTCCTACGCCCCAGGCACGCGAGTTATCGACGAAATGTACCTTCTTGATCCACGGGGTTCCGTATGTGACAAGCGGTGAGATGCCTGTCCAGTTGAGGCCGCCGTCAGTGGTTCGATACATGGAGGCCCTGCCAACCGCAAGCCCTAATGTGGCGTTTGCGAAACGAAAATCTTCGAGCGAACCGAGGTTCAACTGGCTAAGAACCTGAGTCCACAAGCTCCCACCGTCCGTTGTTTTGAATAGTTTCCCGTCATTGCCGGTAGTCCAGGCTGTGTTGATATCAAGTGCTGCAATCGAGGTGAAAGTGTTCGTTGAACCGGAGTTCTGGTAGAGCCACGAAGTTCCTCCGTCGGTCGTCTTGTAGATTGAGCCTTCGGCTCCGACAATCCAGCCGGTGTTTGAATCAGCGAACCGGACATCGTTCAAATGCTCGCTGATTTGGAAATGTCTTTTGATCCACGTGACGCCGCCGTTCATCGATTGTGCAATCGTCTGTTTCTGACCGACAATGAAGAGGTTGTCAGCACTCTTCGCAGAGAGAGCCGTCATGTTGTCGAGTGGAAAGGAAGACTGCTGAAGCCAGCCTTGTTGCTGTGAGACGGTTTTATCGGTCCACAGAAGGAGAAAGAAGAGCGACGCGAGGTTTCTTCGGAGAGCCATTGGAAGTCCTCCCCTTGGTTGGGTGAAAATCCTCCAATACACAGATGACGAACCAGTTTAGCAGAGTTGCCTTCGTGCTTGAGGGTCAGGGGCGAAGAGAAGTATCAGCGCGAAGTTCTCGCAACTGTTCGGTGGGTTATAGCGAGTTTCAACTTCGGACAGAAGTTATGATTCCGCAAGGCCAATGTCAAGCCGGCTATAAATTCGTGCCGACTGGATTAGGAACGGGTTCGCCGAGGACTCATTTCCTCAAAAGTATCCTCCCGGATTTTGCCGGCAGCTCAATCGACAATCCATCAGGCCCGATGAACGCATCTCCCGACAAAGCGTCGACGTAATTTCCCCTGGCCGCCAGCCGAGTTGTCCGGAGCTGCTCGCTGTTGTTCAGAACAACAATCACATAGTTTTCCCCAAAGACCCGCTGAAAGACGAAGAGCCCGTCTTCACTCGATTGCATCGTCCGGTAGTCACCTCTGCTCAACGCGATGTTCTCCTTTCTCACTCGGATGAGCTTCCTGTAGTAATCAAACAATTCTTGATCGAATGTTACCTCGTCATCGCTCCTTGCTTTGCCTGGAATCGGATGTGAGTGTTCATCTTCATACTCCAGATCGGGCCACACCATCGGCTTGCGGTCGTCCGGATCGTCGGCGCCCCACATACCTGCTTCATCGCCATAGTAGATCATCGGTGCGCCGACGTACGTCATTTGAAAGAGAAGAATGAGCCTTTGAATTGCCCGGACGTTCCCCGCCGGTTTCTCGACGCGGTATCCTTTGTTTCTCCTCGGACTGTTTTGATCGTCGTACGTCCGGTTCGGGTTCAGGATCATCGAAGGCAATCGGTCCGTATCGTGACTGTCGATGAGATTCTGGAGGATGTAGTTCACTTCGTTAGGGTAGCTCTTCCGAACGTCAGCGAGCTCTTTGTCGAAGTCGGATGAAGAGTACCTTCTGCCGTCCGTGTCGATGAAGAACCGAACAACTGCGCGCGCAAAGCGGTAGTTCATCACTGCATCGAACTCGTCGCCCGCCAGCCACCGTGACGCATCGTCCCAAATCTCCCCGACGATGTACGCCTCCGGATTAATCGACTTCACGAGCTTCCGCCACTCTTTCCAGAAATGATGTGAGACGTCATTTGCGACGTCGAGTCGCCAGCCGTCTATGCCGTCCGAGGGATTGCCGTCGCCATTCGGGTCCATCCAGCGCCGCGTAATCTCAAAGAAGTACTTCCAGACCGGCTTCGCGAATCCCTCCTTTCCCTCCTTGAATTCCGGATGGATCTTATAGCCCCACCATCCTTTGTAGTCGAACTCATTCTCAGGCGTTGAGGGGTCATCCCACTTTTTTACGTCAAACCAGTCGGCATAGCGCGAATGCTGCTGGTTCTTCACAACATCTTCGAACGCCCAGAAGCGGAGTCCGCAGTGGTTGAACACACCATCGATGATAATCCTGATCCCGCGTTTGTGGGCTTCTTGAATGAGTTTCAGAAAGAGCCGGTCGGACGCACTCCATTTCCACGACTTTGAATCGTCTGTTTCGTCCATCGTCAGGGCGGCATCGCCTCGTGCGTCCGGCCCGAAGTTGTTGTCGATGTGATGATACGTTGAGGCGTCGTACTTATGAAGAGAAGGAGCCTCAAAGATTGGATTGAAGTAAATGGCGTTGATGCCCAGATCGGAGAGATAATCGAGCTTGTCGATCACACCCTGAATGTCTCCGCCGTAGCGCCGGTCAAAGACGTTTTCGTAGAAATCCTTGCTGTGTGCTTCTTCCCATGGTTGAAGTTTGTACCAATCGCTTCCCCAGGGTGAGCGCTGCCACGCGCGCAAAGCGTTCAGCTCCATTTCTTCGGCGGTCGGATCGTTGGATGGGTCGCCGTTGCGAAATCGTTCCGGGAAAATTTGATACCAGACCGCATCTCTTGCCCAGTGTGGGACGCGAAGCTGAGCGCCGGAAGGCGAGAGAATCAGAAGAAGCATGGGAAGTATCCTCAGCGCGAGTCTCAACATGACCTCCATTGAAGAATGAATGACGGGATTCAGGTGCTCCGGAGTGGGGGCACGGAGTATTACCGGCAGGTAGACCGCGCGGACTACGCAGGCGTTTCCTCTTGAGGATCTTCGAGTTGAGGCAGTTTCTTCACACGGATCCGCTCGATCACGCGGTCCTGCACCTCTTCCACGACGAACAGCGCTCCGTTGAGTTGCACGCTTTCCCCTTTCACAGGAATATGGCCGAGTTGCTCCAGCACGAATGCGCCGATGGAAAGAATGTCCTTCGGCGAAAGCTCCTGCTGTATCAAACGTTCAACGTCGTTCGTGGTGAGCGATGCATCAAGCAGGTATTCGTTCTCACCAATTGTCGTGACCTCCGGCGCCTCGCGATCATACTCGTCTTGAATGGGCCCGACAAGTTCTTCGAGCACGTTCTCGAGCGTGATGAGCCCGGCGGTTCCGCCATATTCGTCCGCAAGAATCACCATGTGTGTCTTTCGTTGGAGCATCGCCTCCAAGACTCGCTCCAGGTTGACTGTTTCCGGGAGGAACGTGGCGTCGCGCAGCACCGATTCGAGCGAAAAATCTGACTTGAGGTGTCTGTCCTGTTTGAAAATGTCTTTTGTGTAGACGATCCCGACGATATTGTCAATGGTTTCATTATAAACCGGAAAGCGGGAAAACTTGTTGGAGCGCATGGCCTCAATACTGTTGGAGACGGGTCCGTTGAGAGCGAGCACGACCATTTCCGTTCTCGGCACCATCGAATGGCGGGCCTGCTTCTTGCGGAAGTCCATGGCGTTCAACATCAGCTGTTTCCCCGCTATCGAGACGCGCTTTTCCTGGGCAAGGAGCAGACGCAGCTCTTCTTCCGAATGCAGCATCTCCGATTCACTGACAGCCTGGAATCCGAAGAGACGCAGCAGTCCGTTGGCTAGAGAGTTCAGCGTCCAGATCGCCGGTTTGAAAACGAGGAAGAAGAGCCTCAGCGGATAGGAAATCCAGAGAGTTGTCCTACTCGCGCGCTGAATTGCAAGCGACTTCGGTGCAAGCTCTCCGATGATGATATGGAGGACAGTAATGATGGCGAACGCGATCCCTAAGGCCACACCGTGTACGAGCTCCTCTCCTCTGAGTCCAAGACCTCCCAGGATCGGCCTGATTTCGCTTGCCACGAGCGGCTCGCCGATCCACCCCAGCGCAAGGCTCGTCATGGTAATCCCCAGTTGCGTTGCGGAAAGATACGCATCGAGATGCGTGATGATTTCCCTGGCAACCTTTGCCCGTAGATTTCCTTTCGCGGCAAGCGGATCGATCTGCGTCAGGCGAACTTTGACAATGGCAAACTCCGCCGCAACGAAAAAGCCGTTGAGGAGAACGAAGCTCATGACGACAAGAATATCGAGAAGCCAGGAAATCATGACGAGAGGAGATTGTGGGTTTTGGACTTCCCTTCCACCTGAGGGCTTGCATCCGGGAACGAGATCACATAGAAACCGTCGCCAATATATCTCAATTTGCCCTCGCGGTCAACAAAGCCGCGCTCAGCGTTGAATTATCGCTTGAAATCAAACGATTTTTTGGTGATACTCAGAGGAGATTCACTTAGAGCCTGAGACGAGGTCGACAGAAGTAGAAACCTGGAACCAGAAAAATCGCACGAATGAATACCGACGCAAAAAACGTTTCAAGAATTCATTCCGCCCTCGCGGCATTCCTTCTTCTTCTTCTCTTCCTTCTTTTTCTGAAGAGCGGTGTCCGTGAACAGGTGACGGTTGAGAACCTTCGTGCACTCGGCGCAAATCCATGGACGCCGGTCCTCATTGTTACTGCGATGACGGGTGCCTGGACGTTTGCCTTGCCGGGCTCCGTCTTTTTCTTTATCACACCGCTCTTGTTCTCACCTCTTGCCTCAACGGGCATCATTTGCCTTGGGAGCGCAACCGGCACGACCATGGGATACGTTGCGGCACGATATGTCGGAGGGCCGTGGATAGAGCGATTCCGCAATCATCGCGTGACGCGCTTCCTGGAGCGTCACTCGACGTTTTCCAGCCTCTTTGCCACGCGTGTTTTCCCAAGCTCTCCGCACGGGTTCATCAACTACGGGGCAGGTTTGTTGAAGATCCCGTTCCCGAGGTTTCTTGTCGCAACGCTTTGTGGGGTGGGGATCAAGGCGTTTCTCTATTCGACGGCGATCGCCGGAAGCGTCGGCGCCTCCTCTATTAAAGAGGCGCTGAGCTGGCAGACAGTAACGGCATTGTTGGTGCTGACGGTGTTGGCGAGTGTGGGACACGTCCTCCAACGGCGGTGGATGAAAAGCGACCCACGCTCCGATTCTGTTGAGCAGACTTGAGAAGCCGGACCTTGCGAAGGGAATGCAACTGATCGCTATTTTCTCAACTGCTCGGAGATCCAGGCGAGGTAGGATTCCATCTTGCTGAGGAAATTCAGGTAGGCCGTTGACCACTCGACCGGGTTGGCAGGCTGGGATTTCCCCAGGCATTCCTGAAACACTTTCGCGACAGATGTAGCAATCTTGTGTTTTCCCTCTTCGATAACCGCTTCGACGTCCGATGAGTAGTACGCTTTAAGATTGTTGATGTCCCATCGAACGCGCGCTTCGGGAGTCTGCTTGGTGAAATAGGAAAGATCCGTTTTCCCGGCGCCCGACATCTCGTAGATCATCAGATTCCACCGTTCCATGATCTTCCTGAACTCTTCTTCGTTCTGACACGCGTCAAGCGGCAATCGGGCCGCAGCCGTTTCGGTCGCAAGCGAGTTGCGGAAGAGCAGATCACCTCCGATGTATTGCGAAAGCAAGTTCACATCCTTCTTGTAGCCAAGAACGCGCTGAACCCCGATGTACGTTTCCCGCTCAAAGTTGCGCGAGCCCTGTGGAGCCTTTGCGCCCTGTTGCTTTGCGAACATCTTCATCCTCAACTCAAGCTCTGCATCCTGCTTCGGAGGCGGCTTTTCTGCAACGGCTTTCGGCTCGACGAGTTCTCTTGTTGTTTTCCCACCATCGAGGATCTTTGCCCGCGCATCCCAATCCAGGTTATCAAACCGATTGGCCGTTTCAGCCGAAGCGGGTGGCTGGTCTGCCTGAGCCTGAAGCAACATGAGCAGTCTGGTGACCAGACGCTCCTTGTACACCGAAGTGAAATGGCTCATGTCGACCAGGATGTAAAGATCTTCTTCAACGCAGGAGAAGACGGAATTGAACATCCGGACGATGCGGTGTTCCCCAACCTTCCAATCGTCGATGAGGCGCATCGTGTAGTCCACACCGGCCATGACCGTATCGAAAATGATTGCCTTCTTCCGTCGCCCGCGAAAACTCTCCGGCGTACCGACTTCCACGTTTCGAATGGAGTTCACGCGCATCTGGAGCTTCGTGTGGAGCGTTGTTCCCTGAAACGGAAGAACGACACCGACGTCTCCCGCCGTCCGGTTCGGTTGCATTAACGCGTGCTTTACCAGTTCCAGGGTCTTCTTCGTCTGGGCCTCGTTATGCGGCATGATTCGTTTCTTTCCGGCATACTGCCGGGCTGTCGACCGCAGATTGCCGGTGTCGATGAAATAGATGTTCCCTTTCGCCTTCGGTGAAGCGAAGACATTGATCTTATCGTCAAAGAGGACGGAACCGACAAAAAGGGAGAGCTTTGGCGTCGTTGCATAGTGAGACGAGAGGAAGATCGACCATTGGGAGTGTAGGCGCGACCAGTCAATAAACTGGTGAAGCTGATCCGTCTTTGCCACAAACAGAAAGATATCCTGGGTGAGCAGCTCGGCAGTAGGGCCGCTTGGGGTGTAGCATTCCGGACCGAGCTGATACGGATCGCCGGCGACGATCATGCGTTCAGTGGCAAGGAAGGCAAGCGATGCCAGCGTAGGGAGTTGGACGGTCTCGGCGTCGTCAACAATCACCAGGTCGAATTTGAGCCGTCGCAACCGCTGGTCGGAAAGGGCGGTGCCAACAGTTGTCGCCACGAACCGCTTGGACTGGAGTAGGGCAAGCTCATCGACGTGGGCGAATTCTTCCACCGCATCGCTGACTTTCTTCACTCCTCCCAATTCTCCGATTCGCTTCACGGCGGCCTGATATTCCCGCAACTCGTCCGAATCGATGGGCGCTTGAGACTCCGTGCGCATCAGCTCGGTCGTGAGCGCCTGCTGGATCGACTGCAGCCGTTTCTGGAGAGCCTGTTTTTCTCCAATTTGCTTCTGTGCAACGGAGATTTCTTCTTTGCTGAAACCCTTCTTCAGTTTTTCTAGCATGGAAGCGTTCTGTACCCGGTTGATCGTCTCTCTTAGACCTGCAAGATCTTCCGTGAGCTTCTCGAGCTGTTTCTTGTTTTCAGTTGCGCGATCGCGCATCTCGGTCAGCTTCGAGTAGAAATCCTCGTGAAGGAACTGGTGGATTTTCGTCTTCCAGTACGCCTGCAACAGGGCCACGCGCTCCTGGAACACCTTCTTCTTTTCGCTCTTCTGTGCGTCGACTTCGTGCTCCAACGAAAGGGGCGCGATCTGCTCCGAATTGAAATTCAGCGGAAGTCCGACACGGGTTGCCACGCCGGTAAAATCCAGGTTCAGATCCTGACTCAGCTCGATGGCTCGAAGCAACGTTTGGTCGACACGATCGTTCGTGTTCGCAGCGAACAGAACGTTTTTGCCGGCGTGGACGTAGTTGGCGGCGATGAGAGCCAGCACATGCGTCTTGCCGGAGAGAATGGGGCCCCAGAGAAAAGAAACACGATTGAGAAGAACTTTCCGGACGGCTTCCTTCTGATCCTGAGGCGTCGTCGGTGAGAAGACCGGATCGAACCCTGCGAGGAACGTGTTCGAGACGTCCGTCGGTTCGAAGAGCGACGTCGCTACCGGATGCGGAGCGGATTGGGAAGTGAGCGTCTCGATGATCGGCTTGAATTGCTCGTCGTGATTCCATTTGCATTTAATCTCCGGGAGCATGGGTCCAAAATCCATCGGCAGTGCAACCGTGAGAAATTGGTTTTCAACATTGATGATCCTTCCTTCGACAGTAACCGGCTGCAACTGACTGAACATGCATTGTACATGTCCAATAGTATGAAGGTATACATCCTCGGGAATTTCAAAACGGTAGTAGAAATGATGGGCGAACGAGCCGAGATATTCGCCTCCAAAGAGAGTCAGTTCCTGCCGGGCTTTGCTGAGACGATCGCGCTCGGCTTGCAGCGCCTTTGTGAAAGTGAAGAATAACGGCTGGTCGGTCGTCTCTGGACTCATAGAACTGGATCAATCACGTATGGTGCAGATTCGGGGAAAGGAAAGATATGAAGCGATTTCAAACTAGGAGAAATCTCACCAAAAGCAAGCAACGCAAATTCCACATTTGGCGAAGGTCGCGCTCGCACGTTGATACGGTCTTCCGTCGAACCTGAAACGACGCAACTTCCACACGCGAGATCAGCATTTGAGTTGAACCTGTGGGGAGGAAGAGGCTCAGGACAGAGGGGCTGAGGAGATCGGCGTCGAATAGTGAATCGAATCTCTGGATTGCTTTGAATGCTGTATTATGATTTGTCGGGCAACTCTTCGAAAGCATCACCGAACAAATCATCGGCCACCGCGGACGAGTCAAAGAACTCGTGAAATTCGGTTCCGGCCAACTGCTTTCTTCGAAAATAGATCGCGAGCGCCGAGATCGTAACGCCGGCAAGCAGACCGAACAAGATGTATTTTTTCATTGCTCCCCCAAAACTCCTCTCTTTGTGCTTCAACACCGGTGAGTTGACGAACACAATATAACGTTTCGAAACTTCTTTCGCCATTCGTGAGAGAGATTCCACGTCTTCTTCTGCCACCCCGAATCGGGAAACAGAAACAGGACGACCCTGTAGTCGTTTAAGTTAGCGTGGGAACTCAACGGCAACTGGAGGGATTGTGGGATCTGATTGGCTGACGATGGAAGGGCGACGACAACCCGCCGCCGCTGAACCGGCAACGGGCAGGAACCGTAGCTACATCTTGGAGGCACTCAGGTTGAAGCGAATGGGGATGATGACCCTCGTCTTCATTGCCCTCCCTCGCTGCCTGCCCGGAATAAACTTTGCTTGCTTCACTGCCTCGAGCGCTGCCTGGTCGCAGAGAGCGCCGATTCCCTTCACTACTTCGGCCCGGACAACTTCCCCTTTTTCACTCACGTACGCCTGTACGAGAACCTTTCCCTGAATGCCGGCGCGAATGGCGAGATCAGGATACACCAGCCGGCTCATGATCGACTCCAATCCGCCGATGACTTCAGGCATTTCCTCCACAACGACGAAGTACTCCTCGGAGGCGTCATCTTCTCCCCCGGACTTTGGCTGCGGGGCAGGGATATTTGCGGCTACATGGAGCTCCGTCTCCTGAATGGTGACGTCTTCAAGGACCTCATCTGATGGCGCCTCAATCGGAATGAGCGGTCGAGGTGGAGGAGGCGGACGATCGATTTGTCGCGTGATCTCGATATCTTCTATTTTCACGATCTCCTGAGTGATCTCAACCTTGCGCGCTTTGCCGACAGAGACAGGATAGAAGACGAAACCACAAATGGTCAGGACAAGCGCGAGAGAGAGCGATGCTTCGAAAACACCAGCCGGCGAAGTGCCTAAACGAATCTTGAAGTTGTGAGGGACTTTTGGCGGCAATCCCTCGGCTCGTCTCATCCGGCCGAGGAAAGGGTATCGGAATTTGTCAAGAATCATCGTCGACAACCCTCCATTCAAACACGAAAGACCACATTCCATTACGGCTGATTCTGCCTAAGGTTACGGACCGCAAAAATGAGACCAGGTCGTGACCACGAACGATCATTGTTCAATCCATGAAAGCCGACCGCGTTCGAAGTTTGGCCGGATAACGACGTTTCGATACGGCTTCGGAGCCGCCTGTACCCATTGGCGATCATCAAAGAGAAGATCTCTCCAGCCGGCTTCGCCCGTGGTGGAAGCTTTCCAGGATGTATCACTCACGATCTTCTGCAGGTGATCGCCGTGTTGAAGCTCCAGATAGACATTTGTGCCGCCGGAACCGAACGGGCTGTAGCTCGCGACTTCAACAGCCATGAGGTTATTTCCTTTCCTCAAGTACGGTGCGACATCCCACATTTTGACTCGCTGATGCTCGACGATCAGCGAGAGTGACCGACGCGCATAGACTTCGCCCACTTCGGTCCCGTTGATCCAAAGCTTCGCGTGGGAGTCTCCGATCAGTTGCAGCTTCGCGCTCGACACCACCTCATCCATTGTAAACGTCTTTCTCAGGAATACTCGCGGAATCTGTGTTGCAGTCGTATCGCGCTTCCCCGGATTTGCCTGAGGGTGGTAGATCCACGAGCTTTCGATCGTTGGCTCTCTGTATACCGCATTTTGCATGAGCTCGTCTATCGTCTCTTGCCAGTAACTTGCTTGTCGATCGTAACGCATCAGAAGCCACTGAAGGTTCGCTGGACGGTTCGTCGCCGTCCACAGATTCTGAAACTCGCTCTTCAGGCTCACCAGATCGGTGATCAGTACACGACATTCTTCAACCGCGACTGAGCGGAGTGAGTCACGTTTCTCAGGCCGTGATGTATCGCGCAAAACCTGCTTCAGAAACTCCCCGGCGGCGAGTTTTCGAGCAAACCACTGATTGAGACGCGTAATGAATTCCAAATACGGCACCTGATCTTGATTGCGCGATGCGTCCACCTTCAAGTTCGAGAGAAGCGATTGGGCCAACGGCATCGTTGAACGGATGCTTTGGACCCGCCAAAGATCATTCAGAGAACTCTCGCGCAGCGGCAACAGGGGGTGCCTCCAAAGCTCATGCCAGTTCATCTGGTTGAGGGGGCTCGACAACAATGTGTAGATGAGCTGTCCGGTCCTTCCGGCGGCGCCCCCGAAAAAGCCCATGAAGAACCGTTCGTTGAAGAGGGTCTGGTCGGCCTTCAGCGGCTGCCAGGCACATTCTGCCGTCCAGGCGTAGCCGTAATAGTTGAGTTCCCGCAGAGCCTCACCGCCGTGGTCGTTCCAATTCGAGGTGAGAAGGCCCAGCGATCCGTTCAGATAGCCGTCCCGATTGAGGTTTTGGATATTGACGAACGTGTTGATGTAGTTGGGGAACGGCCCGGTGAAGTTCCAGACAGCAGGCGAAACGACGTACGGGAATCCGGCCTCCTTGAAGATTTCCGGACTTCCGTACTTGTCGGAGACTCCATAGTGCCAATCAACAATGATAATATCTTTTGGAATCTTGTCGAGAATTGTCGGATTATTCAGGATAATATCGCCATACATCATCGGCTTCTTCTTATGTTTCTTGATGATTTCAACGAGACGCTTGTAGTGTTCCGCGTGAACGGTTGCGAGATCGCTCGCAGCAACACGCTCCTTGTTGACGCCCAGTCCCACATCCCACGATTCATCCGCCGCCATATTGAAGTGGGGAGAGCTAAACGCCGCAGCAAGCTCTCCAATCATTTCATCCAACATTCTATAGACGGCTTCATCGGAGACATTGACGGTGTGCGCGCCGGGGAACTCCCCGTACTTGACGTATTCCGGCATCACAAGGATGTTCTCCCAATGACCGAGCGTTTCAAAAATCGGGATCAACTCGACGTGATGCTTCTTCGCATAGACATCGAGTTCTTTAATCTCTGCGGGGGTGAGTGCTCCCCGTCCTTTCCCGATGAGCGGATGATTCTTGAATGAGAAGATGTCTTCGATGTACGGTGAATAGACGTTGAGCTTATGCCGGGCAAGGAACCGGATAATCTTCTTGAAATTACTTATCGTCGAGACCTGCCCGCGGCTCAGGTCATCCGTAATGCCCCGCATCTTCTGCAGCGGCCAATCCCGAATGAGTGCCCCCGGAATAAGAGTGCTCTTTTTGTTCTTTTCGATCATTTGGAGAAGGGACATGACGCCATAGAACCGGCCTCGTGCCGATTCGGCAATGACAAACACACCGTCACGCTCGGAACTGAGGATGTATCCTTCCTCTTTCATCGGAGGTTCCGGCTTCAGGTTTCTCTCTTTTAACCATCGTCTCGCTGCCTCAGACCTCGGAGAAGCGATGTAGATGAAGTTCGATGTGAGCCGCCGAAGAGACTCTTCCTTCACAATCTTCAGATCGATAACATTCAACTCGTTCAGATACAGATTGATCTGCTCGGCCGCGAAGGCATCTTCCCCGGAAGAGCCATCACCAACCACGATGCGCGTCTGCGATGTGATCTTGAAGCTCGAAGAATTCAATTCGACATGTTGCGGAGCGGGGATGACGCGCAAAACGGGTAACGATGAGGCCCGGTGATTTTCCTGAGCTCTCGCGCTCAAAATGAATAGAACAAGAAGCGGGAGATGAGTCCAATGGAATTTCATATATTTACCGGTGAGAGTGAGTGCGTTGAAGGAGGTTGGGGACGACAGGTGAAACTGAATCAACCGACGCCAGAGACGATGGAAACGTACACGACCTGTGCAGCAAGCGAAGGAGCTGATACTTACGCAGGAAGCCGCGCCCTTGCGGGAGCGGCCTTTCTGCGTCATTCAACGATCTATGCTGCCGTTTCCGGCTTCTCGTCGTCCGCCATTTTTGCTTTGATCCCCTGCACTTCGTTTCGTATCTCTTGCGCCTTTCGTTTCAACGCAGCCATGTGTTTCCGCACGCGCGTCCCCGCCGACTTGTTCCCTTTCGAATAAAATTTCTCGAAGTCCTTTTGAAATGTCTGAATGAGATCAAGAAGCTCCTGGTGACGATTCATACCGGATCCTTTCATAAGAGAGTCTTTGGATGAGAGTTGTGAGATTCATGGTTTCCATCATTTGCGCCCAGCCCGTGCCGCAGCTTTCTGTAATCGGGCAATCAAAGCCCCACGCTTGTGGTACAACGCTTTCCGTTTCCGGGGCCGTCTCCTGGCCAGAGCATAGGAGACAAAGACCGGCATCGCAATCGTCGAGTCAATGTAGGCCACAACGGTGCCCGGCAATCTGTCCGGATCGATCTTTCCCCAGCTCACTGCCTCCGAGGGCGTCGCCCCGGAGAGCCCACCGGTATCAGGTCTGGCATCCGTGAACTGGATAAAGAAATCGTGCCCCTTTTCATCGATTCTGAGTACTTCCTGTATCTGCGGCTCGGTCTGGAGGAGGAAGTTCTTTGGTGATCCACCGCCGAATATCAGCACGCCGCTTCGCCCGCCGGATCGTTTCGCTTCAAGGACGATTGCCGCCGTCTCGTTCACGTCGGCCCACACATCTACCTTGCACTTATTGCCGGTCATCAATGCCGTCGCCGCCACATTCATTCCAATCGAGCTATCCCCGGGAGAAGATGTATACACCGGCACACCGTACTTGTATGCAGCTCCTAAGATGCTGCTGAACGGGAGCTTCAGAACGCGCTCTCGCTCATAGATGTACTTCCCAAGCTTGTAGTGAAACTCGGCCGTGCTCATCTCCATTTGGAACTCCGGCGCGGCCAGCACCTTCCGGAAGAACGCATCGGTCGTGAGGAGCACATTGTAATCGAAGAGGATATCGTAAATCCGGATCACTCCTTCTCTTCGGAGGATTCGATCATCGATGAAGGGAGAGCCACGATGGAGCGAATGCCCAATGGCAAAGTGCGTATCATGATAGAGGTTTGCGCCCGTGCTCACAATCCAGTCGACGAAACCTGCCTTCATCAACGGAACGACGCAGGAGCCCCCTAAGCCGGCAGGCGTCAAGGCACCTGTAAGACTCATGCCAATCGTTACATCTGACTTCAGCATTTCTTGAGCGAAGAGACGGCACGCCTCGCCCAGTCTTCCTGCGTTGTACGCCTGAAAGTGCCTGTCTACGAGCTCCGTTATCTTCACATCCCTCTTGATTGGACGGAGGTCAATCCTTTTGCCGCTTAGAAACTTACCCTTCGCCGACATTCAATGGCCTTGTGATGAGAGATGCGTTTTATGAACGAAAACACGGAGGAAATATAGAGGAATTAGCCAGGAAATCAAGCAGAAAAAGGGGAATTTCGATGGTTGGCACTTGTTCACCGGCTTGCTTGCACAAGCCCGGGTTTGCGAACGGCCTACAAAAGGTCCTCTCAACCAAACAGCACACTCCCCCCGTTCACATTGATGACCGCACCAACGATATGATTCGAAAGTTCAGAGGCTAGGAATACGACAGCTCCGGCAATTTCCTCAGGCGTTGCAACCCTTCCGCGCGGAATCTGCCCGTTAATCTGGTTGATCTTTCTACGGTTGTGTAGCACGCGTGCTGACATATCGGTATCGACCCATCCAGGAGAAACAATGTTGGCAATGATGTTGTGCGGTGCAAGTTCGGCGGCAATTGCTTTTGTGAAAGCGATCATTCCTCCTTTCGAGGCTGAGTAATGAGAATAGAATGCTTCCCCCCGCTGCCCCGCCGTGCTGGCGATGTTGATGATCCTTCCGCTCTTCTGTTTCATCATCGTCGGAACAACCTCGTTGCAGAAGAGGAATGTACCCTTGAGATTGGTGTCAATTGTATCGTCCCATTGGCTTTCATTCATTTTGCCGAGTTCTCCCCGTTTCCAGATTCCCGCGTTGTTGACGAGAATATCGATCTTCCCATAGTGCCGGAGAACCGTCTTCACACTCTTTCGAACATCGGATGCGTTCGAGACATCAGCTTGGATCGTCAGGCAATCTGAGCCAGACTGAGCAACCTTATCGGCGGTTCTCTGAGCGCTACTTCGATCCCTATTGTATGTAAACGCAATCGTGGCGCCTGCCTTTGCCAACAAGACCGCTGTCGCCGCCCCGATTCCCCTGGATCCGCCAGTAATGAGCGCCACATTATTCGTAAGCTCAATCATAAGCCACCTCTCATCGGTTTGCTTCCAAATGTAATTGACGAATCCAAAATGGAGCGGAAAAAGTCTAAATGCAATTGCCTGGAAACGACTTTGGAATAGATGGGCAAGTGGAGAAGATGATCTCTTCGTGTTCCGCTGGTCTCCAGAGGCTAAAATAGGAACTGCTCCTGAATAAGGCATTTTTCTGAGGTTTTTCCAAATCCGTGGTTGATTCTATACGCTAATAGGACTAAATTAGTCCGTTTTCAAAATGGATGGATTCCTTGAGTTGAATTCCAACGAGGACAACTTGGATGGCGGATGCTTGAATCGTATTTGATAACATTTCGGGAGGGGATCGAAATCGCCCTCATTCTGGGAATACTTCTGGTTTATCTAAAGAAGATACGAAGAGTCGGCCTTACGAAGACGGTGTTCGCGGGATTCGGAACTGCCCTAGCGCTGAGCGTATTGACTGCCCTGGTTCTGGAAAAGCTCACTCTGGATTTTGAGATTCTCGAAGGATACTTGATGTTTGCCGCAGCAATCTTTGTCACATCAATGATAGTCTGGATGTGGAGAACTTCCCGGCACATCAAAAGGGAGATTGAGCAGCGCATCAACGTGCTTGTCTCAGAGAAGCCAGGCTCTTTTGGAACACATCTCGGCGTGTTCTTATTCACATTTCTCATGATCGTCCGGGAAGGGATTGAGACGGTGATATTCCTGCGCGCGGTTTCATCCGGCCAAGGCATGTGGGGCGCTGCGATTGGAGTAGCGGCGGGACTTCTCGCCGCGTTCGCGTTCGGAGTTCTCTTTATCAAAGGGAGTGTGAAGGTCGATATCGGTAAGTTCCTCAAGGTAACGGCTATCGTCCTGCTGATTTTCGTTGCGCAACTTCTTGTCAACGGTGTTCACGAGTTCTACGAACTCGGTCTTTTTCCAGCCAATCCACAGGCGATGGGAGTCATCGGCCCGATCGTGCGCAACAACCTCCTCTTCGTACTGGCCATCTTCAGTATCCCGGCGATCATGTTCATTATCCCTTCGTCACGCCGATCGCCACACGCTGCCGATCTTGCGCCTGCGAACCGCCGGTGGCAGCTCGCTACCGGTTTCATCTCTCTCTCCGTAGTTTTCTTTTTCGGATTCAATTACGTCTTCGCCAACCGCTCGACCGCTGAAATCTCAGCCCCTGTCCCGGTGGAGGCCGATCAAGGAGTTATCAAGATTCCTATCGGTCAATTGCTCGATGCAAATCTTCACCGGTTTGTTTGGGTGGACAACGACGGGACAAGGATTCGCTTCTTCGCCTTGAGGGTGGACCCAACGACTATCGCTACGGCATGCGACGCCTGCAGAGCATGCTACAACTACGGCTACTATTATCTGAAAAATGGAGAGTTGATTTGTTCGATGTGTGACGCTCCTGCAGAGCTCAGCAAGCTGGCGGTCGCGACCGAAGAGGAAGGAGAACAAACCGGCTCGATGGAGGGATTGGGATGTGCCCCGTTGCATCTTCCTTCAAGAATTCAGGATGCGTCAATAGTCATCTTGGTGGAAGATCTCCTGAAGAACAAGAAGTACTTCCAGACGAGTCACGACTCGGATGATCGTCCCGCTCAAGCGACGGGTACCGGCAAGCGTTCACACTGAACTTGTCATTCTACCACTTACTCGACTAT
>Ga0209212_1003414_pt1 | contig 21007 bp, 19 predicted proteins | sample RifGroC2_FD_183996 | JGI IMG/M metagenome (GOLD analysis project Ga0209212, IMG submission 183996) | Groundwater microbial communities from Rifle, Colorado, USA - Groundwater C2 (SPAdes) (version 2) | ecosystem: Environmental > Aquatic > Deep subsurface > Groundwater | place: Rifle, Colorado... | reverse complement strand
GGCTGTCGCGAGTGGCTGGGTAAGCCCCTCTGCCAAGGCCGCGCTCCATTGAAAAAGGTGGTGTTTGTGATATTTCTTTAATGGGCAAAGCGCAGGCTGCAACATATTGGAGGTCGCGCCGGGGGGAACCATGTTTGCCAAGGAAGCGGAGTGTGACATCGTCTGCAGCCGAATCCGGGAGGAGATCATCCCGGTGCTGTACCGGGTGGCGATCGACGACGAGGTGATGTATCACAACCGGCACCGGGTCCGCTGCTGGCAGAAAAAGAGATGCAGCAGGACCGACTGCCTGGGGCACGGCGACAGCGAGCTTCCCTGCTGGTATCTCCCCGGCACCTCCTGCTGCGCGTCCGCCAGCAGTTTCGCCGAGAAGATCAGCTGGTGCAGGGAGTGCGAGGTCTTCAGGGACTCCTGTCCCACCCTGGTGGAAGAGCTGGGGGAGGCGCTGAACCACCTGCTCTTCTCGCTGCACGAGGAGAAAAAGTCCTCGCGCAAGCAGCTCAAGAAGATAGAGTACCTGAACAGGGAACTGCTCTGCGCCGTGGAGAACCTCGACTCCCGCAACAGGGAGATCCAGGAGCTGGTGATAACGGACCGGCTCACGGGGCTTTACAACCGCAACTACCTGATGACGGTGCTGGAGGACGAGATCCTGCGCTGCCAGCGCAACGACGACCCGCTGACCGTCATGATGATCGACCTGGACAACTTCAAGGCGGTGAACGACAGCTACGGCCACCCCAGCGGAGACCGGCTGCTCTCCCATTTCGGCGCCCTGCTGCAGAGGACCCTGAGAAAGTGCGACCGCGCCTTCCGCTACGGCGGCGAGGAGTTCGTGGCGGTCCTCTCCGGCACCGACCTGACCATGGCCTGGATCCTGGCGGAGCGCATCAGGAGCACCTACCAGAAAGAGCCCATCATCGTGCAAGGCAAGGACGCTGCCGAAAAGACCATCTTTCAGACCATGAGCATCGGTTTGGCCGCCTACCGGAAGGGGATGAGCCTGGGCGACCTGCTGGAGCAGGCCGACGCCGCGGTGTACCAGGCCAAAGCCGAAGGGAGGAACCGGGTGAGCCGCTTCGGCATCGACTGACCCCTCCCGCAAGCTCAGGCAAGGCGGCAACCCTGGTGGCTTGCCACCGCCGGAGGGGGACAGGCACCTAGCGGAGCCAGTCCCCTTCCAACCTCCACACACCCCACCCCGATACCGACCCAGCACCCCCCCGGCGCGCGCCAAGAAGCTCACTTGACGTCGATAAGAAACATTGTAATCTTCTCCAATTAACGTTTTGTAATATTTCTTGGAGGGGAAGAGGTGGCTGCAAATCCGTCACAGGCTGACCTGCAAATGGTGACCTTCTTCCTGGAGCGCGAGGAGTACGGCGTCGACGTCATGGGGGTGAGAGAGATCATCGGCATGACCGAGATCACCAAGACCTCGAACGCTCCCCCCCACGTGGAAGGGATCATCAACCTCCGGGGGCAGATCGTCCCGATCATCTCGCTCAGGAAGCGCTTCGGCTTGCCGGAGCCGACCGAGGTCCAGGCCAACTGCATCGCGGTTTTGGACTTCGGGGGCGAGCTCTCCGGTTTCGTCATCGATGAGATCTCCGACGTGATGCGGGTGAGCCGCAGCGACATACTCCCCCCTCTCGACGCGGCGGCACACCCCTGGATAGAAGGGATCCTCTCCCTGGACCAGAGGCTTGTGATCGTCATGAACCTGGCACATCTGGCCTAGGGAACTTCTTCCAAGAGATCATCTCAAGAGCGACAACTGCAACGGGGACACCAAAGACAGGAGTGCCGCATGGAGCCGAACAGTCAGAGGCTGGCGTTGCAGGACGCCATGGTTTTCCTGGGCGCCATCGCGTCGGGGACCGAGCAGGCCATCGGGGCATCTGCCAACGGCATCTCCTACCTGGCCGGCGTCAATCTGGGCAAAAAGCTGTCCCAGGGGGTGCCCCGCACCGCCGACATCGAGCAGGCGCTGGCCTACACCCGGGAAGTGCTGCAGCAAAACGACTACCTCTGGCTCTTCGAGAGCTTCAGGACCCATGACCGGGAGAGCGCGGTCCTGGAGGGGGAGGGGGGGACCGAGGTCATGCTGGTGTTCCGGGACTGCATGATCCGCCAGTCCCTGTTCCGCTTCGGTCACAGCCAGAAGGGGTCCTTGTGCAACATGATGTACGGCTTCTTCGCCGGCGCGTTGCAAAACATCATGGGGCGCCGGTCGGAGCTGGAGATCGTGCACGCCGGGGAGAACGCCTGCTACAAGAGGCTCTTGGTCAGGAGGGAGCATGAGTGAGGTTACCGTCAACACGGAATGGCTCAGTGACTGCTCCGGATGCCACGTCGCCATCGTTGACCTGCACGAGAAGATCCTCGGTGTCCTCAAGAGCGTCAAGATCCAGCGCTGCCCGGTTCTGACCGACGTGAAGGACTATCCCCGCGCCACCCTGGGGCTGGTCTCCGGCGCCATCCGCAACGAGCACGACCGCCAGGCCGCCCGCGCCATGCGCGACTGCTGCGACATCGTGGTGGCCTGGGGCTCCTGCGCCGTCTTCGGAGGGCCGGCGGGCGCCGGCAACATCCACACTCCCGAGGAGATCGCCGCGGCCGTCTATCTGGAGAACAAGACCACCACCCCGGCTCCGCCTCCCAGCCGCGAGGTCTCGCCCCTGGAGTCGGCGGTCTCGCCGCTCGACACGGTGATCGAGGTCGATTTCTACCTCCCGGGGTGCCCGCCGCACCCGGCCTTTGTCTTCGAGGCGCTCTCGGCGCTGGTCGAAGGGCGCCGGCCCGAGGTGAACCGCCGCCCGGTCTGCGCCAAGTGCAAGCGGCGCATGGAGAAGAGCGAGGTCGCCCTCATCAGGTCCAACTCGCAGGGGATGGCCGACGCCGAGCGCTGCTTCCTGAGCCAGGGCTACGTCTGCCTGGGGTCGGTCACCATCGACCGCTGCCTGGCCCCCTGCCCGGGCAACGGGGTGCCGTGCACCGGCTGCGCCGGGGCCACCATGCAGATACTCACCGAGCCGAACCGGGACATCAGGACCGAGGTCGCGGAGCGCATGTCCCGGCTGACCCGGATCGACCGGGACCGAATCGTCGCCTCACTGGAGCGCGGCGCCAAGTCGCACTACTGCTACACCATGGCGACGGAGATGATCGGCAACAAGCCGACCTTCCAGATCAAGAGGTGGATCGAGGACGAGCAGGCCGATTTCGAGGGCGGGGGGGAGCGATGAAGAAGAGCTTCACGATTGATCCGGTGACCCGGATCGAGGGGCACGCCAAGGTGTTCATCAATCTCGACGCTGCCGGCCAGCTGGAGAATGCGGGGCTGGTGGTGAACGAGCTGCGCGGCTTCGAGAGCATCCTGATCGGCATGGAGGCGGACCGCATGCCGCACATCACAGCGCGCATCTGCGGGGTCTGCCCGACCGCCCACCATCTCGCCGCCTGCAACGCGCTGGATTGCGCCGCCGGGGTCACCCCGCCGCCGGCGGCCCTGCTCCTGCGCGAGCTCATGTACCTTGGGCATATCATCCATTCGCACAGTCTTTCCATCTTCGTGCTGCAGGGTCCCGACCTGGTGCTGGGGCTGGACGCGGACCCGTCGCTGAGCAGCATCGTGGGGATCGTCCAGGCCAGGCCGGAGCTGGCCAGGATGGCGCTCAGACTGCGCAGCATCGGCCAGAAGATCAACGAGATGGTGGGGGGGAGGGGGACCCACCCGGTCAGCTCCGTCGCCGGCGGCATCGCCTTCACCCTGGACCAGGAGAAGCTGAAGGCACTTCATGACTGGGTGGACGAGGCGCGCGGGCTTCTGCCGACCGTGGTCCCGGCGGTGAAGGGGCTTTTGCAGGCCACCCTGGAATCCCACCCGGCCCTGGCGAGCGACTGGCTGGTGCCGTCCTGGGGGCTTGGGACGGTGCAGGAGGGGCGCGTCTCCCTGATCGGGGGGCGGCTCGCGGTGAGCGACGAAACCGGGGCGCGGCGCCTGGAGTTCGGGGTCGAGGAGTACGACAGGTACCTGCGGGAATCGGTGCTCGAGTGGTCCTACATGAAAACGGTGCAGATAGAGTTCGAGGGGAAGCACGACTACCGGGTCGGCCCGATGGCCAGGATCAACCTGGTGGGGCGCTACGGTACCGAGCTCGCCGACGCCGAGTGCGCCGAGTTCGCCCGCCTGGGGGGGCGCCCCTGCCACAGCACCGTGTTCCAGACCTACGCCAAGCTGATCGAGATCGTCTGGGCCGTGGAGCGCGCCGACCAGATTGTGAACGACGGGGCGATCTGGGGCGAGACCCGGGTGCCGGTGACCTTCCGGGGGGGGAGGGGGGTAGGGCACGTCGAGGCGCCGCGCGGTACGCTGATCCACGACTACGAGATAGACGAGCGCGGCATCGTCCGGGGGGCCAACCTGATCGTCGCCACCCAGCAGAACTACGCCATCATCAACCGCTCCATCGAGCAGGCGGCCAGGTCGCACGTCATCGATCGCCCCGACGATCAGGCCCTCCTGAATGCGGTGGAGTTCAGCATCCGCTGTTACGATCCCTGCCTCTCCTGCGCCACCCACGCCGTGGGGCGCATGCCGCTGGAGGTGGCGCTGAACCGGGACGGCGCGAGGGTGAAGACGCTGCGCAGGTAGTCCGTCCTTATTATCGGAGGTAGCTTTCATGTCGCTTGAGATCACCGTCCATGAACAGTCCTGCCGGGGCTGTGAATTGTGCATCGATATCTGCCCCACCAAGGTCTTCGAAATGGACAGCGAGAAAGGAATCTGCACCGTGAGCCATGAAGAGGACTGCATCGCCTGCCTCTCCTGCGCATACATCTGCCCTGCGGGGGCCATCGCGCACCAGGATTTCCACCTGGTGAAGAACTTCTACCGGGACGAAACGTTCTGCCGGAAGATGGGGAAATTCCTATGACGCTGCCCGACTGTGACACCATCGACCTCATCTGCAGCGGCGAACTCACAGCGGAAGATTACCAGAAGGCCTACGTCGAGGTCGCCTTCCTTCTGGACGCCTTCGCCAGCACCATCGACAACATCATGGGGGGGGAGACCGCGCCGGTGGGGAGGATCGCCGGCAGGGACACGGCGCGCAAGCTGCCGCTGGAGCTTCCCGATCCCACCTTGGAGAGCGTGGTGGCGGCCCTGGGCGAGCGCATGCAGGCCGGCTTCGAGTTCGAACTGGAGGGGGACCAGCTCCTGTTCGGAAGATGCATCCTGAGGGAGATGTGCCGGCTGCGCAATATCGAGCAGGGCTCGGCACTGTGCCGGCTGTTTCACTCCTACCTGGACGGCATAGTGAACGGCCTGCTCTGCCGCCCGGTAAAGTCCGAGCTGGTCTCGGTGGGGGACCAATGCCGCCTCCGGATCGCCGTACAATAGTGGTCTGCATCGGCAACGAGCTGGTTGCCGACGACGCCGCCGGGTTCGAGGTCTACCGCAGGCTGGCCTCGGAGACATCGGCTGGGGCGGGCGGCGCTGCTGGGGCGGGCGCCCGACTGGAGTATTGCGGGGTGGGGGGGATCGACATCCTGCCGCTGCTTGAAGGGGAGACCGACCTGATCGTGGTGGACGCGGTGCAACTGGGCGCCCGGCCCGGGACGGTGCACGTGCTCCCCTGGGATCGACTGCCGCAAGGCGGCGCACAGGTGTCGGCGCACGGACTGGGGCTCAAGGAGACCATCGAGATCGGCAGGATACTTTATCCCGGCCGGCTCCCGGAGCGCATCACCCTGGTCGGCATAGAAGGGTGCTGTTTCAACCTGACCCGGCAATACATGACCTGGGAGGTCGACCAGGCCATCGAGGTCGCCGCGGCCCGGGTGAGAGAACTGCTGCAGGAGGGGGTTCATGGCTAACGCTATCCATCAGGTGGTAAAGCAGTTGTCCGATGCCATGATCGCGGGGCGGCTCGACCTGCGCGGCCAACTGGATGGGCTGTGCCCGGAGGACGCGGAGACCGTTCGGCTCATGAACGGGATGATCGACGCCCTGGTCGCCCCCATGAGGCTTGCCGGCAACGCCCTCGATGAAATCGCCCACGGCAGGCTCCCCCCCTTCGTCATCGACGACTACCAGGGGGAGTACCACGACATCAAGCAGAACATCAACACCCTTTTGGCCACCCTTTACGGCATGCACGGCGAGACGGTGCACCTGATCGACAGCGTCCGGGAAGGGAAGCTCAGGACCCGGGGCAATGACTGGGATTACCAGGGGATCTGGCAGGAGCTGATCGGCGGGGTGAACAGCACCCTGGACGCCGTGATCGCCCCGATTCACGAGGCGGGCGAGGTGCTGGACCAGCTGGCGCGCTACGATCTCAAGGCCCGGATGAGCGGCAAGTACCGCGGTGAGCACGCGGCGATCCGCAAGGCGATGAACACCACCGCCCAGGCGCTGCACGAGGCGATCGCGCAGGTCTCCGAGACGGTCGGGCTGGTTTCGGAGGTGGGAAAGAAGATAACCGGGATCAGCTCCTCGGTGGCGGCCGGGGCCGAGGAACAGAGCCGGCAGTTGACCGAGACCTTCGACAGCCTCACCATGCTGACCGAGGGGGCCGGCAAGAGCGCGGCCCGATCTAAAGAGGCGCACGGCAACGCCAAGCAGGCCACGGAAACCATCCACCGGGTCAAGGAATCGATGAACCGGATGCTCGCTTCCATGGACGAGATCAGCGGCGCCGCCCAAAGCACCGCCACCATAGCGGTGGACATCGACGCCATCGCCAGGGAGACCGGAACCCTGGCCAACAGCACCGTGGCCAAGACGGCCCGGATGAGGATCTCGGCCGGCGGCTTCGGCGTGGTGGCCCAGGAGATCCGCAAGCTCTCCAAGCAGTGCTCGGAGACAGCCAAGGCGATGAAGGAGTTCGAGCCCAAGATCGATGCGCAGTACCAGGAGGAATTCGAACAGCTGATTCTGAACCTGCTCAACATCGCCAGGTTCTCCAACCTCCTGGGAGTGAACGCCGCCATCGAGGCAGCCCATGTCGAGGGGGCGGGGAACGAGTTCAAGGTGATGACCGACGAGATCCTGAGCTTGGCCGTCAGGTCGGCCGAAGCGGCCAAGAGCACCGGGGCGCTGACCAGGTCCTCGGCGGAGCTGTCCCGCAACGGGGTGGCCCTGACCAGGGAAATAGACCAGCAACTGGAAAGTGCGGTTCAGGGTGCGCGGGCCATCGCCGTGTTTGCCGACGAGATCCTGCTCAGCGTCCATGACCAGACCGCGGCGCTGGAGCAGATCAGCAAGACGGCGACCGAGATCACCGCTGTCACCGAGAAGAACGCCGCCGGCGCGGTAGAGTCGCTCAACGCCGCGCAGGGGCTGGAAAACCAGGTGGAGAAGCTCTCGAAGATGGTAAACCGGTTCAAGTTTTGAAACCGGCGGTGAGCCGGCAGGGGGACCGGCTCCGCAGGTGCCTGTCCCCTTTCCCGGGACTGATGGAATGGATGGGATGATGGTATCGGGCAGGAATAGGACAGGGGCGAACGTCGGTTCGCCCCTGTTTGTTTTTAAGGGAGGGCGGCGCTGAGCTTGATGACCCCTCCTTCACCACATGCTGGTGCCGAAGTGCCTGCCGTAGTCATCCCGAGACTGCAGCCAGGCCCAGCGACCGGTAGGGGTAAAGGGGGCCGGCGGCGTGCCGCCCAGCGCGTCTATTGTCAGTGTCTTGTTGAACTCGCCCGGCAAGAGCCGGGCCTCGCCCAGCGCCGAGTGGCCCGAGCTGTCGCTGATACCTGCCGCCAGCCGCTGCCCGTAGAGCCCGGCCGGCATGGTCCAGGTGAAGCCGAGGTCGCCGCCGTCGAAGGCGCGCAGGGCCGCCAAGGTCGGTGCCATGATGGCCGGAAAATCGGCCGCGCTCAGCTCGCTGCTCAACTTGGGGCGCGTCCTCAGCCTGTCGCTGTAGCTCGCCACCCTGACGCTCCCGACGAACAGCTCGATGCTGTAGATCTCGCCGCTCTCGGCTATGGCAGCGATCTGGGCGTCGGTCATGAAATAGAAGTCGTTGTCCCCGTATCTCGGGTCCTCGATGACGAACCAGTTGGGATCCTTGCTGTTGGTCAGACGGATCGGGCCGGTCAAACCCTTGCCGGTAAAGACGGCCGAAGTGATTCCCCTGCGGCCGAGGTCCCGAACCTCCAGGTTCAGCCCCGTTATGATGGTGGCGGGGGCGTTGCCGCTCTGGTACTCGGCCAGCGGTTGCGCCTTGACGAAGGCGATGCGCTGGTCCCCCTGCAGGTACCAGTTGCCGTCGGCTTTCTTGATCATGCGCCACGGGTTCTTGCCGTCCCCTATCGGTCTGCCGCCGCGCAGTATCTCGAAGGTTACCTGGGCGCTGTCGGAGCCGATCGACTCAAGGTAGACCTGGTCGAACAGTGCGCCGACCATGAGCGGGTCGGCGCTCAGCCCGGCGAGAAAGTCGCCCAGCTCGACTCCTCCGTCCAGGAAGCTGGCCTGGTCGAACAGTGCCCGCAGCCGCGGCTCGTCGGCGCCGGGGAGGGCGCTGGCAAAGAGGGCCGAGAGCTGCCCGAAAGTTTCCCTGATCTTGGGGAACTCGGCCAGCGCGGTGGCGGTCACGCCGGTTATCGCCCCGCTGTAGCTGCGGGTGGCAAGGTTCGAGGTGATGGTCTCGGCGGTGATGGTGTTGGAGATGGTGGCCGTTTTGGCGACCGGATCGGTGCTGATCCGGATCAGGTCGAGAGCGGCGTCGAGACCGGTATGGTTGGGACTGAAGGAAGCCCGCAGCAGGTCGACCGGCTGGGGCACTCCAACCGCTCCCAGGATGGGGAGCAGCCTCGCGGTCAGCGCATCCGCCTGCGTCTTGAGCTCCTGGGGGGTGACGCCGGAAAAGTTCCCCCCCTGGAAATAGGCGCCTGCCGTCGACCTCGCCACGTTGGCGACGATCAGGTCGGTGAGGGGGGTGACGTTGATGTGGCCGTCCTTGTCCGCAGCGGTTGCGGCGGAGTAGAGGTGGTATTCCCTGCCGCTGGCCGAGCCGTCGGCGCGCACCAAATAGGGAGGGGTCAGGCCGGTGAGCTCCGCCGTGTAGCTGCCGTCGGCCTTGATGGGGATGGTCACTGTCCGGGGTGTCGGGGTGGTGCTGTCCTTTATGGTAACCGTCCCGGCTAGCGGCCCCCCTGCGGCCGCGGTGCCGGAGAGTGTAGCCCTTTCCGGTTCCGGTGTAGGCTCTGGCGCGGGGGTCGGCTCCGGCGCCGGTGTGGGCGTTGGTGCCGGGGCCGGGGCCGGAGTGGTCCCGCCTGCGTCGCTGCTCCCTCCGCTTCCGCCGCCGCACGAACAAACCAGGAGCAAAGTCGCCGCCAGGGCGACTGTCATCCTGATGCCTTGCCGTAAGGTTTTCATGATCGGGTACCTCCATTGATTGGAATCTACTAATCACATGTAGGTGTACGCCCGATTTCCCGGTTGTCAATGGCGGCTTCAGGTAGCCCCCGCACGTGGGCGGCCTCCTCCGGCCCGAAGCAGGCGCGAGCTAGTCCAGGCAGACCTTCAGCACCTGGTTCAGGTCGGTGAGCCCCTGCAGCACCTTGGCGATGCCGTCCATCTTCAGGGTCACCATCCCCTCCTCAAGGGCTATCTTCCGCAGGGTCTCCACTTTCGCCTTCCCCTTGATCGCTTCCTTGATAAGGGGGATCGCCGTCACCAGCTCATGGATGGCGACGCGTCCCTTGTACCCGGAGCCGTAACAGCTGTCGCACCCCTTTCTCCTCATCAGGGTCAGGCTCGCACTCCACTTGGGCAGCCTGTGCTGGGCCGCCAGTTCCGGGTGGTAGTGCTCCATCAGCTCCTGGTATTCCTGCTCGCCCGGGTGATAGCTCTCCTTGCACTCCTCGCACAGCTTGCGCGTCAGGCGCTGCGCCAGGATCCCCACCAGCGCGTCGGCGAAGAAGTAGGGCTCCATCCCCATCTCCACCAGCCGGATCATGGTCTCGAAGGCGCTGTTGGTGTGCAGCGTGCTGAAGACCAGGTGCCCGCTAAGGGAAGCGGCGACCGCGATCTTCGCCGTCTCCGCGTCCCTGATCTCGCCGATCATGATCACGTCCGGATCGGCGCGCAGGAAAGACCTGAGCGAGTCCTGGAAGGTGAAGCCGATCTTGGGGTTCACCTGCACCTGCCTCAGCCCCTCCTGGACGATTTCCACCGGGTCCTCCGCGGTCCAGATCTTGCGCTCCGGCACGTTGATCTGCGCCAGGGCCGAGTGCAGCGTGGTGGTCTTGCCGGAACCGGTCGGCCCGACGCAGAGTATGATGCCGTGGGGCTTGTCCAGCATGGCGCTGAAACGGGCCAGGTTGGCGGCGGAGAAGCCCATCTCCTGCAAAGGGAGGGGCTTGGATGAGCTCAGCACCCGCAGCACCGCATCCTCCTGCCCCCCCACCGTGGGGGTCACCTCCAGCCGGTACTCCATCTCCCTGGTTTCGAACTGCAGCAGCACCTTGCCGCTTTGCGGCTTGCGCCGTTCGGCGATATCCAGGTTGGCGATGATCTTGAGCCGGGCGATCACCGCGCTCTTGTACATGGAGGGGATCTCGTGCGCCACGAAGCATTCCCCGTCCACCCGGTAGCGCAGCTTCAACGGAGCGTTGCGGCAGCCGGGCTCGAAATGGATGTCCGAGGCCCCCAGGCGCTGCGCGTCGATCAGTATCCGGTTCACCAGCCGGATCACCTTGGAGTCCGGCTCGACCCATTTCGCCTCCGCCGGCTCGGGGACCACGGTGAGCTGTTCGTCGCGCAGCTCGCTGATCATGCTGTCCACGACGTCCTCGGCGTTGTAGTACTGGTTGATCCTGCTCGTGATCTGCTTGGCCCGGGCCGCCACCAGCTCCACCGTGTAGTTGGTGGAGAAGCAGACCCGGTCGAAGATGGAGGCGTCGGCCGGCTGGGAGGTGGCCACGGTGAGCTTCTTGCCGGAAACCTGGAAGGGGAAGACCTGCATCTGGTTGATCACCTCCCTGGGCAGCGCCTTGATCGCTTCGGGGCTGGGGACAATGGCCTCCAGATCGACGAAGGTCATCCGGAACCTGATGGAGAGGGCCGCCACCAGCTGGTCCTCCGAGATCAGCCCCTGCCTCATGAGCAGCTCCCCGGTCTTCACCGGCTTCCCCTTTTCCCGCGACTGGAGAACCTTCTCCACATCCTCCCTGGTGACGTAGCGCGCAGCCACCAGTATGTCTCCGATCCTCGGGTTGCTGCCGAACTCCCCGGGATCCGTCTCCAGCAACTGGCGCAGGTGCCTGGTCTCTTCGTGGTTCCCCGCCTGATGCCTGATCGCTTGCGCCATGGCACACTCCGAGATGTCAAGTGTTAAATAGGACTAATTTGGGATGCGATGAAGTATATCACTCCTGCGTCGGCTTGTTGCAACGACGATTAGGGAGCTGGCCGGCCGGTCTCAGTCTCGATAATGTGTTGTTTTGACAGGACTTATATCATGAGAAATATTAATGATCGTTAAATATTAAACAGGAAGTATACCATTACTAAACTTTTCGTTGACAAAAACAGTGAAAATGCTAAATTGCCGATGAAATACAAAATGTTTACCATTACTAAACTCGGAGGACTGCTTGAAAATCGGTGAGAGGTTGAAACGGCTCAGGATGGTGAACTCCCTGACGCAGGAGGAACTAGCCAGCCGCGCCGATCTTACCAAGGGTTTCATCTCGCAGCTGGAGAACGATGCCACCTCCCCTTCCATCGCGACGCTGAAGGACATCGTCGACGTCTTCGGCATCAGCATGCAGGAGTTCTTCAGCGAGGAGCCGGACCAGGACATCGTCTTCGGCAAGGATTCCCGGGTGCAGGCGACCGACGACGGCGACGACGTCAAGGTGGAGCTGCTGGTCCCCGGCGCGCAGAACCGCGAGATGGACCCGGTGCTGGTTACCCTGGACCCGGGGGGGGAGATGGACGAGCAGCCGATCCACGATGGCGAGGAGTTCGGCTACGTGATTTCGGGCAAGGTGCAGCTCAGGTTGGACGACAAGCTGTACACCGTGGAGAAGGGCGAATGTTTCTATTTCGCCTCGGACAGAAGGCATACCGTCAAGAACATCGGCAAGGGAGCGGCGCAGCTTTTATGGGTTGTCACGCCGCCGACCTTTTATTATTGAGAACAGGAGAGTAAGCCAAATGAGCAAAGTACTGATTATCGGGGCAGGTGGCGTAGGCGGGGTTGTCGCGCACAAGTGCGCCATGGCCCCCGGCGTGATCACCGCCATTACCCTTGCCTCGCGTACCGAGTCAAAGTGCCGGGCCATCGCGGAGCAGATAGAGTTTCCCGTCGCCACCGCCCGGGTCGATGCCGATAACGTGCCTGAGCTGGTCGAACTGATAAAGCGCGAAAAGCCCAAGCTGGTGATCAACGTGGCGCTCCCCTACCAGGACCTGCACATCATGGACGCCTGCCTCGCCACCGGCGTGGACTACCTGGACACCGCCAACTACGAGCCGCTGGATACCGCCAAGTTCGAGTACAGCTGGCAGTGGGCCTACCAGGAGCGCTTCAAGGAGAAGGGGCTCATGGCCCTTTTGGGGAGCGGCTTCGATCCAGGCGTCACCAACGTCTACACCGCCCTGGCCGCCAAGAAGTACCTGGACGAGGTGCAGGAGATCGACATCATAGACGCCAACGCCGGGAACCACGGCCAGCCCTTCGCCACCAACTTCAACCCGGAGATCAACATCCGCGAGGTGACCGCCCCCTGCCGTCACTGGGAGAACGGCGCATGGGTCGAGACCGATCCGCTTGCCACCAAGAGGAGCTTCGATTTCCCCGAGGGGATCGGCCCGATGAACATCTACCGCATGTATCATGAGGAGATGGAGTCGCTGGTGCAGCACATCCCGACCATCAAGAAGGCGCAGTTCTGGATGACCTTCTCGGACAACTACCTGAAGCACCTGGAGGTGCTGCAGAACGTGGGGATGACCCGCATCGACGAGGTCGAGTTCAACGGCCAGAAGATCGTGCCGCTGCAGTTTTTGAAGGCGGTACTCCCCGACCCGGGCTCCCTGGGGCCGCTCACCAAGGGTCGCACCTGCATCGGCGTGGTGGCCAAGGGGATCAAGGACGGCAAGAGGAAGCAGGTCTACATCTACAACATCTGCGACCACGAGGCGTGCTACCGCGAGGTGAAATCGCAGGCCATAAGCTACACCACCGGCGTGCCGGCGGTCGTGGGGGCCCTGATGATGCTGACCGGCAAGTGGCGCGGCGAGGGGGTCTTCAACATGGAGCAGTTCGATCCCGAGCCCTTCCTGGAGACCCTGGACAAGATGGGACTGGCCACCGTGGTTGTCGACGGCGGCGACTGGCTGGAGCTGACGTGACCAGGCTGCATGTGGACGAGATGACCCGGCTCGCCCCTTCCCCCGCCTTCGTGGTGGACCTGGGGCGGCTGCGTCACAACCTCTCCATACTGGACGAGGTGCAGAAAAAAAGCGGGGCCAAGATCCTGCTGGCGCTCAAGGCCTTCTCCATGTGGAGCGTCTTTCCCCTCATCTCCAGGACGCTGCACGGGGTCTGCGCCAGCTCACCCTGGGAGGCGCGCCTGGGGCGCGAGGAGTTCGGCGGCGAGGTGCACAGCTTCTCGGCGGCCTTCAAGGAGAGCGACGTCAGGGAACTCTTGACCACCTCGAACCACCTGGTGTTCAACTCGTTCAACCAGTTGGAGCGCTTCCGGCCGCTCTGGGAAGAGTACCAGGGGCGGGTCTCGATTGGGCTCAGGGTGAACCCGGGGCACTCCGAGGGGCACACGGAGATCTACGACCCGGCTGCCCCCAAGTCGCGCCTGGGGATCCCGCGCGACCAGTTCGAGGGGAGATCGCTCGAGGGGGTGGAGGGGCTGCACTTCCACACCCTGTGCGAGCAGCTTTACGAGCCGCTGGAGCGCACCGCGCGGGTCTTCGAGGAGCAGTTCGGCGAGTTCCTCCCCGGCATGAAGTGGCTGAACCTCGGGGGAGGGCACCACATCACCCGCGAGGGGTACGACGTCCACGCCCTGGTGGAGCTGGTGCGCTACTTCCGGCGCAAGTACGACCTGGAGGTCTACCTGGAGCCGGGGGAGGCGATCGCCATCGGCACCGGCATCCTGGTCTCGGAGGTGCTGGACCTGGTGCACAACGAGGTGGACATCGCCATCCTGGACGTTTCGGCGACCTGCCACATGCCGGACATCCTGGAGATGCCCTACCGTCCGGAGATCCGGGGGGGCTTCGACCCCGGCGCCAGGGCGCACGACTACCGGCTGGGGGGCCCTTCCTGCCTGGCCGGCGACGTGATCGGCGACTGGTCCTTTGAAAAGCCGCTCGCCCCCGGGGACCGGCTCGCCTTTCTGGACATGTCGCACTACACCATGGTGAAGACCACCACCTTCAACGGCATCCAGCATCCGCACATCTGCACCTACGAGCCCCAGACCGGCGAGCTCAAGGTGGTGCGCAGCTTCGGGTACCAGGATTTCAAGAGCAGGCTGTCGTAAAACCTTTAACCGTCAACGGGTCATCCCAATTATCGATATTACTGGTGAACTGAACTATGCCCAAATGGTCCATTAACGACTCTTCCAAGATCTACAACATCGACAACTGGGGCGCCGATCTCTTCTCGATCAACAAGAAAGGGAACGTCTGCGTGCACCCGTCCCCCAACTCCAAGTACTCCATCGACCTCAAGGTGCTGGTGGACGACCTGATCAAGAGAAAGATCAAGCCCCCGATCCTGTTGCGCTTCATGAACATCCTGGAGGGGCGCATCGCCTCGATCAGCCGGGTCTTCAAGAACGCCATCCAGGACAACAACTACCCGGCCACCTACCAGACCTTCTACCCCATCAAGGTGAACCAGCAGCGCCAGGTGGTGGAGGCGATCGCCAACTTCGGCAAGAAGTACAACATGGGTCTGGAAGTCGGCTCCAAACCGGAGCTGGTGGCGGCCATCTCCATGTCGACCGGCTCCAACCTCCCCATCATCTGCAACGGCTACAAGGACACCGAGTTCATCGAGACCGTCCTTTTCGCCACCCGGGTGGGGTACAACATCACCATCGTGGTGGAGAAGCTCTTCGAACTGGAGAAGATCATCGAGGTGGCGCAGCGCACCGGGATCACCCCCAAGCTGGGGATCAGGGTGAAGCTCTCCTCCAAGGGGATCGGCAAATGGTCCACCTCCGGGGGCGAGGACGCCAAGTTCGGCCTGCGCATCTCCGAGATCATCGCGGCCATCGACATGCTCAAGGCCAACGGCTACCTGGAGTGCGTCCAGCTGCTCCACTTCCACGTGGGGAGCCAGATCACCAAGATCGACAAGATCAAGAACGCCCTGATCGAGGGGACCCGGATCTACGTCGAGATGAAGAAGCTGGGGGTCGCGCTGGAGTACCTGGACATCGGCGGGGGGCTCGGGGTGGACTACGACGGCTCCAAGTCGAGCTACTTCTCCAGCGTGAACTACTCCATCGAGGAGTACGCCAACGACGTGATCTACCAGGTGAAGAACATCTGCGACGCGGCGGGGATCGACTGCCCCAACATCATCTCCGAGTCGGGGCGCGCCACGGTCGCCCACTACTCGGTCTTGGTGACCAACGTGCTGCACAACAACACCCAGACCCTGATGCCGGACTTCGAGTCGATCCTCTCGGAGAGCGAGAAGCTCTCGCCCACGGTCAAGAAGCTGGTCGACATCTACAAGAGCATCGACAAGCACAGCCTGCGCGAGGACTACCACGACACCATCCAGCTCATGCAGGAATCGGTGAGCCTTTTCAACCTGGGCTACCTGAACATGGCCGAGCGCGCCAACGCCGAGTGGGTCTGCTCCAAGATCATCAGGAAGATCAACTCCATCGTGGAGAAGATCAAGCCGATTCCCGACGAGCTGCAGAACTTCCAGTTGAGCCTGAGGCAGACCTACTTCACCAACTTCTCCCTGTTCCAGTCCATTCCCGACTCCTGGGCCATCGATCAGCTCTTCCCGATCGTCCCGATCCAGCGCCTGGACGAGAAGCCGGACGTGCTCACCTCGATCGCGGACATCACCTGCGACTCGGACGGCGAGATCACGAGCTTCGTGGGCGAGAACGGCAGGACCAAGGCGCTGCCGCTGCACAAGATCAAGGCCAACGAGGATTACTTCATCGGCTTCTTCCTGATCGGCGCCTACCAGGAGATCCTGGGGGACATGCACAACCTGTTCGGCGACACCAACGCGGTGCACATCACCTTCAACAAGAAGACCAACTACAAGATCGACTCGGTCATCAACGGAGACGCCACCTGGGAGAGCCTGAAGTACGTGCAGTACGACAGCCAGGAGATCCTGAAAAGGGTGCGCAACAACCTGGAGAAGGACGTCTCCGAGCAGAAGGTCTCCATCGAGGAGAGCAGCCACTTCCTGGAACTCCTGGACAAGACGCTGCAGTCCTACACCTACCTGGGCGAGTAGCGGCTTGGCGCTTAGCGCCTGCGAAAAAAAAGGGGGAAGAGCCGCAATCGGCTCTTCCCCTTTCTCGTTCGCGGCCGGTCCGGCATGCCGTGCCCGGCTGGGCTGGGGTGTCGAGAGATTTTACAACGAGCGTCGGATTCCTTTACAATGCGTCGGCCTTGTCTTCGCCCATAAGCGCGTCATTTCGCTATGTTGCGCGGCTGGCACCGAAAATGCTGACAGTGCTGCGACTTACCAGGTCCGGGAGGTGCGGGGATGCTGATACAGGTGAACTACGTAGACGACAGGTACGACTACGTCAAGGACTTCATGCTGGAGCCTTTGATCAAGTCCGGCGCCATAGCGAAGTTCCGGCGCAGCTCCGGCTGGGTCCGGGTCGGCGTCGACCCGATACGCAAGTCCCGATCCGATGCCAGCTACCTCGGGTCGGAAAGAAGGGGGAGCGCGCCCCCCGCCGGCAGCGTCTGGCCCTCGGCCGGCAACGCCTGAAGCGCCGCACCCCTTATCCTCCCGCCCCGCGGGGCGGGGGTGAGGGAGCCGGTTCCCGCCGGGGGTGCTGGGCAATGGAGCCGCCGGTCGCCAGCATCGGCTGCCGCGCTGCCGCTTGCCGGCGCTACAGTTCGTGCAGGTTGCTGAATTCCTGCCACTCCAGGTAGTACTTGGGCCTCATGAGGAAGTCGCAGATGTTCTCGATGATGTTGAAGTGGTTCTTCTCCTCATTGGCCAGTTTCAGGTAGAGCTGGACCATCTCAGGGGTGTCTCCCTTTTTCGCCAGATCCTCGTACAGCCTCACGCTGTCCGCCTCCATCCTAAGTCCCAGCCGGTAGCCGTCCAGATCCTCTTTCAGCCCGACAAACCTCTCCTTGTCGCTCAAAAGCTCGGCGAAGACCGTTTTGGTCCGCCCCAGCATGGGCGAATCCGTCATGGTCCACTCTTTTCCTTCCTTGATGCCGCGCAGCATATCGTAATGCTTCTGCTCGTCAGCAGCCAAACCGGTGAAGACGGTCCTCAGCCCGGCTATCTGGGTCGATGCGGCGAGGGTCTCGTAACATGCCTTCCCCTGAAGCTCCATTTTCATGGCGAAATCGAAAACATCCATTGTTGCTTTCCTCCTTTGTCGGTAGATGGCAGACAACGAGTTCTCAGCTACGGGTGGGAATTGCGGGTTCATCGAACGGCATCTCCAGGAACTGGGATGTCACTCGATCCTGTAATTGATTGGTGAATTTTCACATGCTCGGGGGGGTTGTCAAGGAGTCATGGAGAAATAGTGGCAAGTGTTGCTCTCTGAGAGGAAACCGTCTGCACTTGGTTCTTCCTGGCGAGCAGTATTGCTCAGAGCTTTTTGGGAGTTCGTGTTCTATCTCTCCGCTGTGTATTATATCTTTCAAATCTTGCTGGGTGCAGGTGCCCTCTCTCTAGACAAAGAGGAACCCGATGATATCATTGATGCTAATCGGAAACCGCAATACCAGTATGCAGAGCGTCTGCTTTATCAAATTCAAGAGCTAATAGAAAAGGAGAGATACAATGAACAGACTGGTAGGCTTTTTTGCTGCTGCGCTTCTCGTGCTAGTCCCGGCCCTCGGCCTTGCCTCCACCTGGAACATAGACCCGGACCACACCGACGTCGGCTTCAAGGTGCGTCATCTGATGGTTTCCAACGTCAAGGGGAGTTTCGGCAAGGCGCAGGGGGTGGTTTACGTCGACGACAAGGACGTCAGCAAATCCAGGGTCAGCGCGACCATAGACACCAGCTCCATCGATACCGGCGTGGTGAAGCGCGACGCCCATCTCAGGAGCGCGGACTTCCTCGAGGTCGACAAATATCCGGCCATGACCTTCGTCTCCACCAAGGTGCTGCCCGACGGCGCCGACAGGCTGAAGGTGACCGGCGACCTTACCCTGCATGGCGTCACCAGGCCCGTGGTTCTCGACGTGGAGGGACTCTCCCCGCAGGTCAAGGACCCCATGGGCAACCTCAGGCGCGGCGCCTCCGCCAGCACCAAGATCAGCAGGAAGGACTTCGGCCTGACCTGGAACAAGGCGATCGAGGCAGGCGGGGTGGCGGTAGGTGACGAAGTCGCCATCAGCATCGAAGTCGAGCTGATCAAGGCCGCCGACAAGTAACCCCGCCCGGCCGGGCTCTTTCGCACTCTCATCCACTCTCTCATCCGCAGCTTGCCGCCCCCTTCCTGACCGGGAGGGGGCGCTGGCGTTTTATGGGGAGTGGGGGAGGGGCATAAGCGCTAACATTTCGTCTCCCGTAGGGTGGGCCGTGCCCACCAATCGCACCGCCGGTCGGTGGGCACGGCCCACCCTACGAGGCAATTGTCCGCTCATAGTTACAAGCGGATTTTTGTCAAGTTAGCGCATATCGGGGGGGAGGGGGGACTCGGTTGCTTGGCGAGGGTGTAGGCGCGGAGCGCCTGAGAATCCCGGTTGCGCCGCATAGTAGAGATATACACCCCTCCCGCCCCGCAATATCCCGATATTTACCAAATTATACCGGTAGGTTGCACTGGCGGCCCCGGCATCGTCCCCAGCCGCGGGCGCCAGGGGGTGTATTGCGAAACCATACTATTGCGGCACGCCGCTGGCCGAAGCGGCAAAGGCCTTTCTCGCAACTACCTCGTGATTCCGGAAGGTTAGCCTTGTGTAGTCTTTCTTTGAGCGGCGTGGCACGCTTGATGCTCTAGTGATTGCAGCAAACCAGACCGAGAGCCTAAAAGGAGGATGTCATGAGATCACCTATCAACACCTTAGTAGCACTGGCCGCAACGACCACGACGGCTTTTGCCGCGAACGGTGGCCAGACCGATGACCCCGGCATCCTGGGCTGGGCGTTCCTCGGTTTTTGCGCCGTCATACTGGCGGGTCAACTGGTGCCGGCGGCCATGATGGTGTTCGGCGCCGCCAAGGCGCTTTTCACCAAGCCGGCCGAGGCGAAAGGGAAGGCGTAAGGCAAGGGGCGGAGCTGGGCTCCCGGGGAGGATACAGGTGTGATCGGACCTGGCCTCACCAGGGGAAGGATCGGGTCCGGAAACAGAAAAGCCGCTCTAACGAGCGGCTTTTCCTTTGTGAACTTTTTGACGCCCCCTGCCCAGCCAGCCCTCCCCCTTCCTGAGGAGGGAATTAAGGGGGAGGGCTGGGCAGGGCAGGGGGAACCGTTGGAGCGCTACTCCAGCTGATCCGCCAGGAGCTCGGCGGTGTGCTTGACCCGCACTCCCGAACCCTCCTGGTCGAAGCCGCCCCGGATCTGCATGACGCACCCCGGGCAGTCCATGGCGACCAGCGGCGCCTCGGTCTCCTTGATGTTCCTGAGCTTCCTCTGCAGTATGGGGGCCGAGATCTCGGGCAGCTTCATGGAGTAGGAGCCCCCCATGCCGCAGCACATGTCGCACTCGAACATCTCCGCCATCTCGTAACCAGCCTTCTGCAGCAGCTCCCTGGGCTCTTCGGACACCTTGAGCGTCCTCTTCAGGTGGCAGGAGTCGTGATAGGTGATCTTGCCGAGCTTCGCCCCCTCCTTGAAGCTCAGGCGCCCCTCGTCGACCAGCTTCTTCACCAGCGTCGCCAGGTCCACCGTCTTCTCGGCGAGCTGCTTCGCTTTCGGCAGCCACTCGGTCTGCCCCTGGGTCTCCAGGGTCTTGCCGAAGTCGTGCGCCAGCGCCACGGTGCAGGTGGGGCAGGCCGAGACCACGTACTTCACATCCTCCTGCAGCAGGACCTTGATGTTTTCCACCGCGTTTTGCGCCGCCACCTCGTAAGCGCCGCTGTAGAGCGCCGGCGCGCCGCAGCAGGTCTGCTCCTCGGGGAAGGTGACCTCGATCCCCGCCTTGTTCAAAAGCTTCACCAGCGCGATGCCGGTCTCCGGATAGGCGAAGTCGATCAGGCAGCCGGCGTAGAAGGCCGCCTTCTCACGGCACTTGGGCTGCTTGATCTTCTTGAAGGCGTCGCGAAACGGCTCCGAGGCGATGGCGGGAAGGCTGCGCCCCTCGGTGAGGTCGGAGAGGAAAAGCGGCAGGTGCCGGATGAACTTGCCGGAGGTGAACGGCTTGCCCGCCACCGACGCCGCGCGCAGTATGCCGTGGAACAGCTTGCGGTTATTAACCACGCCGAAGATCGCCTTCTGCGCCAGGGACTGCCCCTTGTCCACCACCAGGCGGCGCCTGATCTCCAGGATCATCTCGGGGATGTCGAGCTTCCCCGGGCAGACCTGGGTGCAGTTGCCGCACTGGATGCAGAGCCCCTGGATGTCCTCCGACTTCTGCAACTCGTCGAACCAGGCGGTGAGGATGGTGCCGATGCCGCCGGTGTAGATGCCGCCGAAGACGTGTCCACCCACCACCCGGAAGATGGGGCAGACGTTCAGGCACGAGCCGCAGCGGATGCACTGCAGCGCCTGCTTGAACTTGGGATCCTGCGCCATCTCGGTCCTCTTGTTGTCCATCAGGATGATGTGCAGTTCCTTCATGGAGCCGTCGTCGTTGGGGGTGGGGCCGGAGATGATGGAG
>Ga0209212_1003413_pt1 | contig 21011 bp, 20 predicted proteins | sample RifGroC2_FD_183996 | JGI IMG/M metagenome (GOLD analysis project Ga0209212, IMG submission 183996) | Groundwater microbial communities from Rifle, Colorado, USA - Groundwater C2 (SPAdes) (version 2) | ecosystem: Environmental > Aquatic > Deep subsurface > Groundwater | place: Rifle, Colorado... | reverse complement strand
AGCACCGCCTGCTGCTGTGGCCCACACCCCGCCCGATGCTGCAAGGGCCCCGGATGTACCTCCAGCAGTAGCGATGGTTAAGGCTGCCAACACTATGATTCCGATCATTCGCCCTGCCGTCCCATCAGCCGCCGGAAGTGCCTCACCTTCACCGGGGGTGTACCAATAGAATCCGAGGGTCGCGTGTGCGTAGCCACGGAGAGGGGAGACAACCACCCCCTTTTTTGGGAGCGAGTGAAGCAGGGTTAACTCCGGAGTGACGACGCCGACATGGAACTTGCTGCCGTTCCCCTCGCTCCGGATCAGCGCGACCGCATAAGGCTTCGGCTCATTGAGGCGCGTCCAATCGTTGCCGGCGCACTCGGTGATGGTTGCCGCGTCGGCGGCGACAGCCTGGACCTCGGGAAGCTCGATCTGCAGCCCGCGGTAGACCTCGCGCACCAAACCGTAGCAGTTCAGCCCCATGGCCGGATTGCTGCCACCCAACGCAAACTGGATTCCAATCAGGTCGCGCCAGTCGCGCTCGGAAACTATGATAGGGAGCTTCTCTAAAGACATCTGACTTACCTCCTTGATGTTAAATTTTGCTTCGTTGCGTCACAGGAGGGGCAGTTGCGGCCCCGCCCCCCTTGCTCCTAGAAATTCCCTCCGGAGAGCGCGGCACGGAAGCCGGGATCTGACTTATACTTCTTCAGCACCACGTCAACAATCATCTGCTCCCCGTCAAAGCGCACATTGCGGCTGGTAACCTCGTTCTTTTCTCCGGGAGGGTTGATGACGTTCACCTGGACGTTGCCGCCGCCGAACCCTGCGCGATTCTTCGCCGCGGGAATGACGGCCTCCCCTTCATGGATCAGCGCAAGGCCGGTCCTCGGAACATAGGGCGTGCCGACGTCGTAGGATGGCAGCTGCGGTCCTGCCCCGGGTGCAGTCATGTCGGATGACTGGAAGTAATTAAGCCCCCAGGCTACGGCGTTCGCCAGCGGGCCGGTGATCGACTGACGGTAGGCAATGCGCACCATGTCAGCAATCATGCTGTTTGCCATGTCCTTGAAGCTCATCTTCCCTGTCATGGCGAAGTCCACCATCGCATCTTCCATGCCCTGCAGCCCACCAGTGACAGCAGCATAGATATCGTCGCTAGCTCTCTTTGCCGTCTCCGTGTAATCGCTGAGAGCGGCGGCGGCGCCATCGATCGGCTGCGTGTTCGCCAAAATTCGGTGCATCTCCAGATAGTCAGCGTTAAGAGTGGTGGCCGCCTGGTGTATCTGGTCGAGGTCTTCAGCGGTCGGCCCCATCTGGTTGAAGCTCGAAGCCGCCCCGGTGAGGGAGAAGACGGGAGCTTTCGGCTTCCAGCTGAGAACGCCGGCCGGTTCCAGCCCTTGAGCGAGGCCGGCAAGGGACCAGTCTTTGACGGACTCCTCCAGCAGCCTGTTTTGCTCGCGGATCTCGATGTTGAGGATCTTCTGCGCTTCGGCTGCCCTGGCGACCCTCGACGCCTCAAGGTTGCTTAGGCCAGCCTCCGTCCAGGCTCCGGCTCTGGTAGGCTTACCACCTCCACCTCCACCGCCTCCACTATCGGACCCTGCCTTGCCCGGTCCGCTCGGTCTAGCTGTAGGCACGCGGTCATACCCTGCAGCAATCGCGGCCAACTGCCCCATTTCTGCCTCCGCTATGGCCTCCATCCGCTTCTTGTACTCGGCAGCCTTCTTGCTGCTGAACATGTGCCCTAAGAGGCCATCGGTGTCATTCCACGCGCCGATCTTGTCGGCAAACGCCGCCCAATAGACGGTAGCCTCTTGGATGTCCCGCACCGTCTCTTTGATGGCAGCCCCGAAGATGGCCGCCCCGCCCGCGCCGTTGTTAACCATGGCATCGCTGACAGACAGCAGGGAGGGCAACATCTCATTGGCAAAGGCCAGCGCTGCACCTTGGGTGATGTTCTTTAGCCGGGTCAGATCGTCGTTGAACTCTTCCGCCCTTAAGCCCGCCTCTTCGTCCAGCACCAGGCCGAACCGGTGCGCCTCATCGGTTGCCTCTTTCAGCCCTGCGGCCCCCCCGTTCAGAAGGGGGATCATGTCGGCGCCGGACTTTCCAAAAAGATCCATGGCCAGCGCAGTCTTACGGGCGCCATCGTCCATACCTTCAAACTTCCCGGCAATGGCGACCATCATCTCATCGGCCTTGCGGAGATTCCCGGCGGCGTCGGTTACGGAAATACCGAGCGCCTCGAAAGTTTCGGCTGGACCCTTGCCGCCGGCCGCCTCGTACATCGCCTTATTAAGCTTGCCCATGGACTTGCCGAGCGCCTCGGTGGAGACGTCGGCAAGCTCGGCAGCGTGGGCCATGCCGGACAGTTCCTTGATGTTGACGCCGACCTTCTGAGCCATCTTGCTCATGTTGTCGGCGGCATCGATGGAGGATTTGACCAGGGCGCCCAGGGAAGCGGCCCCGGCGATACTGGCCACTGCAGCTGCCGCACGGGCGGCGCCGTCGCGCATGGCGTCGAAGTTGCGGGCAATCGACCTGGCCGAGTCCTGGGCCACGCGGTTTGCCTTGCCCATGTCCTCCCTAAAGCGGGCGATGTCGGCGGCTAACTCTATTACAAGGGACCCGATTTTGTCGCTCATGTTGTTATCCTTTGCAGCTGCCTCCCGGCGCTGCTGGCGTGGGTTAGGGAGAATTTGACCCCCTATGGTCGAACTGACATTGCGCGCGTAGAGGCTAGCGCTCGGTCTTTGGCGAAGGGGTCCAGAGGAATGAACCCACCCCCATACCCTCGATACAAGAAAGGCCGTGCCGGGTTGCCAGCACGGCCCATGTGTCACTCTTGTCTTGCCTCAGCTTACGCGCCGATCTTGAGCAGCTTGACGGCCTGGCTGTTGTTCAGGAACGAGCCGACCCTGCGCGTGGTGTAGAAGTGAACGAACGGCTTGTTCGTGAACGGATCGCGGAGCATCCTGGACGGGGTGCGGTCCACGATGGTGAAGGCGCGCTTGAAGTTCCCGAAGGCGATGGGGAAGGCGCCGGCCGCGATGTCGGGCATATTCTCATCTTCCTCAACCGGATATCCCAGCAGGGTGGACGGCTGCCCTTCGGCAAGGCCGCGCTGCCAGATCGGGAGCCCGTTGACCGCATCCTTGAACTTGGAGACGGTGGCCAGCGTGTTGCTGTTCATGAGCCACACGGCGCCCTGTCGGTAGACGCTGCGGACGGAGTACAGCAGATCGACCAGGCAGTCAGCCGGGGAGACGGTGACGGACGCAGCCTTGAAGCCGTTGGCGTCCCCGGTCTTGACGTGCTGGAGGGTGCCGAAGGCGCGGGTCTTGTCGTTTGCGGTATCGGTGGGGAACGCCAGCAGCCCCTTCGGCTTGAGGATGCCGTCGCCAGTGATGAAAGCCGTGCCTTCCTGTGTGGCGATTTCCTCCCCGACCCCCTCGCCCAGGAATGCCTCGACATCGAAGCCCAGGTCATCGAGCGACTGCTGAGACGCGGCCGGGTTGGCGTAGATTTCGCCCCAGTAGGGGGTGAGTTTGCCGAGCTGCGGGCTGTCGGTCTCGGGCCTTGCCTGGGTCTCGCCGACCCAGCCCGAAGCGGTGCCGCCCTTGTTCACCAGTTTGTGGTAATCCGGGGTGCTGGTCGAGATCACCCGGCAGATGCGGCGCATCGGGGAGAGATCCTTAAGCAGCTTCTCGATCTCGGTGTCGATCACCGTAGGGACTGCATAGCCCCCGTCGGTATCGCTGCCGGTGGTCATGCTGGCCTTGATCTCCAGATCCTGCAGGCCGTTGTCGATGCCTTTACGGGCGAACGCCTGGAACGCCTTCTGGTGCTCCTGTTGTGCCGCGGTGGTCTCCGCGCCGGCGGCGTGGGGCGCGCGCGGGCGGTTGCCCCTGGCCTCGATCTCGTCAAGGCGGGCGTTCATGTTGTCCGAAAGGATCTTTGCTGTCTTGACCAACTTGTCATCAAAAGTGTCGTTCAAAGCATTGAGCTCGGCTTGGTTCATGGGTTCGTTCTCCTCTGGTAGAAATTGCTTCAGTAGGGTCTGGGCTTCGATGGGCGCCCGCTCGATCATGCAGGCGTAGAACTGGTTTTTCAGTTGGGTTAGTTGCCTGGTGTGCTGGTCCATTATTAGCTCCGGTCCGGCTCAGTAAGCCGTGCGCTCTTGCCAGGCAGAGACTAATCCGTGCCTTTCTCCGCTGCCGTTGACCCTTCATGCTCATCTGCGGCCTCCTTCCACCCCCCGGTGGTGGGCCGGCTCAGCTTCATGGCGACGGCCTGGAGCAGGGAGCCGCGGATGATGGCGGACGGGCAAAAGGCGCTCAGCCCTCCGTTGACGGAGAACACGTCAGAAAGACCGCGCTGATAGCGGATCCTCGCCTGCGTCCCCTGCAGCCCGATAGACATCTCACTGGCGTAAATCTCGTGGGGCTCGGCTGCCAGTATCTCGGTCAGGACCTGGCCCAGGCTGCGCCCGTCATGCCGAACCATTTCGGAAGCCTTGGCGACGTGCGCCGCTGCCTGCTCGGGGGCCGCCGCAGTCGCCCCGATGATGATCACTGCCGCCTCGTCCGGGGTGAGGTGGGCGCCGACCGCCCCGGGACCCCACACGGGCGTCTGGTCGGCGTTGCTGAGGGACTCCAGAACGTGAGCCATGTTGCCGGCGTCCGCCCCCTGTCCGATTAAAAGCCTGCTGATTTCGAATGCTGTTGCCATGATGGCCACCTCCTGAGTTTTGGGCACCATACCCCAAACGGGGAAAGGGTGCATTTGCGTCATTGGCCTAATTGGCCTAAAGTTTCCCTGCCCTCATATTCCCTGCTTTTCATGGCCTCCAGGGAATCCTCGTAAAGCATCAGCCCTCGGTTGCCTCGGCTGGTCGCCTTGAAATACCCCTGAAGATCCCCACGCCAGAAAAGGTTCCGGACATGCTGCGCTGAGCACTGGAGGAAGCGGCTGGCGTTCGCCGTTGATATGGCCCTCCTGAGTTTCATCGATCCCCCTTTCGTCAAGCGGTGGCCGGCGCCACCTGGCGCGCCTTCGTGGTGATAACTTCGACGAGCTCGCGGTTCTTCTGATTGAGCTCCGCGTTTTCGGTCGTGAGCTTGGCGCACAGCTCCAGCAGCCGGCCAATCTGCTCGGTGCTCTGTTGGCCTAGCTGGTGGGAGGCGGTCAGGACCTCGGCCGCCACGCCCATGATCTCGCGGACCTGGGCGGCCTCGATCAGGCCTTCCTTCGGCAGCTCCCGGAGCAGCTCATACATCTTGTTCACCCGGTGTATCAGGTTCTCATCGCTCATCCGGTTTCTCCTTTTTCACTGTGATCGGCCGGGCGGTGGCCTGCACCCTTTTCTTCCTGACAGCCTCCAGAAGCGAGGTCATGAAGGATCTATCCTGCTCGGTGGCGGGGAGGGGTAGGTTGTCAAGGTTCATGCGTTCTCCGTTGGCAAATCGCGCATCCAGCTGTTGCTCGGGTCTTTCTCAAAAATGTATGTCCCGGGGATTCTCTCCAGCCTGCTCTTGACCCAGGCTGCAGGGTTCTTCTCTGCCTGGAAGTGGGACGCTTCCAGCGCGTCAACGATTGCCTTGGAGGTGAACTTGTCCGACAACTCGACTAAAATCATCTGCTGCTGAAGGTTTGGCCCGCCATGGTAAAACCTGTAGAGGGTTGAAAGATCTTCGAGAGAAATAGGGTTTTCGTCAGCCACCACCACCGGCTTTTCGGTCTTTGGCTGTGGTGGTGGTTGTAGTTCTCTTTCTTTTGTGTTCTGGTTCTGGTTCTGGTTCTGGTTCGGTCTACTTGGAGTTGAGCTTGGAGTGCTACTTGGAGTTGAGCTTGGGGCAGTTACTTTCGAGCGCTTACCCTCTACAGCCTTCAAGGCCCGCTCCCGGTTGACCTCAGCCTTTTTCGTCTGCTGCTCAACCACCAGGTCCGCCTTTTTGCTCCGCCAGCCCTCAGGGTGTTGCTGGAAGAAAGTCTCCAGGACCGTGTCGATCGCTGCCTTTTCAGCGCCCTCCACGGCCCGGCAGACGCGGTAGATCTTCCCCCGGTCGAGCGGCAAGGGGGCTTGCGTGTTGTAGTAGTGATCTAGCATGAGCCGGTAGGCCCCGTGTTCCAACATAGTGAGGTGGGCGGTATCTCTGGCGTAATCTCCCGAGTAGAAGGGATACCAGTTCATAAGGCCTCCCGCAGCGCGCGGGCCGCCTCGTGGTAAAGGTGGGTCTTCGCGCTCAGGAGATCCTTGGCCGGGAGGGGTAGGACTTCCCGGCGCTCGTAACGATCCAACAGGCTCCGGATCTCCGGAGTATCGGGGAAGTAGAACACACAGCGCCGGCTTGCCGCCTGGCGCACGGCTTCAACAGGAAAGCCTGCAGCCTTAGCAATGGCCGCGTGGTTCAGGTCGCGGCTCGACATCTGAAACGTAGGGGTGAATTCTGGTTCCATCGCTCTACTCCTTGGGGCGTCTCAACGACGCGCCGGTGCGGGGTACTGATCTTGTGGAAGGGAAGGGGCTATGCCGCCTGCTGGCGCGAAGCGACCCAGGCGTCAACCAACTCGGCCGAAACTCCGACACGGCCCGGCGACAGCTGCAGACGGGGCGGGAAATCTCCGGACTTCTGAAGGCGCCAGATGGTGGTGAGAGAAAGGCCTGTTACAGTGGGTAGCTCTTTGTTGCGGTAGATTCTGCGCGGGGTTGCTGCTGGTGCTGCGGTGGTAGAGCGTGGCATGGGGTATGTCCTCCTTGCTGGGATATCCTGCATTGAGGTGAACATACACGCGAGTATGTACGGGTAAGTCAGTTGCTGGGATTTTTTTTGCAGCTTGTCACATAATTCTGGAAAGTCTTGTAGGCAATGGCGTGCTCATTCTGGCGCAGCCCTTCGGCTCGGTTTCCGTAAAAACCATCACCGAGAAGCTGATGTTTTTTAATATACTTCAGTATTTCATCGGGCTTTACTATACCTACTTCACTGATAATATTTTTGATAACCAGTTTAAGATGTTTCCATTCTGGAGATGAAGATTTACCACCTTTTGCACTGTCCTTACTTTTTTTGAGGGCAGATAGATTTTGTCTATACCGCAGAGAATCTAAAGCAAAATCTACTGCTTCAAATTTCAACAGTGTAGCTTCTTGTTTAAACAATTTGAAATACAGATCAAACTTAGGCCCGTTTATTACATTATAGATCGCATAATTTATGTTAGTAGAATACTCATAGAATCTTTGAAGATAGGAATCAAAGGTGCCACTCTTGTAAGCAAGCGACATGGTATCCAGTACATCCTTTTCTATGTATCCGATATATTGGAGAGTTTCTTTTTGTAGCCCCACATCTATTTGGCGGGAAGTTTGGTAGGTCTCAAAAAATACTTTTGCCAGCGCCTCAATGTTTTCGAGTGTCTGGTCAAAGGTATTTTTAGGCATCAGCTCCTGATAGGTATTATCAGTCATTGCCCGCGCTCCTTGCGGCTCCGAATAAAACCGGGGAAGCTGGTGGAGTTGCCCAGCTTGTCGGGTGGCCGCCCTATCCCCGGCAGTGCGATTGCCTAGGCCACTTCCTGCATGGAATAAGCTCTGATCTTCTTCATTCTGGCTTCGTGCCGTGCGACCTCTTTCTCTAGCGCCATGCGCGTAATGGGGCCGAGCCCCCCGGTGCTAGGCTCTTCGACAGACATCCGGCAAAGGCGTTTGTGGAGTTCGTCTGATACGTTCACTGTGATGGTCTTCATGGTATTACCTCCTGTCGGTGGTGTCCTGGTGATGGCGCGCTGGAAACCCGCCAGGAACGGGCTTGTCGGGCTGCAGTCCCTATCCAGCGCGCTTGATTCTAAGCTTTCCGCTTCATTGGCAGCACCTTGGCACCCTTGGCCCCGGTGGTGATCTCTATCAGCTTGCGCTCCCATGCCTCCAGCGCCTTCTGCTTCTCCAGGTCGTACGAATAGCGGTTGTAGATGTGGCCGACGCCCTGTTTCTGCTTCGTGATGTGGTTTTGCACCCGGTCGAGGATATCGCCAGGGGTGCCCATCTCTGCCATGCAAGTTGCCGCGGTTCGCCGCAGGTCGTGGGGGGTGAAGTGGGCAACCTTCAATCGGTCCTCAACCTTGCTTTCCGGCGTATATTTTCGAATCTCCTTAATGCAATGCGTCATGGTCCGGACTTCGTACGGCTTGGGAGGAAGCGGGAGCCCTGCGGCGTCTTTGCCGGGGTCCACAGGAGATTCGAAAATATACCCAGCCTTCTCGCCGACCAGCTGGAGAGCCAAGGGGGCAAGGAAAACCCTGTGAGCCTGCTTGTTCTTGGAGCGCTCTACCGGGATCGTCCACCAGTTCCCCTCGATCTCGTCTCTATGCATGGCGATGACTTCGCCGGGGCGCTGCGCTGTCACCAGGATCAGCTTCAGGGCTCGGCGTATGTTGTCGCTCATCTTGGCGTGGTCGAGGTTTCCCCAGAAGGCCTTTATTTCCTTAGGAGATAGCACCCGCTCGCGGCCCGTCTCCTTGGACGGTCGATCCATGCCCATGAAAGGATTGGCCTCCAACACGTCACGCTTGACCGCGTAGCTAAACAACTTCCGGGTGTAGGCCAGGACCCTGTTGGCCATGACCGGGGCGCCTCTGTCGGCTATCTCGTCCAGGATAACCACCAGGTCACGGCGCTTGATGTCGGTGATTTTCCGCTTTCCCCATCTGGAGACGATTTCGGCGTTCAAAGCCCGCTCGATCTCCTTCCATCCGCGGTTGTGCTCTTTTGCGTGGCGGTTGATGTACTCGACCACGAAGTCGGCAACAAAGGGGGTGCGCTTGCGCTCTGCCTTCTCTGCCTCCTTTTCAAGCAAAGGGTCAATGCCCTTGTCAAGCTTCCCCTGTGCCGCCCTGTGCCGTTTACGGGCGTCGGCAAGGGTGGTGATGCCGTATTCCCCCAAGTTGAGAAACCGGCGCTTACCCTCGAAGGCATAGGCATAGTAAAAGATCTTCGTGCCGGTACCGTACACGCGGACGCCGAAGCCGTCGCCCTCCAGGTTGTCCTGTAGCCGCTTGTCGGTTTTCATGTTCCGAATGGCGACATCGGTAAACTTGGGCCTTGAAATTTCCTTCTGCATTTGCCGCCCCCATCTACCATACTTTTTTCGTATGGTAGCTAGTATGGTAGATCGTACATCGGTTGAGGGTGAAATAATGTGAATGCACCTGACATGTATATACCGTCAAGCATCGGAGATTGCAAGGTATTATTTCTAAGGTTGGATAAGTATGGAAGGCGGTGAAACAGCGTCTTACGTGACTCGAAATCAGGTGTACCGAAAGGTACCTAGGGTTCGAATCCCTATCTCTCCGCCACTAAAAACAAGGGGTTACGGCTTTCACGCCGTAACCCCTTGTTGCGTTCATATTGCTCGTATCGCACCAAGGAATGCTTTCATCGACCTCCTGGCATCCGAGCTTCGCGGCATATTCTCTCAGTTCCTTCAGCTTTTTTGCAGGCCCGGCGAAATGAGCAACTTCAGTACGGGGCTTTCTCGTGCGTTCCAACATATTGCACCTCTATCAGCTTGATTTTCTTGTCTACCACTTCCCACAATACTAACCTTTAGAGCGAAGGACGTCTCCTACCGCCCTGGTACAAGGCCATACAATCTATACTATTCCGACTCCCACTCATTTTTTCCTGCGGAAGTTTGCCATACGGAACCCAGGCCGATAAAATACTGGAAACCTCTAACCAAGGAGGCGCCCTCCCATGACCGGTCGGATTTCATTCCAAGGTTTCAACAACACGGAGGTCATACCCACAACTGCTGCAATCCTCGTTGCCCTAGCCAAGGACCCTGACCTCTACAACAGGGTGATGTCTATGGCCCCTACGCAGGCGCAGTTGGAGGAGATTCACGAGCGTTACAAGGCGAGTTTCAATGAAGTATTGACCGGCAACACTGAGAAAACCGAAGAATGCGACTCCCACCGCAAGGAATTGGACCGCAAGTTCTCCCGATTCGCGAACCTCGTGAAGCTAATGGCAGAGGAAGACCCGGACCTGCTGGCGAGGGCTGGCATTGTCCCCCCGAAGCCGAAAAAACACAACTCTAGCGCCCCGTTGGGAATACCGACCAATCTCAAGGTGTGGCATGGCGAAGCGCATGGCACGATGTATGGGAAAGTCAAAAGTGTCAAACGCGCGCGAGGTTATGAGTTGGAAGTCTGCGAGGGCGATCCCTCCAACGCGGACAACTGGCAATACAAAGCCGTTTCCGCCAAATCGTCCAGGATGCTGATTGGGGGTTTGATTCCAGGTAGAGTCTACTGGTTCAGGGTCAGAGCCATCGGTCCCGGCGCCCCAGGACCGTGGTCGTCAATGGTCTCGCTCATGGCCATATAGCCTTCTGTCCGCCCATCCGGGTCTCCATCCGATAGATTTTCCTGGTGGAGACCCGATCACCCCCCACCACAGTGCCTCATCCCCATCGTTTGCCGACTGTTGCCTTTTTTCTTACAGATCAGGCCCGGCGATACGCCATGAGCTCTTGCAAACCCGCCTACAGGGCCAAATCATTTACCGTTTAGCCAAATCATTTACCGTTTAGCCAAAATATTTACCGCTCTGCTGGAATATTTACCGTTTGGCTGGAACAGTTACGGTTTTCGACAAATCGTTCAATTCCCATACAGGCTACAAGCCTTTTGAAGAAAATCTCCTGGCTTTTGCCCATTCGGTTAGTGCCGCATGCTAAACCTGTGCGATTGGCGCCAATCCGTAAATATCCCGGCCATTCCATAAATATTTTGACGGGATGGTAAATATTTTCAGCCATCGCGGCATCAATGATGGGCATCTGTGATGCGGTTGTCGGTACAAGTGGAGTTTCCCAAAGGAGGGTCGACGACGGCGATGCATCATCGTCCTTCTACTTCACCTAAACCACGACCCGGGGAGACCGTGGGCTTGTTCTATGCGGAGCTGAAGACGCCGGAGGAGAGATAGAGCAAAAGGCGGGCGGCATGGTCTGTACTGGTGCGGGGACATAGGCGGCCTGTGTTTGAATAGATACCTGAATAGGCCCATCGCATATAAAGTTAATAGATACCACATTTTACGCATGCCACCTCATTTTTAGTGAATAGATAGCTGACGCGATCCATAGCTATACTCCCTCCTGCCAAACTCCCGATCAAGCAACCGCTCGCCATCCCCAAGACTCATCATAAAGCACTCATCGTTTCCGGCGCCTGTCTCTCCGCTATGGGAAAGCCGGCGCGTTAGCCCCCCTAACACTTTCTGCTTTCACAAATAAAGTTAATCGTAGTCGCGGTACACATCATTCACGACAGCGAGATTGGCTGAATATCATATTTCAATCGACTAACACTTCGGTACGTTATGACAACACCGGCATGTATTATGCGGGGGGATTAAGTCATTTGGCGGAGGAATCCCTTAAAGCTGTTCACAGTGCAGGGCCACCGAGATCGACTTTTACAGCTGGCCTGCAAAAAATCGTCACTTCGGCTCTTTTAGTCCATTTCTTGGCAGAAACTCTGCCGCAAGAACCTAATAGGTGCAACCATGTATGTCTATGTAAGAGCAAAATTCACCTCCTCACTCATCCTGTCGGGCATCTGGACGCTCATCTCCGTCTACCTGGCGATGCCGTGGTACCGCGATCTTTCGGCCCAGATCTATGCTCCCGTTCCGGAGCTGATCGTTCTCGGGCTCGCCATAATACCGGGATGGGCCATGTCCTTCATGATCTTCTCGCTGCTCTTGGACCGGCGCCCCAAATACCGCGAGAAGCCGTTCGACGCACCTCCCCTGACGTTGCTCATTGCGGCCTACAACGAGGCCTATAATATCTATGACACGCTCAGCTCCGTTTTGCTGCAGCAGTATCCGGCACACCTGCGGGTGGTGGTGATCGATGACGGGTCGACCGACCAGACAGCCGAGCAGGTGCTGGAATTCATGCAACAAAACGGCGCGAGCGACAAGAGCTTCGAACTGATCAGGCAGCCGGAGAACAGGAACAAGGCGGTAGCGCTCACCAAGGGACTGGATACGGTGACCACGGAGTTCGTCATCACCATCGACGCCGACTCCTACCTGTACGCCAAGGCTATCGAGAACCTGGCCAGGAACATCGTCCTCGGCCCGAAACATACGGCCGCAGTGGCGGGAAACGTCCTGGTCCGCAACTCCAGGGAAAACCTGATGACCAAACTGCAGGAATGGGATTATTTCCACGGCATCGCCGTCATCAAGCGGGTCCAGTCCCTCTACCAGGGGACCCTGGTGGCGCAGGGGGCCTTCTCCATCTATCGCACCGATGCCGTGAAGCGCCTCAACGGCTGGCCCCCCAAGATCGGTGAGGACATCGTCCTGACCTGGGGACTTAGGGACCTGGGATACCGGATCGGTTACGCCGAAAACGCCTTCTGCTTCACCATGGTCCCGGAGACCTACCGGCAATTCTTCCAGCAAAGAAAGCGCTGGTCCCGAGGCCTGATCGAGGCCTTCAAGTCGTATCCTTCCGCCCTGAGCAAGCTGAGGATGAACTCGCCCTTCATCTGGTACAACCTGTTCTTCCCGCTGGTTGACAGCGCGTACCTGCTCTTCTTTCTGCCGGGACTGATCGCCGCTGTCTTTTTCCAGAACTACCTCATCGTCGGCATGATGACCGTACTGCTCCTGCCGCTGGCCATTATCGCCAACGGGCTGTTTTTCTGGAAGGAGAGAAAGATCTACTCGGAGTACGGACTGAAGGTGAGGATGAATTTTCTCGGCTTCTTCGCCTACCTGCTCGCCTACCAGGCGATCATGGCCCCGGCGACCGTTTCCGGATATCTGGGCGAGATGCTGAACACGACCAAGCGATGGGGGACCAAGTAATGAAACTGACAACACTACTAGCTATGCTCATGCTGATCGTCCCTGCCGGCGCCCATGGATGGCAGCAGCATGACCTGGAAGTCAGATCGGAAATCTTCAACGACAACGAAGCGAGCAACAGCTTCACCTTCGACCAGGTTTTCCACTGGAAGGACAGGACCACGAAAGTTGGTCTCGGCGCCACCCAGACGGTGATCAGGGAATCGGGGGAAAGCAGGTTCTTCGCGGGCGGGGTGCTGGAAGGGTACAAAAAGCTGGAGAACGCGGATTTCACCGCAAAGCTGAAACTTCTATCCTGGAACGGCGAGCTGGAAACACCGCTTAGCCTCGGCTCCTCCCAGACCCTCGGCAAGTTCCGTCTGGAAGAGAGCATCGACCATGGTACCATCGACTCGGTAAAGGCCTACGATGCCAGGATAGACTTTTGGTCCGCCGGCGGGTCCCTCGACTGGAGCCCGGTGCAGCAGTTCACCATTACCGGCGGCTACTGGCACCGCTGGTCGTCCGACCACAACAGCCGAGACCTCTATGTCGGACGCGCCACGTACAGCTTCAGCGACAATTACCACATCCAGTACCATTACCGGGGCAGCAGAAGCGAGCAGAGGGTGCCGCAGTATTTCAGTCCGGAACTTTTCGACCAGCATGCCCTGCTCCTGGGGTACGCCGACTCGTTCTTCGACAAGCTGAGAGTCAAGTTGTGGGTAGGTCCCATGTACCAGGACGACGGATTCTCGACCAGCATCGGTGTCCGCGAGGACCTCAGGATCACCTGGCGCATGGAAGACCACTGGCTGCTAGCGGCCCGTGCCGAAGCGAACCAGGTCGGTTCCGGCTACCAGTACCTCTATTGCACCATCGGCATCACCTATGATTTCTGATTCATGGGATGTTGCCGCCTGGCTGTCTGCGCAAGGCCGCCTGGCTGTCTGCGCAAGGCAGCCTGGTTCTTCCCGGCTAGACCTCGATCCGGAACTGGGCGCCGCCGGCGACATTGCGCACGGTAAGCGTGCCTCCCATGTTTTTCTCGATGATGATCTTGGACATGTAAAGGCCGATGCCAGTCCCCTGCTCCGGGCCCTTGGTGGTAAAGTAGGGATCGAAGAGCCGGTCCATGACTTCGCCTGGGATCCCGCCAGCGTTATCGATTATGGTCACCACCGACTTGCCCCCCTCCTCGGTGGCCTGGATTGAGACCAGGCCGGGGTCCACGTTTCGTCCTACCAGCGCGTCGCGGGCGTTCATCAGGATATTCAGGAGCACCTGGGCATACTCGTTAGGATAGCCGAAGATCGTAGGATTGCCTTCAGTGTGAAAGGTAATCTCGATCTCCTGATCCTTGAAGCTGTTTTCCACGAGGTTGAGCGTTTTGCTAATTGTCTCGCTGACGCTGAAAGCAACCTTTTCCTTGTCGGACCTGAAGAAGTTCTTGAAGTCATCGATGGTGCGCGACATGTGGTTGATCAGTTCCATCCCCTTGCCGACTTTCTCCTTCAGAAGCTCCCCGCTGAGCTCGCCCACTTCATAAAACAGCGGCAACTGCTGGATCACGAGCCCCAGTATGTTCAGCGGCTGGCGCCACTGATGGGCGATGTTGTTGATCATCTCCCCCATGACGACCAGACGGTCCTGCATGATCAGCATCTGGTCCCTCTGGCGCAGATCGTCCACTGCCTGTGCGATGCGCTGTTCGAGGGATCTGTTCAACTCTTCCAGCTCCCGCCGATGTTGGGCGACTTCAGCCTCGGCGAGCCTGCGCTCGGTAATGTCGATCACGGCAACGCGGCACTCGCTACCCGAAACCTCGGACACTGCCTCGAGCTGCAGAAAGCGCGCTGCGTCAACTCCCGACGCGAGCGACACCTCGCAGGTCACCTTGCCCTGGCCGGCGAACACCCGGTCCTGGCAGGCGCGAAACTGCGGACGGTCTTCCCTGGGGACGAAGAGCCCGAAGTCACGCCCCAAAAGCCGGGCGCGCTCGACACCGAGGAGCCTCGCTCCGCTCAGGTTCGCGGCGCGTATGATCCCCGACCGGTCCAGGGTGAAGTAGCCCACCGGGGCGAAGTCGTAAAGGTCGGTGTACTGCTCCAGCAGGGCTTCCACCTCGTCCCGGGCTCGGCGCAGCTCCGCGTTTTGCAGCTCCAGCTCGATCTTATGGACCTGCAGTTCATCGATCAGCCGCTGCGTCTCATGCTCTGCCAGGGGAGGCTGCCTGTCCGAAGCCTGTGCCTTCAGCCGCTCTTCCGCAAGACGGCGCAGTTCGGCTGCGTCGGTCGGCCCGTTCCTGTCTTTGTCAGATCCCATTGCAGACACTCGATTGCTCCAAGTTGAAAAAATCCATGCCGCCCTTCTTGTCTCATTTTTTCAGGTAGAACTCCCTATCCAGGGGCGCCGGACTTGCCTTGCGCCTGGAGTTGGGCCTTGAGCCCGGCGATCTCCTCCCGCAGTTGCGCCTCCAACTCCTTGGCCGCGCTGACGTCCGCGAAGGTGATCACCACGCCGCTGATGACGTCATCCATGGTGCGGTAGGGCATGATGCGCACCGAAAACCAGCGCCGGTCGGTTGCGGCGATCTGCCGCTCCGAAAAGACCAGCGTCCGCAGCACCTCCCGCGCCTCTTCGATCATCTCGGGGTAGAGCAGGTCGCTACGAATGTCGGAAAGCGGCCGCCCCACATCCCCCGGGATCAGCTTGAAGAGCTTGTTGGCCCCGGTGGTGAAGCGCCGGATATGGAGATCGTTGTCCAGGAAGACGGTGACGATCTCCGTGCTGTTCAAAAGGTTCCTCATGTCGTTGTTGGCCCGGGCCAGCTCGTCCATCTTGAACTGCTGCTCGGCGTTCACCGTCTGAAGCTCTTCGTTAAGGGACTGCATCTCCTCCCGGGAGGTGGTCAGTTCCTCGTTGGTGGACTGCAACTCCTCGTTGGTGGACTGCAGCTCCTCGTTGCTGGACTTGAGCTCCTCCTGCGAGGTTTGCATCTCCTCCCGGGTGGTCTGGAGTTCTTCGCGCAACCGGGTCAGCTCCTGCTCCAGCTCGACCACCCGCAGGTTGTCGGACGCCGCAGTGCCGCCGCGGCCGGCGCGCCTCTTTTCCTTGGGGGGTGCCACCTCGCTGAAGACGATCAGCACCATCCCCCTGAGCGCCTCCGGCTCCTGGATCGACTGGACCGTGAGGTCGACGCACTGTCTGGCTGCGCCCTCCCCGACCTCGAGTCCCCGGACCGTGACGGGCTCCTTCTGCCTGAGCGCCTTCTGGAAGGCGCTCCCCAGCTCGAAACGCAGCCCCTCGCGGGCCATGGCGAAGATATTCCAGTTGGCCTTGCCGGCCGCCGGTTCCAGATATTTGCCGGTGCGCCCGCTGATATAGAGGATGTCACCCCTGTCGTTGGCCAGGACGGCGGGGGGGGAGAATTGCTGCAAAAGCAGCCGGTCCGCGAGCGACTGCAGGTTGGCTGCGGGTTTCAACATCGGGGACTCCTTGTGCGTTCCCGGCGCGGCGGGGACAAACGAGGGTGGAAACAGGAGCTTTTCGGGGGGGAGCACCGATTCGCGGCGCCGGAAGATCCTCTGCTTGAGGCTAAGCGGCGCGAACAGGTCGGGAAAGGCGCTCACGGTCTCGGCGCTCCCCAGGAAAAGGACCCCCCCCGCCGTCAGGCTGTAATGAAAGAGGGGCAGCAGTTTTTTCTGCAGTTCCGGGGCCAGATAGATCAGGAGGTTGCGGCAGACCAGGAGATCCAGCTTGGTGAAGGGGGGGTCCATGATCAGGTTCTGGGTGGCGAAGGTGATGGTCTCCCTGATCTCCTTGCCGACCCGGTAGCCGCTTTCCTCCTTGACGAAAAAGCGCCGCAGCCGCTCGGCCGAGACGTCCGCGGCTATGTTGCCGGGATAGCTCCCCTGGCGTGCCCTGTCGATGGCGTCCCGGTCCAGGTCGGTGGCGAAGATCTGCAGCGTGAACTTCTCCGCCGGCTCAATCCGGTCCAGCGCCTCCTTGAAGGCGATGGCCAGCGAGTAGGCCTCCTCCCCGGTCGAACACCCGACAGACCAGGCGCGCAGCGTTCCGCCGGCCGGGCGCGCGGCGATGAGCGCCGGCATGGCTTCCCCCTGCAGCTGCTCCCAGGCGGCGGGGTCGCGGAAAAAACTGGTCACCCCGATCAGAAGCTCCTTGAAGAGGAGTTCCACCTCCTGGGGATTCTCCTGCAGATAGCGCACGTAGGCGGCGATCCTGTCGATCTGGTGGATACCCATGCGCCGCTCGATCCGGCGGTACACGGTGTTCTTCTTGTAGAGCGAGAAGTCCTGCCCGGTCTTCGAGCGCAAAAGGATCAGGATCTTTTCCAGGGCGCTCTGCTCCTTTTCCTCCAGGACCAGTTCGGCCTTGGCGAGGATGAGGGCGTGGCGCCGGTAGTCGATGATCTTTCCGGGCAAGTCCTGCGCCGGGGCCACCAGGTCGGCCAGCCCGGCCTCGATGGCGCTCCTGGGCATGCTGTCGAACTTGGCCGAGGCAGGATCCTGCACCAGCACCAGCCCCGCCTTCTCCTTGATGGCCCGCAGCCCCATGGTGCCGTCCGAGCCCATGCCGGAGAGGATCACGCCGATGCTGTACTCCTGCCGGTCCAGGGCCAGGGAGCGCAGGAAGAAGTCGATGGGGAGGCGCAGGCCGCGCGGCGCGGCCGGTTCGAACAGGTGCAGCACGCCGTGCAGGATGGACATGTCCTTGTTGGGGGGGATCACGTAAACGCAGTTCGGCTTGACCGGCATCCGGTCCCGGACCTGGTGCACCTCCAGCACGGTGCTGCGCTGCAGCAGTTCGGGGAGGATCCCCTGGTGGGTCGGGTCCAGGTGCTGGACGATGACGAAGGCCATGCCGCAGTCGGTCGGCACCTGGCGCAGGAACTGCTCCAGCGCCTCCAGCCCGCCGGCGGAGGCGCCGATCCCCACGATGGGGAACGGGAGGCTCTCCCGGGTCCGGTGCTCATCGGGAGGCGGCGGGACATGAGCGGCGCTGGCGGATTTCGTTTTATTTTTCATGGGCGGAAATATACCAACTTATCATAAAACAAGCTAATAACTTTTTCCTGCCCCGTTTCCCAGGAAGATTGGCGCTAAACAGCATGAATATTGACCTAACCGCCACATATGGCACCTTACGTCACTGATGACGGATTTCCCGTGGCGCCCCGCTGTGCGGGCAGCACCGGTTTTCAGCCATAATCGGGAGATGCGACTGTTTTCCGCGCTGGCACGCTAGTTGCCGATATGCCAGGTGAGAGTGCCGTTGCGCTCTCCCTGGCAACTGTTCATTGAGCCGTTTTTCAAGGGGTAAACCCATGGTCCAGACCAATATCAGGATGAGCGTGCCGCCGGAAAAACTCAAAGAGGTCCTGCAGACCTTCCAGGCGATAGTCGGCCCGATCCGGCGCGAGCGCGGCTGCATCAGCTGCCACTGCTACCTGGACATCGAGGTTGAGAACACTATCTGCTTCGTTGAAGAGTGGCAGGGGGGAGCCGACCTGGAGGCCCATCTGAGGTCGGTCCACTTCGGCGTTCTGGCCGGAGCGATGAAACTGCTCACCGAGGAACCAGTCATCTGCTTTCACAGCATCGCCTCCTCGGCAGGCACTGAGGCGATAACTGCCGCGCTGGCGCATAAAAGGTAAGTCGCAACGACCAAGGGTGCCAGGACGAGGGGCGGGGGCGGTGAGGGCCTGATTTCAGTGCAGCGCTTCCCCCTGGGCTTCATCCTCCTCCTCGGCTCGTGTCTTTCCCAGCTCGATCTCGCGCCGCTCGTGGTACAGGAAGCGGACCAGATAGTACTCGAAGGGGTAGCCGCTCTCATAGTAGCGGAAACTCTGCTGATGCCTGGCGTCGACGGCTCCCAGGGCGCCGCCCCCCAGGTCCAGGGCGTCACTGTTGCCGGTGCCGCCAAAGGGATCGATCCAGGTATAGAGCCCGTAGCTCAGGCCGGAATCGACGGCCAGGCCTGCCGTGTCGCGCAGCGAAGAGGGGCCGAAGACGGGGAGCACCAGGTAGGGTCCGGAGCCCGCTCCCCAGTAGCCCAGGGTCCTGCCGAAATCCTGATCCTGTCGTGCCAGGCCGAAGCCGGTCGCCGGATCGAACATCCCCCCCAGCCCCAAAGTGCTGTTGGTCAGGAAACGCCCCAGGGTGGTGGCCGATTCGCCCCCCTTGAGTTGGAACAGGCTGTTGGCCAGGTTTTTGATCTCCCCCAGGTTGTTGAAGACCCCGGAGACGCGCCGCTCCACGACGTCGGGTGTCACCAGTTCGTAGCCGGCCACCACCGGGAGAAACAGGTATCTGTCGAAATAGAAGTTGAACTTGTACATGCTCCGGTTGAAACCCTCCCAGGGGTCGGCCACCTCGGCGAAGCGCTGGTCCCTGAACTCGTCGATCGAGTGCCGGGGGGGGAGCTCGCCCCGGCTGTTCGCCCCGGTGGCGGCGCAGCCGGCAAGGGATAGCAGCAGGCCCAGGGCCGGCGCGATCCGGCACAGACGGTATGCGACGCCGGTCGTCATGGCAGCACCCCCTCACTGAAGAAAGCGACCAGATAGGCCAGGTTGTCCCGGTACGCCAGGTTGCCCAGATGGCCGCCGCGCGGGTAGATCTTGGCCCGCGTCCCGAAGAGCTGGCGCAGATAGTCGAGGTCCTCGCCGGAGAGGATGAAATCGTTCTCGTTGGTCATGACGCCGAACTTGGCCGACGATTTCAGGTACCCCTCGATGCTTCTGAGGCTCAGGGAACGGATGAACGCCTCCCTGGTGAGCCCCGGGCGCCGCTTCTCGAAGTAGGGAAAGAAGTACTCGTTGAAGTAGTCGAAGAAGCTCAGGTGGGTAGATACCAGGAAGTAATCGGCCAGGGAATCGGTGCTGCGCAGCACCCGGTTCTTGGGCACGACGTAACCGCTATTGGTCATCACGTCGGAGGCGAAGATCATGCCGGCCAGGTTGATGCGGTAGGTGAGGCCGATCAGCCCCGCGGTCTGGTCGGCGGAGAACAGGCGCTCCGAGTAGATGGCGTAGAGAAAGTCGTCGTTGATGGCGACGAAATTGCCGGCGCGGTAAAAGGCGCTGAACTTGGAGAGCATCTTGTTGAAGAAGATCCCCTGTTTCTTGGGGCCGCCGGGGATGCGCTTCAGCAGCTCCTCGATTCGGACCGCCGAGCCGTACAGGCTCACCGGGGGATTCACCATGAGCACCTTGCGGAAGTTGAAAACCCGGCGCTCCTCGTCCAGCTTCGCCACGAAGGCGGACTGGGCCGCTCCCAGGCTGTAGCCACCCAAGTGGAATGATGAGACCTCGATCTCGCCGCGCACCTTTTCCCAGGCGACCTCCATGGCATGGTACAGGTCGGCCGCGTCCTCGTTGAGTTCCCCGGGGATGCGGCTTAGCGAGGCGGAGATGATGAAATTGGCGTGGGTCGGCGACGGCAGGGTGATCACATGGAAGCCGGCCTGATAGAGCGCCTGCATCATGGACAGCAGCTTGGCCGAGCGGTGGTTGGCTCCGGCGCCGGCGATCAGAAAGACCAGCGGCGCCTTGTTCGGCTGGTAGGCCAGGGTGCAGCGCAACCCCCGGTCGTAAAAGAACAAGGGGGGTTTGGACCGCTGCGGGATCACCTCCAGCACGAGCTCCCGGGTGCGCATCTTGCCGGCGGCCGGGGGCGCCAGCTCCGCCGGGGTCCCCAGGATGGTGGCCTCGTAGGAACCGGGGATCGGGTAGCCGTAGCCGTCATCGACGGCATGGCCCGGCGCGGGCAAAAGGACGAGGCAGGCAAAGACGAGCAGGCTCAGGTACATCGGTGACCCCATGCGGTTAAAGGACCTTTCTCCCCTGGATCAGGCGTACCAGCACGACGATCACGGCGATCACCAGCAGGATGTGAATCAGCCCTCCCATGGTGTACGAGCTCACCATGCCCAAGAGCCACAAGATTATCAGAATTGCGCAGATGGTCCAGATCATGACTTCCTCCGTTGGCTGGCGCTCTGTCGGGCCAGACCAGTAGTTTTTGCAGTTAGCTCCCCCGCCCTTGACGGGAGGGGGCTGGGGGGTGGGTGAAGCTCGCAAACTGAGCCAATGTGGCAAACTCCCCCCCCCCCCCCCCCCCCCCCCCCC
>Ga0209212_1003411_pt1 | contig 21013 bp, 22 predicted proteins | sample RifGroC2_FD_183996 | JGI IMG/M metagenome (GOLD analysis project Ga0209212, IMG submission 183996) | Groundwater microbial communities from Rifle, Colorado, USA - Groundwater C2 (SPAdes) (version 2) | ecosystem: Environmental > Aquatic > Deep subsurface > Groundwater | place: Rifle, Colorado... | reverse complement strand
GGATTCCTTCATTTCAAATTGCGGCATGATCGAATTGGGTGATGAATAATAATGACAAATTATAACATCAATTCAATAGGTTGTGGATAATTTATGGTGTTTGCACACGGATTCAGGGAGATGGCAAGTTCGTAAAACCGTAGCGAGCGACTTGAGTGCAAGGCGCGCGGAGCTTTGCATGGCCATTCGACTAAGCTGGCAACAATACGCCAGCTTAGTCGCTGGTCAATGCGGAAACCGGAATGTACTTAAAGTACATGGGGATTTCGAGCTTGCGATTACTTCTCGTCGAGCCTGATCGCCATGTATGAGGCGGCATCGCCGCGCCGCACCAGCAACGCGACATTACGCCCCTTGCCAACCTGCTTGAGGATTTCGTTGAACTGGTTCAATGAGCGGATTGGAGTATTGCCGACTGCCAGCAGCACATCACCTTGCTGCAATCCGGCGGCGCGCGCGGCTGAGCCTTTGACCTCTTCCACCAGTAGCCCGCCGCTGATTTCCAGCTCCTGTAGCTGCTCTTTGCCCAGTTCGCTGACTGCAATGCCCAGGCGCGAAATCATCTTGCTCACTTCGTCAGCCAGATTCTTCGCGGCGCGTGCCAGCTTGCCGTCTTCAGGCATCTCCGCGATTTCCACCGTAATTTGCCTGGCGCCGCCTTTGCGCCACAGTTCGACGGCCACCTTGCTGCCGGGTTTGGTCGCTGCCACCAAGCGCGGCAAGTCGCTGGAACTGTTCACCGGATTACCGTCAAATTTGAGGATCACATCGCTCGCCTCAATGCCCGCCTTGTCCGCCGGGCCATTCTTCTCCACACTGCTAATCAGCGCGCCATTCGGCTTGCTCAGACCGAACGATTCGGCCAGTTCGCGCGTCAGCTCCTGGATCGTCACCCCGATACGCCCGCGCGTCACCTTGCCGCTGGTGCGCAATTGCTCGGTCACTTGCGTCGCGACATCGATCGGTATCGCAAAAGACAGCCCCATCGACCCGCCGGAACGGGTATAGATTTGCGAGTTGATGCCGACCACTTCGCCGTTCATGTTGAACAACGGTCCGCCGGAGTTGCCGGGATTAATCGCCACATCGGTCTGGATGAACGGCACAAAATTATCCTGCGGCAGGGAGCGTCCCTTGGCGCTGACGATACCGGCTGTGACACTGCTGTCGAAACCGAACGGCGAACCGATGGCGACCACCCATTCGCCGACTTTCAGTTTATTCGGGTCGCCCACGGTGATTTTCGGCAGGCCGGTCGCTTCGATTTTCAGCAAAGCCACATCGGTGCGTTTGTCCGCGCCGATGACCTTGGCGCGGAACTCGCGCTTGTCGGTCAGGCGCACGGTAATCTTGTCGGCGCTGTCCACCACATGCGCGTTGGTCATGATGTAGCCGTCCGCACTGATGATGAAACCCGAGCCCAATGATTGTGATTCACGCTCGCGCGGCATTTGCGGCGCGAAGCGGCGGAAGAACTCATAATACGGATCCCCTTCGGCAAAGGGAAATCCCTGTGCGCTGCGGATAATTTGTGTCGTGCTGATATTGACCACCGCAGGCCCCTGCTTTTCCACCAACCCGGTAAAGTCAGGCAACTCCTTGGCGTAAGCCGACATGTGCAGTGCAACGCCCGCGACAAGCGCAAAAATGCCTAATAATTTTTTCAGCATAAATTCTCCTTGCATTATTAAACCCGTCCAATCAGGAAATCGTGCCAATGCGATCTGGGGGCGCTTATGAAAATTCCAATCCCTGCCGGAATCGGCTTGGCAAGCCAAACCCGGCAACCGGCATGCTCAATTGCCGTTGTAACGCACCGAGCCGAACACCTGCATCACGGTACGCGGCGGCACTTCGCCGACCACGGTAATCAGATGGTTGTTCACCAGTTTGTGATACAAGTTCACCGCACCGCGGCTGATCAAGCCGTCCGTGTCATCCTCATCCCCATCGTCGGGCTCGATGAAGATGGAGATTGCGCTCAAACCGTCCGAGTAGACAATTTGCGTCACCGGCGCATGCCTGCCGCGCATCTCGCGTTTAATTTCCATGGTTTTCTTGAATCCTGCCGGCAAGGCGTCCACAACCCATCCGCTGTTTACCGGGGCGCCACCTTTGGCCTGCCCTGGCATCGTGGCAGGCTGTTCGTGATTCCGGATAGCATCGACAACCCAGGAGCGGTCAATGTTCCCGCCAATTTGCAACTGGGTAAAGGCATATTGCTCGATCACCCGGTTCTTGTCCCCCAGTACGGCCGCCTTCAACAGCAGGCCGGAATCGGTATGCGCCCACATCTTGTGGATGTAGCGCAAATTATCTTTGGGTTTGAACAGGATCACTTGTGCGTTGTATCCCGCCACGCGCTCTGTTCCGACCTGCATGGCATGATAATTCTCGGCCAGCGCAGTCAACTGTTCCGGCAACAGCGCCGGGAACATGTTGCGCACTTGGCGACTGTCCATTTGTACCATGTCGCGGTCGATCAGACACCAGACCTGCCCATGATGCCTGACGATTTCGCGCTTCGGGCCATCCAGGCTTTCCAGTTTCTCATACTCCCCATCCGCCTCGACCACATGAATAATGCGCGAAGTCTCGACGCTGTTGTCATACTGGTAAACAAACACCCCCGTGTAATCGGTTTGATGGGCGGCAAAAGCAACGATCTTGAGCCAATCGAGACTGACCTGCCGCTCTCCCGCGCAGGCATTGGCAGCAGCGGCCAGCAACAGTCCGCAAAGCGCAGCGCGCATTCTCATTGCTGCCTTCCTTCGGCACTATTCTTCATCGGTATCATTTTTTATCAGGGCTATAGGCAACAGTGCGGATATAGGACGCCCCGCCGCTCATGTCGGTACTGGGGGAAAATTCCTGGTGCGCCATCAGGTAGTCGTTGGACTTGGACTTGATCTGCGCGCTGACCGGGCGCAAATCAGGCTGCTGCATCGCCATCTGCGTCGCCGTTTCGGGGCTGACCTGCAACGACATCCACGCCACCACGCCGACGGCCACCAGCGAGGCCGCCGCCGACAGCGCAACCGCGTATACTTTCTGTTTCACCGCACGACCGCGCGGTGCCAGCACGGTGGGCTCCTCCTGCATGCGTTCATGCACCTTCGCGCTCAAGTCGCAATGAATGTGCTCCGGTTGGCGCAGCACATCGCCGATCAAGTGGTAAATTTCCCAATCCTTGTGTGTGGCTGAATCACTTTTGATCCGTCCGAGCAGGCTCTCCGCTTCATCCTCAAACAATTCGCCATCCATCAATGCAGAAATTTCCTGTTTCATGTCTACCACCTATTACCCTTATTGGTTTCCAACAGCGGGCGCAAATTCTCTGCCACCGCCTCGCGTGCCCTGAAAATTCTCGACCTCACCGTGCCGATTGGGCAATTCATCACACTGGCGATTTCTTCGTAGCTCAACCCCTCGATTTCACGCAACGTCAGCGCGCTGCGCAAATCTTCAGGCAATTGCTGCAACGAAGCTTGAACCACGTTGACAACCTGTTTGCTCATGAGTTCATTTTCCGGCGTGCTGACTTCATGCAGCAGACCGGCATCTTCGAATGACTCGGATTCTTCCGCATCAAACAGCGTACTGGTCGGCGGGCGTCGCTTGTTCGCCAGCAAATGGTTTTTCGCGGTATTGATGCCGATGCGATATAGCCAGGTGTAAAACGCGCTTTCGCCACGAAACCCCGGCAACGCGCGGTATGCCTTGATAAAAGCATCCTGCGTGACATCCTCGGCCTCCGCCGAATCGCGCACAAAACGGGAAATAAGCCGCCCGAGTTTGCGCTGGTACTTGGATACCAGCAAATCGAAGGCGTGCTTATCACCACGCTGGACGCGCTCCACCAACTGCTGATCGACTTCCCGGTCTGCCATCCCTGATTATTCCAATTATTATTGCGACTGCCGCGCCATTTCGCGGAGGCAAGTATAACCAAGAAGTGATAATTAGGGAGAGGGAGCGGGAAAATCTGCCCCCCCACTCCCCACTCCCCACTCCATACTCCCCACTCCATACTCCCTACTCACCGCTCCCTACTCCCTGCTATAGTTCCGCACTGAGCAAGTACATCGGGAATCCAATTGCTGCAATTTGACACATTGATTATCGGCAGTGGCCTGGCGGGGTTGACGCTGGCCATCAAGCTGGCCGAACACCAAAAAGTCGGGCTGATCACCAAGAGGTCCTTGCTGGACGGCGCGAGCAGCCGGGCGCAGGGCGGGATTGCCGCCGTGCTGGCCAAAGACGATACGCCAGATGAGCATATTCAGGACACCCTCACCGCCGGCGCCGGCCTGTGCGATGAAACCGTCACGCGTTACGTCGTCGAGCACGGCAAGGCCGCCATCGACTGGCTGATCGGCCAAGGCGTGCCGTTCACCAAGGACGGCTCCAACAGCATGGGCTATCACCTCACCCGCGAAGGCGGACACAGCCGCCGGCGCATCATCCATGCGGCGGACGCGACCGGCCTTGCGGTGCAGGAAACGCTCGCCGCACGCGTGCTGAAACATCCGAACATCACGGTGCTGGAAAATCATTTGTCGGTCGATTTGATTACCGGCGGGAAACTCGGCTTGCCGGACAAACGCTGCTATGGCGCTTATGCCTTGAATTGCCTGAGCGATGAAGTCATCACCATCGCTGCCCAAGATACTGTCCTTGCAACCGGCGGCACCGGCAAGGTGTATATGTACACCACCAATCCCGACACGGCGACCGGCGACGGCATCGCGATGGCCTGGCGCGCCGGCTGCCGCGTGGCCAACATGGAATTCATCCAGTTCCACCCGACCTGCCTGTACCACCCGCACGCAAAGTCTTTTTTAATCAGTGAAGCGGTACGCGGCGAAGGCGGCGTTCTGAAGTTGCCCGACGGCACCCGCTTCATGCCCTGGCATGACGAGCGCGCCGAGCTCGCTCCTCGCGACGTGGTGGCGCGGGCGATCGACTTCGAAATGAAAAAGCGCGGGCTGGATTGCGTCTATCTGGATATCTCGCACCAATCGGTCGAGTTTCTCCAGGAGCATTTTCCGAACATTTACGCGCGCTGTCTCAGTCTGGGCATCAATATCAGCAAAGAGCCGATCCCGGTAGTTCCCGCCGCGCACTATACCTGCGGCGGGGTTGTCGCCGATCTGCACGCGCGCACCGATGTGGAGAACCTGTATGCGGTCGGCGAAACCGCCTACAGCGGATTGCACGGCGCCAACCGGCTGGCCAGCAATTCCCTGTTGGAATGCCTGGTGTTCGCGGATGCCGCAGTCAGCGATATTCTGGGCAAATCACACCAGACTCTGCCGCCCCTGCCCGCCTGGGACGAAAGCCGCGTGACGGACGCGGACGAGCAAATCGTCATCTCGCACAACTGGGCGGAACTGCGCCATTTCATGTGGGACTACGTGGGCATCGTGCGCACCAACAAGCGCCTGCAGCGCGCACAGCACCGCATCCAGTTGCTGCAAGGCGAAATCCACGAGTACTACAGCAATTTCCATATCAGCTCGGATCTGCTGGAGCTGCGCAACCTGGTGATGAACGCCGACCTGATCGTGCAAAGCGCGTTATCGCGCCACGAGAGCCGCGGCCTGCATTTCAGCAAGGACTATCCGGAGATGCTGAAAAATCCGCAACCGACCATCCTGACGCCCGCAAATTACTGAGCAAATTTCAGGTACACGCTCAACTCGCGAAATTCACCAGCGTCCAGCGCATCCGGGAAGATCGTCCGGAAAACCGGCAGGCGACGCCCCTCCAGCCTGACGCGCAACACGATGAAATAGGGGCTGACGGTAGTCTTGCCTGCGACCTGGCCGGAAAAACCCGATCCGTCGCGGGTGACCACCGATACGCGGCCTTGATCGAACAGAATCTCGCGCCATGAACCGGGAAAAAGCAGCAGGGCGTCGCGCGCCAGATAATAAATCAGGCTCAGCAAAATCAGCAGGAGTATCGCCAGTCTGGCTGCCAGCGACATCACGGTCACAGACACCACGATTGCAACCATCGCGTGGGACAGCAACAGCAATAGAATCAGGCGCGATGAAGGTTTGATCGCCATATTTTTGCCTGCACCCTATTTGAGCCTGCAAAAATCAGGCGGCAAGAATTGCGGCAATACCCAGCAATATCAATATCACAACGGCAATCAGCATTATATTGCTGCCACCAGGTTGGTCAGGTGACTCTGCCGGGCTTCGGCGCACGGCTGGGCGCGATACGGCTGGCGCGGCCGGGCTGGGCGCTTCGACCGCCGGAGCCGCCCGGCTGATCGCCTCGGCACTCGGGCGCTCTATTTTCAAGGTCTTCGCCAATTCGTCCACATCTTCGCTGGTGCCCGTCAATGCCGCCAGCCGCATGGTCGCGGCGGCAGAATCAAAGGCCTGCGACAAGGCCACTGCCGGTTTTTCCTCTTCTTCGTCCATGTGCCTGCGCCCGCTGATATCGATCGCATCGGGCAATTTCCTTTCGCCGCCGACCGGTGTGACATCGATCTGCTTGCCGGAACGCGGCAGGGTATCGCGGCAAGCGCGCAAGTCAACGGCAAAATCCTTGGCGTTCTGGTAGCGGTCCTCCACCTTCTTGGCCAAGGCTTTGGCCAGGATAAAATTGACCATTTCCGGCACGGCGGAATTCAAGGTGTTGGGTGGTGCCGGTACCGCATTCAGGGTCTGGTACATGATAGCGTTGACGTTCTCGCCGTTAAAGGGCGCCTGCCCGGTCAGCATCTCGTAGAGCATCACGCCCAGCGAAAAAATATCCGAGCGCTGGTCTATCGCCTTGCCCATCACTTGCTCAGGCGACATGTATTTGGGCGAACCCAGCACCATGCCGGTTTGGGTGCGCACTGTCGAGGAAGCCATGCGCGCAATGCCGAAGTCGGTAATTTTTGCGTGCCCGTCACGCACCACCATGATGTTCGAAGGCTTGACGTCGCGATGCACGATTTCATGCTCGTGCGCGTAAGCCAATCCTAGCGCCACCTGGGCGACGATATCCAGCACCTGATCGACCGGCAACAGCCCGCCGTCGTTCATAATGTCGCGCAGTTCGCGCCCTTGCAGGAACTCCATCGCAATGTAAGCCACATCGCCGCTCTTGCCCACATCGTAAATGGTCACGATGTTCGGATGGTTGAGCCGTCCGGCCGCCTTGGCTTCCTGGTAGAAGCGGCCTTCATATTCTTCCTTTTCGTCCAGCGCAAGCCCGAGATTGATCGTCTTGATCGCGACCACGCGGTCGATCAGCGGATCTTTCGCCTTGTAGACGACACCCATCGCGCCCTGACCGAGTTCACCAAGCACCTCATAGCGCCCTAACTGGCTAATCATGGTGTCCACACCCGAATGAATCCTTAATTGCGATACCCATTTGTATGAATCCGGTAGTCAGGAAAGTTTTCGCTAATCGCAAAAGCTCGGCTTGATATGCGCCGTCTTGCCCGGCTCAAGATCAACATCTTTTGTATAGAGGACGCCGCTTCTACTGGTTGCAATTATCTTGTGCTTACCCGGTGTAACGGTCACGGTCAATCCGGCCGGAATCACTTTGCCTTTTTCCGCGCCATCCACAAACAGCTGCGTTCCTTCTTTGCAGCTAATGGAAAGATATGCTTCCTTGCCTGATTCAACGCCACCCTTGATTGTCTCAAGCCAAGTCTTCTTGTCGGTTGATTCTGGCTCCTTGGCCTTGGGCTGGGTAGCCGGATGTTTGACCTGGTCGCCAGCCTTTTTGCTGTCCGCCTTGCCCTCAACGCTCTTTTTCGTGGCAGGCTTGGCGGCCGACGCACTGGCCGTTCCAGCCGTTTTACTCTCCGCAACAGGCGCGGCAGGAGCCACCGAAGCAACTGCGGATACCGGCTGAATACCGCTCGCCGCTTGCACCTGATCGGCACTTGGCAAAACCGGCGCTTCGCCGTTATGCGCCGGCTTTAACACCAGCACACCGATCAACACCACAGCTATGCCAGACGCGCCGGCATACAGCGCGCGCTGTTTGGTACCAACCTGTTTGAATCGCATAAGAGCGCCTTCAATCACGCCATTTAACCCGGCAGCAGCGCTATTCCAGGCAGTCTTAACTGACACCAATATTTGCACTGGTGGTTTAGCTTCTTCCTCTGCAAGCACGGTCGCGGCCAACAGTTCTGACGTCTTTTCGCCCGGGTGGCCGACCGCATATACCTCATGGTCCCGCACGTGTTTATCGGTGCGTGAGCCTTGAAAACGAAACATCCCGGCATACTGCGGAGAAAGACGCGAAACCGCATCATGGTAAGAACGTGACACAAGAATCTGACCGGCATCCGCAAAACCCATTACGCGTTGCGCGACATTGATGCCGTCGCCAACGATATTGGGTTGACCATTGATGTCGCGCACCAGACGGACCGGGCCGAGATTGATCCCTACCCGCACCAGCAACGGCGGGTCGATACTGGCATCTTCGCTGAGCATGCTTTCGCGCAGGCTGAGCGCGGCTTTCAATGCGTCTTCAACATCGCCGAGAAAATTGATTGCCGCCCCATCGCCCGTATCGAGAATGATCCGGTCGGTTATCGGCACGCCACTGATGGCCGCAGACAAATAACTGTTAAACCTGTCCTTCAGCGAAATTTGCCCAGCCACCGACTTCCTGGAATATTCCACAATATCCAGGAACAGCACACTGCACATGATGGTTTTGTTGCCGCGCTCTTCCATTCAAATTTCCAGTAGTTTGCCCGTTATTTCCAAAGATTCAGGCCCGGATAATTGACCGGGTGCAGCTTGGCAGATTCTAATGATAATCAGCGTTTTGCACCAGTTTTACTTTTCCCGCCGCGCGCCCGGCCGGCATCTTGAACCGTTCCTGCTGCAGCAGAAAGACGGCGTCCGGTTTTTCCGGGTTGCGCCCGGTCGATCCGGCGTGGGATCGGTGATGCCTTGGGTGATTTCTGGGGTGATTTCTGGGGTAATTTCTGGGGCGATTCCTGGGACAATTCCAATTCCTGCTGCGCTTCATCGCCGCCGATGGTGATGCCTGCCCAATCCAGCACCTGCGCCACTTCCTTTTCGCCCAATTCGGCTGTCATGCCACGCTTCAGGCGCGGCGGCAGGTTGATCAAACCGAAGCGCACGCGCATCAATCGGCTGACCGGCAGTCCGAGCGCATCAAAAGTGCGGCGCACCACGCGATTGCGCCCTTCCTTGAGCATCACGCGATACCAGTGATTGAAGCCTTCGCCGCCCTGATCCTCAAGTTTTTCAAACTTCACCAAACCGTCTTCCAGTTCAACGCCCTGTTTGAGCGCCTGATCCATCTGCGCTTCCGTCATGGCTCCTTGCACACGCACCGCGTATTCGCGCTCGACTTCAAAGCGTGGATGCATCAGATGGTTCGCCAATTCGCCTGAGGTAGTGAAAATCAGCAAGCCGCTGGTATTAAAATCCAGGCGCCCGATCGCAATCCATTTCTGGCCGCGCAGCTTGGGCAATTTATCGAACACGCTGGCGCGCTTTTCCGGATCGTCGCGGCTGACGATTTCGCCTTCCGGCTTGTGGTACAGCAACACGCGTATGGCGTGATCCCTTTCACCGACGCGGATGGTGCGCCGCTCCGCCTTCACCAGGTCGCCTTCCACCACGCGCATCCCCAGGGTGGCCGGTTCGCCGTTTACGCTGACGCGCCCGGCAACGATCCATTCTTCCATGGTGCGACGCGAACCGAACCCGGCTTGCGCCAAGACCTTTTGCAGTTTTTCTCCGGGCAATTTTCCATCGGGAAGATTCTCATCGGAAAACGCTTTGTCATTCTTTTTCATACCCTCACCTCGCGCCGTTCTAACACGGCCTGCGCCAACGTGCCGCTGTCCACCTGTTCCAATTCACCACCGACCGGCAAGCCGCGCGCGATACGCGACACTTTAATGCCCTGGAATTGCAATAATGTCGCCAAATAATGCGCCGTGGCATCGCCTTCCACCGTGAAATTGGTCGCCAGAATCACTTCAGCCAATTTCCCTTCATGGGACCGCTCCTGCACACGCTTGACCAACCGGTCGAAATGCAATTCTTTTGCGCCGATGCCGTCCAACGGTGAAAGCCGCCCCATCAACACGAAGTACTTGCCGCGATAGCACTGCGTTTGCTCCATCATCAGCAGGTCTGCCGGCATTTCGACCACGCACAGCAAATCCGCGTCGCGTTTGGCCGATGCACACAACGCGCAGACCTCTTGTTCGGAAAAATTATTGCACTTGCTGCAGTGCCGGATATTGCTGGCGGCCGCCTCCAGAGATTGCGCCAGGCGCAATGCGCCGGCACGATCGCGCTGCAATAAATGATAAGCCATGCGCTGCGCGGACTTCGGCCCGACGCCCGGCAGACAACGCAATGCGGCGATCAATTCCTCCAGATGGGATGGCGTCACCAAGGTAAAAATTCCATCAGAACGGCAAATTCATCCCGGGCGGCAAGCCCATGCCGGCAGTAAATCCGCCCATGCGCTGCTGCGAGATGGCTTCCGCTTTTTTCATCGCATCGTTAAGCGCCAGCACGAGCAGGTCTTCCAGCATTTCCTTGTCGTCGGATAACACACTGTCATCCAGCGACACGCGGCGCACTTCATGCGCGCAAGTCATCGTCACCTTGACCAAGCCTGAAGCGGCCTGGCCTTCCACTTCCACGGTCGCCAATTCGGCTTGCGCCTTCTTCATGTTTTGCTGCATCTGCTGCGCCTGCTTCATCAAGCCGCCCAATCCGCCCTTCATCATTATTCTATTCTCCTCAATTTATCCTAAAAACGGCTCAGCCACAGATGAACACGGATTAACACAGATAAAGCAATGTGCTAGTGAAAATCTACCATTCACCGGAAAGTTACGCCAGATGAGAGAAGGGCAACTCATTGATAATCCGTGTACATCCGTGTTAATCCGTGGCTGAACTTCTTTTCATTGTATCGGCTTAATCGACTCTGCGATCAGCTCCGCACCCAGCTCGGCCTGTGCCTCGCGCACAAAACGATCCTGCGTGATCGAATCGTTCGCCTGCTGCTGTCTGAGTTGCTTGCTCTGCTGTTCCACCACCGCAGGCGTGGCTGATTCTGTTTTGCCCAACACGATATTCAGCTTGACCGGCTTGGCAAAATAATCGCTCAGCGCCGCCTGCAATTTTTCGGTTGCCATCTTGTTGGTTTGAAGGTGCTTGTGCTCCTGCGCCAGGCACAGGGTAATTTGACTGTCCGAGAGGCTTTCCAGCGTACAGTTTTTCGCCAGCTGTTGCGCCATGCCTTGCACATTCAACTGCGCCAGCAAGACTCCCCAATCCGGCTGCTGACCGGCCGATATTGCCCCACTGCCCGGAATACGGCTAATTGAAGCCCCACCACCCGAAGTGTGGCTGATTGAAACCGGTTCTGCCGAAATTTGCCCGGATTTATCAACCACTGGAGCTTTAGCGGCTGGTGAAGCTTCGCTGGCCGGTGCAGTCTTGCCTGCTGCCGCCCTGACAGCTTGTGCGGCAACAGGCGCTGCTGGCTGCGACCCGCCCCTGGCAGGCGCAAACGCCAGCATGCGCAACAGCGTCATGGTAAAACCGGCATATTCATCGGGCGCCAGATCGATTTCGTCGCGCCCGTGGATGGCGATCTGATAAAACAATTGCGTATCTTCCGGCGTGAACACTTGCGCCAATTCCAGCAAACGCGCCCGTTCCGGCTCGTCATCGGTAATCGCCTGCGGCACGGTCTGCGCCAGCGCGATGCGATGCAACAACGTCGCCAACTCCTGCAAAGCCGCATCAAACGCCACGCTGCGCGCAGCCATGTTATCGGCAATCTCGAGCAGTGCAACACCATTCCGCTCGCGCAATGCCTCCAGCAAATCGAACAGGTAACCCTGGTCTATCGCACCCAGCATGGTGCGCACCACCGCCTCTTCCACTTTTCCGGCAGAGAAAGCAATCGCCTGATCCATCAGGCTCAGCGCGTCGCGCATACTGCCCTGCGCGGCTCGCGCAATCAGGTTGACTGCCGCAGGCTCGAAGGAAAGCTGCTCCTGCTCCAGCACATACTGCAAACGGGCCGCAATCAAGGCTGGCGGAAGCTGTTTCAGGTTGAATTGCAGGCAACGCGACAGCACCGTGACCGGCACCTTCTGCGGATCGGTGGTGGCGAGAATGAATTTCACATGCCCCGGCGGCTCCTCCAGCGTCTTCAGCATCGCATTGAACGCGCCCTTCGACAGCATGTGCACTTCGTCGATGATATACACCTTGAAACGCGCCATCGTCGGGGCATACATGGCGTTCTCGAGCAGCTCGCGCATGTTGTCCACGCCGGTATTCGACGCGGCGTCCAACTCGATCAGATCGATGAAACGCCCGCTGTCGATTTCCTTGCAGGCGCTGCACTCGCCGCACGGCGTCGCGGTGATGCCGTCAATGCAATTCAGCGATTTGGCGAAGATGCGCGCGATGGTGGTCTTGCCCACCCCGCGGGTGCCGGTGAACAGATAGGCGTGATGCAACCGGTTTTGCGTGAGCGCGTTGCTGAGCGCCCTGACGACATGCTCTTGCCCCGCCAGTTGCGCGAAGATTTTGGGGCGCCATTTGCGCGCGAGAACCGTGGTGGCTGACAAGTTACACCACGTCAGAAAGAATAAGCAAAGCGAACTTGATTGAAGTTGATACCCTGGTTCGGCTTCTTGATGCCGCCATTGGAAAGATGCTGAAAACGATACCCCAAGTCGAACTGACGGCGATCGCCGAAGCGTACGCCAGCGCCGATGTGATCGCCGAACTGGAAAGCGCTTCCGAAGTGCCGGTTTGCATAAATGAAGGTCGGGGTGATCAGGTGAATGCCGATGGCAGCCTCCGCATAGGGCGCAAACCCGCCCGGGTTCTTTTGCTGCAAGCGAAACACCGGAGTAATACCCACATCCGTAACGGTCTGGTTATTGCCGGCCGCGCTGCGCCCGCGCCAACTGCCCAGCGATGCTTCCCAGAAGCCGGTCACCAGCCAATCTCCGCCGGTGAACCATTGTTTATCCCAATTCCAGACGGCTCCGGCGCGCGCCATATCCGTCGCATCACCATTGCCATATTCAACCGACACGCCATCCACGGCAGATACGCTACCGCTGAAGAGCAGCGCGCTAATCAACAAACCGATTTTTTTCATCACACTCTCCAATGGCTTCGCCCCCCTATCCAACTTTCCCCCGCAAGCGGGAGAAAGAGCAATCGTGAATCTATGACACTCTAACGGCACCACAATAGGAGGCGAGCCTTACCCCCGGCACTTGCAGTAATTGGCTGTGGCTGCTTCCTTCCGGACCTGACCAGATTCACCAACCTGCAATGCGGGGAGGCCCGCCAATTCTTTATAACAGCATGTCAAAAACCATGTTCAACATAACCGTGTTGTTCAAAAATTCCTTCGCCGAATGCATCCAAATTATGCCGATGAGCCATTCTGCAGAACCGATGCCACGCGCTAAACGCCCTTAGTCGTCCGCTGCTACTGTCACCCGCATGATAAATGAAGCGGTTGGTAAAATCCACGCCAGGCGGAAATTTTTACCGCGCGCCAACACCGCAACAATGTGCCAACCACATCACATCCAATCAACGGACTGGCAATAACACTATATCGTTCGATTGGCAGCGCCATCAATACATTCAAACTATCCGCAAAAAAAATAGGTTAGCCAACCATTGGCTAACCTATTGATTTACTGGTGGGCCGTGTGGGATTCGAACCTACGACCAATGGATTAAGAGTCCACTGCTCTACCAACTGAGCTAACGACCCGTTTTGATGCAAACATCAAAAACGGCGCGCATTATCGGAAATGCCTGGCGGTTTGTCAAAACAAAGCTGCAAACAGAGCTTTATTGTGAACCAGCTCAAGGTAAAAGTTAACGGGAGCAATCGCAAGAAAGGCTCAGGATGTTGTGCTTTTTCTGAATAATGCCGACTGGGCATGCGCCTGCAACCCTTCGCCGAACGCCAATGTGGCTGCGATTGAGCCCAACTTCTGCGCACCTTGCGCGGAAACCTGGATCAGACTGCTGCGTTTCTGGAAGTCGTACACGCCCAACGGCGAGGAAAAACGCGCGGTGCCGGAAGTCGGCAGAACATGATTTGGCCCGGCGCAGTAGTCGCCAAGCGATTCGGAGGTATAGCGCCCCATGAAGATCGCGCCGGCGTGTTTCAGCTTGGGCAGCCAGCTTTGCGGGTCTTCGACCGACAATTCCAGATGCTCGGGCGCGATGCGGTTACTGATGGCGCAGGCTTCGTCCAGATCGGCGACATGGATCAATGCGCCGCGATTTTCCAGCGCGGTTTGGATGATGTCACGGCGCGGCATTTGCTCCAGCAAACGCGCCGCGCTTTGCGCCACCGCTTCGATAAATTTTGCATCAGGAGTCAGCAAGATCGCCTGCGCCAGTTCATCGTGCTCGGCCTGCGAGAACAAATCCATCGCGATCCAGTCCGGATTGGTTTGCCCGTCGCAGATCACCAGAATCTCCGATGGGCCGGCGATCATGTCGATGCCGACCGCGCCGAATACGCGCCGCTTCGCGGAGGCCACATAAGCATTGCCAGGGCCGACGATCTTGTCCACTTTCGGGATGGTCGCGGTGCCGTATGCCAGCGCCGCCACCGCCTGCGCGCCGCCGATGGTGAACACGCGATCCACGCCGGACAGGTAGGCCGCCGCCAGCACCAGCTGATTCTTCACGCCGTCCGGGGTCGGCACCACCATGATGAGTTCGGCCACGCCCGCCACTTTCGCGGGCAACGCGTTCATCAGCACCGAGGACGGGTAAGCCGCCTTGCCGCCCGGCACATACAGACCGACGCGATCCAGCGGTGTTATCTGCTGGCCGAGCAGCGTGCCATCCGCTTCGGTGTAGCTCCACGAAGTTTGCACCTGCTTGTGGTGATAATCGGTGACGCGCTGCGCGGCCTGTTCCAACGCGCTGCGTTGTTCGGCGGGCAGCGCATCAAACGCCGCGCGCAACTCACTCTGCGGCAATTCCATTGCTGCCGCATGTTCCAGCGGCAGACGGTCGAACCGGGCGGTGTATTCGAGCACGGCGGCATCGCCGCGCTTGCGCACATCGGCAAGAATACTTGCCACGGTCGCCTCCAGTTTTTCGTCCGCTGTTTCCTCGAAGGCCAGCAGTCGGGTCAGTTCTTCATCGAAGCCGGCGGCGCGGCTGGAAAATTGTCTGATATTCATCGGCATCGTTCCTACTTGTTGATTGCATGTAACGTAGGGTGGGCTGCGCCCACCATGTCGGGCAGTGCGTGGTTGTTGCCGCTTTAGCGGCTTTACAAAACCACGGCCTACCCCTTGCGGGTGCAGCCCGACCTATATATGGTTATTCCCTGATCGCAAGCGCAAACGCATCCAGCATCGGCTGGATCAGTTCATGCTTCAACTTGAGCGCGGCCTGATTCACCACCAGGCGCGAGGAAATATCCGCAATATGCTCGACCGCCTTGAGGTGGTTCGCCTTCAGCGTGTTGCCGCTGCTCACCAAGTCCACAATCGCGTCCGACAACCCCACCAGCGGAGCCAGTTCCATCGAGCCATACAGCTTGATCAGATCCACATGCACCCCTTTTGCGGCAAAGTGATCCCTGGCGGTCTGCACATATTTGGTCGCCACGCGCAGGCGCGCGCCCTGGCGCACCGCAGATTCATAATCGAAATCATCGCGCACCGCGACCATCATGCGGCAGCGCGCGATGTTCAAGTCCAGCGGCTGATACAGGCCGATGCCACCGTGCTCATTCAGCACATCCTTGCCCGCCACGCCAATATCCGCCGCGCCATATTGCACATAAGTCGGCACGTCGCTGGCACGCACGATGATCAGGCGCACATCGGCGCGGTTGGTCGCCAAAATCAGCTTGCGCGAGGTCTCCGGGTCTTCGAGCGCGGTGATGCCCGCCGCGTTCAGCAGCGGCAGGGTTTCTTCGAAGATGCGGCCCTTTGATAGTGCGATGGTTATCATGGTGTGATGCTCTTGGTTAGTTTAATTGCCTGGCGAAAGGCAACCCCTCCCAGCCTCCCCTTGTCAGGGGAGGGGCCTGCTTCCCCCCTGACAAGGGGAGATTGAGGGGGGTTAAGGTTTTGCCTTTCACTTAATCCGGCGTATTTGGGCGCCCAGCGCCGACAGTTTCGCTTCTATGTGTTCATAACCGCGATCCAGATGGTAAATGCGGTCGATCACGGTCTCGCCCTGCGCCACCAGCCCGGCGATGACCAGGCACGCTGAGGCGCGCAAATCGGTCGCCATAATCGCCGCGCCTTCCAGTTGCGCGCAGCCTTTAATTACGGCGGTATTGCCTTCCACGTCGATCTGCGCACCGAGGCGGCGCAACTCCTGCACATGCATGAAGCGGTTTTCAAAAATCGTCTCGACCACCATCGCGCTGCCTTCCGCGATGGCATTCATTGCCATGAACTGCGCCTGCATGTCGGTGGGGAACGCCGGGTAGGGCGCGGTGCGTACATTCACCGCCCTGGGGCGTTTGCTCATTTGCAAACTGATCGTGCTGCCTGACACCTGGATGGTTGCACCGGCCTCCTGCAGCTTCTCCAGCACGTTGTCGAGTATGTCGGCACGCGCATCGGTCAGCGTGATGCTGCCGCCTGCCGCTGCCGCCGCGACTAGAAACGTGCCGCTCTCGATGCGGTCCGGCATGACGCGATGGCTTGCGCCGTGCAGCTTTTCCACGCCGACTATGGTGATAGTGTCGCTGCCCGCACCTTCGATTTTGGCGCCCATCGCGATCAGGCAATGCGCCAGATCAACCACTTCCGGTTCGCGTGCCGCGTTTTCCAGCACCGTTACGCCGTCCGCCAGCGTCGCGGCCATCATCAGATTTTCCGTGCCGGTCACGCTGACCAGATCGAAGCATATCCGCGCGCCCTTGAGCCGCCCGCTCCCGCCATGTTTAGGCACTTGCGCGTGGATGTAGCCGTGCTCAATATGGATTTCCGCACCCATCGCCTGCAAACCCTTGATATGCAGATCGACCGGACGCGAACCGATCGCACAGCCGCCCGGCAGGGAAACGCGCGCCTCGCCGAAGCGCGCCACCAGCGGCCCCAACACCAGGATCGCGGCGCGCATGGTTTTAACCATGTCATAAGGCGCTTCCAACTTGTCGATATGTGCCGCAGACAAAACAACCTGGTCGCCGCTAGCCTCTATTTTTACGCCCAACTGTTGCAGCAGCTTGCGCATCGTGGCGACATCGTTCAAATCCGGCACATTGCCGAGTTGCAACACATCACCGGTCAGCAAGCTGGCGCACAGTATCGGCAAGGCCGCATTCTTGGCGCCGGAAATTCTCACTTCGCCGCTGAGGCGGTTTCCACCCTGGATGGCTAATTTTTGCATGGGCTACTTCTGACCCTGCCACTCTTGCGGTGTATAGGTTTTCATCGATAGTGCATGAATCTCTTCGCGCATCCGCTCGCCCAGCGTTTGATAAACCAACTGGTGCCGCTGCACGCGGCTTTTGCCGGCAAATGCATCGCTGACCACCACCGCTTCAAAGTGATGGCCATCGCCCACCACGGTTAAATGCTCGGTCGCCATGCCTTGCGCGATATTGAGTTGAATGCTTTCTGGAGTAACCATTAATAACCCTGCTGTTTGTTAATTGAGAAATAGGATTCGAAAAGACGCGCTTTGCCCAAAGATTGCGCATGATACTAAAAACCGGGGGGAGATGCGCGCGGCACTGAATACGCCGCGTACCTGCAAGAATCAGGCTGATTGCCGGGGCAGCAACTCCGTTACGCCGTACAGATCAGCCAAACTGAGCAAATCTTCGGGGAGGCCGGTTATGCGCAGGGCATGTTGGCTGCGTTGTGCGGCGCGCAGCCAGCCCAGCAACATGCTGACCGCCGCGGAGTCAACTGCCTCAACCTGGGAAAAATCCACCAGCAGATCCTCGCTGGTCAAGTGCTGCAAGCCCGTTTCAAACAGGGCGGGCACGGTCGCGATAGTCAGGCGACCGCTTACCACCAGCCGGCCATCCTCGCGCGTGATCACTTCGTATCTGCCTTGTGCAGCGGTGCATTGGCGGCATTAGCGTTCTTGTCGGACAACGCCTTGATCAGGCCATCGATGCCTTTTTCCTTGATTTCCGAGGCGAAGGTGCCGCGATAACTGACCACCATGCTGACCCCTTCTATGGATACGTCATATGCCTTCCAGCCATCGGCCGTTTTCCTCATTTCGTAATCGACCGGAACCGGCTGTCCGCCCGGCTTGTTGATAATGGTTTTGACGGTCACTTCAGTCGCATCGGCAGCCATCTTGAACGGCTTAAATTCTATCGTCTGATCGCGATACACGGTGAACGCCTTGGTATAAGTGCGCACCAACAAATTGCGGAACTCCGTCACCAACGCCTGTTTCTGCTCATTGGTTGCGCTACGCCAATGCTTGCCCGCCGCCAACTGCGTCATGCGCACGAAATCAAAATGCGGCAACACCTTGGCATCCACCAGATCCAGAATTTTTTTCTGGTTGCCCGCTTGAATATCCTTGTCCTGCTTGACAATATCGAGGACATCTAGCGCGGTAGTCTTAATCAACTCATCCGGCGCGACCACCCCGGCCTGCGCAACGCCAACCATACACAACAAAACCACAACAACATTCACCAACCTTTTCATCCTTAAAACTCCTCAATCATTTGGCCGGTTCTTCGGCCTTGCTGTACAAGAACTTGCCGATCAATTCCTCCAGCACGACAGCAGACTGTGTTTTCTTCAGTTGCTCACCATTTTTCAGCATCTCTTCATCGCCGCCGGGCATCAGGCCGATATACTGTTCGCCCAACAAGCCGGAGGTCAGAATATTGGCGAACGTATCCTTGGGAAACTGGTAACGCTTGTCGAGACTCATCACCACCTTGGCTTCATAGCGTTCCGTATCCAGCATAATGTCCGTCACCCGCCCCACCAGCACACCCGCGCTCTTGATCGATGCCTTGGGCTTCAGGCCGCCGATGTTCGAAAAATAGGCATGTACCTGATACGCTTCGGACACGTTGTAGGTACCCAGGTTCCCCACCTTCATCGCCAGCATCACCAATGCGGCAACGCCGGCCACCACAAACACCCCCACCCACAAATCAATCGTCGTGCGCTGCATAACTCAATTCCCTCTAAACATGATTGCGGTCAAAACAAAGTCCAACATCAGAATCGCCAGCGACGAGGTCACGACCGTGCGCGTCGTCGCACCGGATACGCCCTCCGCCGTGGGCGGCGCATCGTAGCCTTCGAACAGCGCAATCACCGTCACCACGATGCCGAATACGAAACTCTTGAGCACGCCGTTCAGGATATCCTCGCGAAAATCCACGGCGGCCTGCATCTGTGACCAGAACGATCCCTCGTCCACACCGATCTGCACCACGCCGACCAGGTAACCGCCAAACACGCCCACCGCGCTGAACATGGCGGCCAGCAGCGGCATGGAAATCACGCCGGCCCAGAAACGCGGCGCGACGATGCGCGCGATCGGATTGACCGCCATCATCTCCATCGCGGATATCTGCTCGGTCGCCCTCATCAGGCCGATTTCCGCCGTCATCGCCGATCCGGCACGGCTGGCGAACAGCAGTGCGGCCACCACCGGCCCCAGTTCGCGCACCAGGCTCAACGCCACCATACTGCCCAGCGCCGATTCCGAGCCGTAGCGTTTGAGCGTCTCGTAGCCCTGCAAACCGAGCACCATGCCGACAAACAACCCCGCCACGATGATAATGATGAGCGACATCACGCCGGTGGAAAACAACTCCTTGATGATCAGATGGAAGCGCCGGAAACCGCTGCCCGAGTGCGTCAGGATGAGCAGAAAGAAACGCGACGCGACGCCGATGCGCCACACCGCGTTAATAACGCGATGGCCAATCCCTTTGAATGCTCTAACTGCCGGCATCGTGTCAGTCTTTCAAATTCAGGTCGTGGCGGTAATCACCGCCGGGGTAATGGAAAGGCACCGGGCCATCCATCTCGCCATGCACAAACTGGTGCACAAATTCTTTATCCGAAGCGCGGATTTCATCGGGCGTTCCCTCCGCCTCGATCACGCCATTGGCCATGAAATAAACGTAGTCCACAATCTTCAGCGACTCCTGTATATCGTGCGTAACGATGATCGAAGTCGCGCCCAGCGCATCATTCAGGCGACGGATCAAATCGCCGACCACGGTCAGCGAAATCGGGTCCAGCCCGGCAAACGGTTCATCATACATGATCAGCATCGGGTCAAGCGCCACGGTACGCGCCAGCGCCACGCGCCGCGCCATGCCGCCGGACAATTCGGACGGCATCAGGCTGTGCGTCCCGCGCAACCCAACCGCATGCAGCTTCATCAGCACCAGATCGTGAATGATTTCTTCCGGCAAATCGGTATGTTCGCGCATCTGGAACGCCACGTTGTCATAGACCGACATATCGGTAAACAGCGCGCCGAACTGAAACAGCATGCCCATCTTGCGCCGCATCGCATACAAACCGTCCTGATCCAGATCGTGAACCACCTGCCCATCCACCTTGACGCAGCCCTTGGTCGGCTTGAGCGCGCCGCCAATATGGCGCAGCAGCGTGGTTTTGCCGCAGCCGCTCAACCCCATGATAGCGATCAGCTTGCCTTTCGGAAAAACCATGTTGATGCCCTGCAGGACGGGGCGTTTATCGTAGGCGAAATTAAGTTCGCAAATTTCGGCCAGAACAGGTGAAGACAAAGTTGAAATCCAAAAAATCGGGAGGGCGCATTCTAAACCACAGCACAGCCAGTTCTCAACAAATCGTCGCTTCCATGAATATCAGGGCTTTTTTCCCTATTGAGCTTGCGTGCGCTTACCGCTATGCTCAGCGCCCAATGCCTATCTCCATGAGCGCAAATTGAAGCCCTTCCGACACTTCCCGGTCTGATGATCGTCGATGGCGATCCGCTGATTTACC
>Ga0209212_1003408_pt1 | contig 21022 bp, 12 predicted proteins | sample RifGroC2_FD_183996 | JGI IMG/M metagenome (GOLD analysis project Ga0209212, IMG submission 183996) | Groundwater microbial communities from Rifle, Colorado, USA - Groundwater C2 (SPAdes) (version 2) | ecosystem: Environmental > Aquatic > Deep subsurface > Groundwater | place: Rifle, Colorado... | reverse complement strand
CATTCCATTGCTTTCAACACCCTTTAAAATTGCTGGTTTCAAATTAGTAACTACAATAATTTGTTTGCCTTTCAGATCTTCTTTTTTATAATACTTCTTAATTCCAGCAGCAATTATTCTTTTTTCTTTTCCTAGATTAATATATAATTTGTACAGATTATCTGAATTAGGAATGTCTTCTGCTTTTTCTATTTCTGCCACTTTTAATTGGGTATTTCTGAATTGATCTAGTGTTATTCCGTCCATGCTTATTACTCCCTCAATGTCTCCTGTTTTATTAGCTAATGTCTGAGGGGTTTTAAGTTTTTCGTTTTTTTTATTATTTATATTAGTCGTTGTGTTAACTTGAGGGACCGATACTGATGGGGCGACATCTATCTTTTTGAAGAGGATGTCTGCTTTCTTTATTGGACTTATCTTTAGGGGTTTGCCTAGAGATTTGAGGGAGATATCGAAGTTGAAGACTTTTGCGATTTTTTCTGAGGTTTCTGGGAGGAATGGGGAAATCAAGATTGCAACATCTTTTATTGCACTTGATAATCGAAATAATATTTTTTTATCATGTGTTTCCCAGGGCTTTTTGTTTTGGATGTATATATTGCAGACATCAATAAATTGGAATATTTCATTAAGTGCTTTGTCAAATTCAAAATTATCTATGTAGGTTGAGACTTTGTTTATCATGCCTGAGGAATCTAACTCTTTTGCCTTTTCTAAACCGTATTTTTCTGCTAAAGTTGAGACTCTGCTTACTAAGTTTCCGAGTTTGTCAGCTAGTTCGTTATTATTTCTAGTTATAATTAGTTCTTCTGAAAAATCAGAATCATTGAAGACTGAACATTTAAGGAAAGCATATCTTATTACATCAGAAGGATATTTATTTAGAAGTTCTAGAGGATCTATGGTGTTTCCAAGTGATTTCGACATTTTTTTCCCATCAATATTAAGATATCCATGGACGAGAAGTTTTTTTGGAAGTTCATATCCTGCTGAAAGAAGTATTGCTGGCCATATTACGGAGTGAAACCAGTTAATTCCTTTTCCAATTACATGAACATCTGCAGGCCAGAATTTACTTTCTTTGTCCTTTAATCCCGAAACATAATTAATAAGTGCGTCTATCCAGACCCAGATTTTGTAATTTTTATCATTTGGAAAATCAATTCCCCATTTTGCGCCTTTTCTGCTTATGCAAATATCACTCAAGTCATCTGTTTTAATTCTGGAAATTATTTCATTTGTTTTTTCCTTTGGAATTACATATTTTGGAATTAATTTAAGAAGTTCTTTTTTATATTTTGAGAGTTTGAAGAAATAGGCTTCTTCTTTTCTTAGTTCTGGAACGGTGTTGTGCTCAGGGCATTTTCCATCTATTAAATCTTTTTCAGTGTAGTATGTTTCGCATCCTATGCAATATAGTCCTTTATATGTGTCTTTGTAGATATCTTTTTTATCTATCATCTTTTGAACTATTTTTTGAACAACTAGTGTGTGTTGCTTTGCAGTTGTTCTTATGAAATCATCATTTGATAGATTAAGTTTTTTGCAGAGCTCTAAAAATAGGTTTGCGTTTTTGTCTATGAATTCTTTTACATTTACTCCTGCTTTTTCTGCTGCTTCAACGTTCTTTTGAGCATTTTCATCTACTCCAGTTAGGAAGAAAACGTCAAATCCTTGTAGGCGTTTATATCTTGCTAGAGCATCTGCTAAGGTTTTCTCAAATGCATGCCCTACATGGGGCTTCGCATTTACATAGTCAATTGCAGTTGTTACGTAAAATGTTTCCTTTGCCATGAAGTATTTTAGGATAAGGGATATAAAAAGCTTGGCAAAAAGGTTTAAAAAGCACTTTTGTTAAGGATTGAAATAGGAAATACAAATGGCAGTTAGTTCATATCATCATATAGGAAAGGCGTTTAGAAATGTTTCTAGAGAAGCTCATCAGACAAGAATGATTTCTTGGAGAGCATCTGAGGCTGCAGTTGTCGTTGACAAGCCATTAAATATTGCTAAAGCTAGAATGCTTGGATATAAGGCTAAGAAAGGATTTGTTGTTGTAAGAATAAGAGTTCAGAGAGGTGGAAGAAGCAGACCAAGGCACGTTCATGGTAGAAAGAGCAGGAAACAGCATGAATCATTGATTTTGAAGATGAATTATAGATGGGTCGCTGAAGGAAGAGCAGAGAAGAAGTATCCAAATCTTGAGGTTTTGAATTCATATCCTCTTGGAAAAGATGGAAAGCATTATTTCTATGAAGTTATAATGGTTGACCCTTCAAAGCCAGAGATAAAAAGTGATAGCGATATAAATTGGATATGTAATCCAGAGAATCACAATAGGGCTGCAAGAGGATTGACAAGTGCTGCCAAGAAATCAAGAGGACTTAGAACAAAGAGTCACAATATGAAAGTAAGACCAAGCGGAAGAGCTTGGGGTAGAAAAGGGAAATAAGAAGAGTTGATTCTTTTTCAGAGAGATAATTCTGAAATACAAAACATGACTGAAAAGTTAACTCTTGTGGGTGCACATCAGAGAGCATTTAGAGAGCCTTCTTTTATGAAAACTAATGAGTATATTCATGCTGTTTTGTTTTCACAGGATTTGTATAGTCTCGAGCTTGAGATGGGTCCAAATTGTAATTTAAGTTGTGCTCCTTGTCTTGCAAACTGTGGACCACATAAAAAAGGTTTGCCTAATCCTAGAACAGTTGAAAAGGCAATTAATGATGGGCTTGTCTCAGGAGTAATTTCAGGTTGTACTTTAACAAATGGGGAAGCTTTGAGGGAAGAAAATAGGGAAGTAGTAGGGGTTGTTGCAGGGGCTTCACGATATTTACCAATTCATATTCTCACTAATGGAGTTTTTGCAGGAAGTTTAGAAAGTGCTGTTGAGTGGTTTACCTTTCTCAAAAAAAGTGGAATGGATTTTTCTCATGAGAATAAGCACGAGCTATGTGTTAGTTTTGGTAGCTCATATAATGTTCCGAGTGTTAATTATGCTAATATTGGCAGAGCATTGAGAAGGGTTTTTCCTAATGCTGATCCAGGCAATGTTTTGACGTATAGATTGCTTAATATGGAAGATATCAAAGATAATCAACGAAGAGCTAATGAAATGGTTAAGATAATTGAAGGAGTTTTTGGTAAGATAAGAAGAATTAAACATAGTCTAAGAATGAATGAAAATTCAGAAACGCTTATCTCTCTTGAAACTGGCTCTCCAATCACCATACAGTATCAAAGGAGCAAACCTTTTGGCAGAGGGGCAAAACTGAGATTTCTTCAGGAAATTTATCCACTTATAGAGTTTAAGCCTGAAAATATGTTTTTCGAGACTCATCAGGGAGATTCTGTTAATGTGCTTTATGATGGAGAGATTAATTTTGACTGCTGTGGAAGAGAGTCGGCAAGAAGAAAAAGTTCATACGGAAATGTTAATGAAAATCATCTTGGAGGGATAATTTGGAAAATTAGGTCAGATGTCTTTTTTCAAGGATTTAAACTGGGAGGAACTCCTTTTACATATCATATTGCGCGTAAAGTTAGGCCTGGTTTTAGGGTTGTTGGAAGATATGAGGACGAGGTTACAAGCGAATTAGTTAGTAATTCTGCAATAATTGGAGAGGTTAGAGATTATTTGTCTAGGAGAGGGGTTGTTGATTGCTATAAGAAATTCATTAATAGCCAAGATTTAAGGGTTTGGAAGAGACAATGAATTAGTTAATTTTTGTCTTCTTTGTAGTTCTACTACATCTTAAATTGGCATACTTGATTTTTTGTGAGTTTTTATTGATTTTTAAGGCGTAGTAGAACTTGGCTGTTCGACATAGAAACGCTTATATAGTAATTTTTGCCTTTATATTTCGTAAAAGAGAGGTTGTACTACGAACATTGACACACTATAGATATACAAAGAAAAAGGGGAAAATTTATGGACCGTATGTCTATGAAAATAAGAGGATCAATGGAAAAGTAGTGAGCAAGTATGTTGGAAAGTCTGAGGAAAGTAAGGGAAAAGGAATTGGAAAAAATTATAATCTTCTTCTTATCGTTTCTATTTTAGCAGTTGTACTACTTGCGGTTTTTGCTTTAAATGGAGGAATAACTGGAAACGTTATATTAAATTCTGATAGTGTAAATCAAAATTATTATTCTGGAGAAAATCTTAGCGGGCATTTTAGTTTTAGCGTTCAAAAGAACTTGATTAATTCTGCTGTTTTGAATGTTGCTCTGGGTTCTCAAACTATAGATATTAATGTTAATGAGCTTGTTAATTCTAATTCTTCATTGATTTATCCAGATGTTGATTTTAATTTATTGTTGGTTTCTAGTGTTTCTAGTAATTTGAATGAAAATGTTTCTGTAATTGAAGAAAGTTCAAATGGTTCTACTACGTTGATTCCCGAAGTTCCAGAGGTTTCTGAATCTGTTGTGAATTGGTCTTCTGAAGTAATAATCGGGCAGCCAACTGAAACTCCAACTACACCCTCTGCTGAAACAGCAGTTGAACAAATTCCAATTGAACAACCAATTGAAACGCCAGTTGAAACAACTCCTGCTGAAACACTAGTTGAAAATCCAATTCCTGAACAGCCAGTTCAAACAGAACCTGTTCAAACAACACTAGTAGAAACTTCTACTCCACAGACAGAGAGTTCTGAAAGCACGAGTAACTCAGAGAGCACAGATAGTGCTTCAAGTGCAGAGAGTTCAAGTGGAAGTTTTGCAAATAGTGAATCAAGTTCGAGTAGTGGTGAATCCAGTGGAGGAGAGAGTTCTAGTTCTGAAAGCACAGGCAATTCAGAGAGTTCTAGTGGAAGTTCTGAAAGCAGTAGTTCGAGTAGTGATTCCAGTGGAGGAATAACTGGAAATGCTATTCTTGGAGAGGAAACTCAAGGAAATATGGTTTCTGGAAGTGCTAGAAAAGGAAATGATTTTAGTTACGATTTGAATGGGCAGAGTGCATCTATTGAAGCAGGAAGTGTGAAGTATAATGGGGAGCTAATTGGGGATGATAAAGTCGATTTGAAATTGGAGAGTGGGAAGGCAGTTGTGTCAACAGATTATTCGGTTGAGAGTGCAAGCAATGAGATTACAATCAATATAGATTTGTCTAAATATAATTTAGTTGCAGAGAATGGGGTTTTGAAAGCTTTATTGATAACGGGAAATGAAAGTGAAAGTGTTTTGGAAAAAAGTATCATTGTTTCAAACGAGAGTGTAGTTTTAGAAGCTAATTTGACTGTGATGAATGAAACAATAATTAATGTAAGTATTAGTGGATTGGCATTTATTGGGAATATTCCAAGTATAAGAATTCAAATGGGGGAGAGTTATGATTTGGATTTGAATGGATATTTCGAAAATGCAGAGAGTTATGAGTTTGTATCAAGCAATATTTCTGGGCAGATTGTTGGAAGTGTTTTGACTATTATTCCAGATGTTGACTTTAAGGGAAGTAGAAAAGGAAAGGTTATTGCTTATTCTGGAAATGAGAGTGTTGAGAGTAATCAGTTTAATATTCTTGTTGGAGGAATAAAGGTGGATGTTAATCACGGAAATATTACTCTTGGAGAGAAGGTTAAATGGACTGCGGATGTTTCTTTAGAGGGAAATGATAGTGCAATTGTTAATCTTCCAAAGGAAGCCGAAAATATTACCGTGAATGATGCAGAGGTTAAGGTAGAGAGCAATCCAGGGATAGTCGTTGGAATTAGTGGAAATGTAATAAGCGATTCTAATTCAAAGGGAATATTTAGAATGTTGGCTAGTTGGTTTAGTGGGGGAATAACTGGAAATGTTGTTAAAGAAGATAAGGAAAAAGACAATAATAAAGACAAGGAAAAAGATAATGGGCAAGATAAAGAAAAAGGAAATGGAGATTCTGAAATTGAGTTGAATGAAAGTATACAAAATAATACAGCAGAGGTATTACCTGTTCAGAATGAAAGTGTTTCACTAGATATATCTAATGAAACTTTAATTGTTAATGAGTCTGCTTTGATAAATGAAGAGGTTTCTATAATTGATGAAACTGTTTATGATGAGGATTCATTAGAAGAGATTAACTTGACTGAAGGAAATGAGGGAATAAGTTTGGTTTTGAATGTTTCTCAAAACTACACAATTGAATATTATACAACTGCTCCGATTTCTATTGAAGAGGAAACAAGCTATGGGAAGAAAGTTACAATTTCTGGACCAGATTTGAATTATACGAATGTTTTGTCTTTTGCAAATGTTTCTGAATTGGTTAATTTGGGACAGGAAGATAAGATAAAGGTTTATTGGGTTGAGGAAAATAGTTATGTTCCTTTTGATGCTTATGATTTAGATGATAATGGTAAGATTGATTATGTTGAATGGATTACTCCTCATTTGAGTAATCAGACGTTCAATATAATACTTATTACAAAGGCAGAGCATCTTGATTCTAATAGAATAATCATTGAAGATGTTTACGATTATGTTAAGACATTGGATAACGTTACAATGAGTATTCCAACAGGGGATTATTTGAGAGTTAGATTTGAAAGACCTCTTGATAGCACAAAAGATATTACTATTTATGTAATGTCTAATGTTAGTGATGAAAATGCAAGTGTTGGAGTAAAGGTTTATGAAAAGGACAGTAATTTGGAGATTGCTGATTTTGGAAATGTTGGAGATTTTGGGAAATATAGAATCTTGTTGACTAATTTGGCTGAAACGCAAGATATCTTTGATTTGCTTATTTATGGAAACGGAAATTCAAGTGTTTTATTTGATTATGTTGTTGACCCAGTCAATTCACCTGCTCAACCAACTTTGATTTCTCCTTCAAATGGAGCGAGCGGGGTTTTGTCTCCATATACTCTTAGTGTTTCGGTTAGTGATCCAGATGGAGATGTTCTGAATGTTACTTTCTGGGATAAGACTAGTAAGATATCTACTGGAAGTCAACAGTCATGTAGTGTTTTGGCGAATGGTATTGCGATGTGCTGGGGAATGGGTAATTATGGACAATTAGGTAATGGGTTAAGTACAAGTTCAAGTAATCCAGTATATGTAAATATCACAAATACATTCAAGGCAATATCTACAGGTCTTTGGTTCTCATGTGGAATACTTTCAAATGGTACAGCAATGTGTTGGGGTTATAATAATCAAGGACAGTTGGGAGATGGGACTGATAGTGTTAATAGACCAAATCCTGTTAGAGTGAATACTGCAAACTTGTTTACGGCAATATCTGCAGGTTATAAACATTCATGTGGAATAATATCAAACGGAAGTGCTATGTGCTGGGGTTATGCAGCTTCTGGACAATTAGGTAATGCGGGTACAACTCAGCAAGATAGTCCAGTTTATGTTAATACTGCAAACACATTTACCTCCATTTCTGCAGGAGGGCTGGCGTCATGTGGAATACTTTCAAATGGTACAGCAATGTGCTGGGGAGGTAATGGGTACGGTCAGCTTGGAAATTCAGGAGCGGCAAATCCATCTACAAGTCCTATTTATGTAAATACTGCGAATACCTTTACATCTATTTCTGCAGGATATTTCCACGCATGTGGAATAATATCAAACGGAAGTGCAATGTGCTGGGGTTATGGAAATTATGGAGCAATAGGAGACGGATCTACAACCACAAGAGCTGATCCAGTTTATGTAAACACGACAAATAGATTTGTTCAGATTGCTGTTGGGCAGGTAAGTACGTGTGGAATACTATCTGACGGGCGAGCAATGTGCTGGGGTACTGGAACGAATGGACAATTAGGTAATGGGTTGGGTGCGACATCTGTAAATCCAGTTTATGTAAATACAACCAATACATTTGTTGATATTTCTTGTGATCCAGGGGATTATTATTCTTGCTGTGGAATAATCTCAAACGGAAGTGCAATGTGTTGGGGAAGCAATGCTCAAGGGCAAATTGGAGATGGATCTACTACTACAAGAAATAATCCAGTTTACGTAAATACGTCAAATGCATTTGCATCAAGAATTATCAGTGCCTCAACAAATGTTGCGAGTGGAGGAAGCGCTAGTTTTAGTTGGAGTAGTTTGAATTTTATGACAAGTTATTTGTGGGGAGTTACAGTTGATGATAGTTCTCTCATTGCTAATTCGCCTACTTGGTTGTTTACAACACAATCTCTTCCTCCAGTGATTACAATTGTGGCTCCAACTGAAACTGATGGTAGTAAATATAGTAGAAATAATATTGCAGTAAATATAACTATGACTGATTCTGCTCCTGCAAATATTACTATTAATCTCTATAACTCAACTGGATTGGTTAATAGTAGCGTTTCTGCAAATGCTGCTTTGAATTATTTCGTTAACTTCACTTCATTAAGTGATGGAATTTATTATTTCAATGCAACTGCGATGAATACTGGAGGGATAACTAATAGTACTTCTACTAGAAATGTTAGTATTGATAATTCTGTTCCTTTGATAACTGTTACAAATCCTACTAATACAATTTATAATAATGCGACTATTACTATTAACTTCACATCTTCAGATGCATTAAGTTCAATTGATTCAAGGTGGTTCTTCAATGGAACAGGAAACACAACTTATGCTGATGTTGTAATTCAGTTGGCAAATGAGGGAAGTAACACATTCATATTTTATAGTAATGATAGTATAGGAAACTTAAATTCAACATCTGTAACTTTCAGCGTAGATACAGTTTATCCTCAAATACAGATGGCTTATCCTGCAAATGTAACTTATGATTATATAGTATCTGATTTGAATTATAGTTATTCTGATTTGAATGTTGGAAGTTGCTGGTATACCAATAATAGTGGAGTTAATAATTATTCAGTTGGATGTGGAGTAAATATAACTGAATTTAGTTCTGATCAGGGAAGTAACACTTGGATAATATATGGAAATGACTCTGCAAATAATGTTAATTCATCTTCGATTACATTCTTTGTTGATTCGATTATCCCGGGAGTTAATTTTGCAGATCCAACTGAGGTTAATGGTGCTATTTACGCAAGAGAGAATATTGCAATAAATGTAACTATTAGTGATGTTTCTCCGGGGAATATAACTATTAGTTTGTATAATATTACAGGATTGGTAAATACGAGTGTCTCTTTGGCAGGAGCATTGAGTTATTTTATCAATTACACTTCATTGAGCGAGGGAGTTTATTATTTCAATGCGACTGCAGTAGATACTTTAAGTAATATTAATAATAGTGAAACAAGAGAAGTTACAATTGATTTGAGTCCTCCAACATTTACAATTACAAATCCACTGAATCAGACATACAATACAAATAATGTTTCAGTTGAGTTTACATCAACCGATTCTTTAAGTTCAATTGATTCTAGATGGTTCTATAACGGAACAGGAAACACAACCTATACAACTCCAACATCACAAATAGTTGGACAGGGAAGTAATATATTTATCTTTTACACAAATGACAGTGCTGGAAATGTAAATTCTACTGCAATTACATTTGCGGTTGATTCAGTTTATCCTCAAATGCAAATAGTTTATCCTGAAAATATAACTTATAATTCAATAATGAATGTAATGAATTACAGTGCAAGTGATAATATTGCTCTTTCATCATGCTGGTATTTCAACGGAACAGGAAACACAACAATTGATTGCGCATTGAATATCACAACTGGACTATTATCTACACAGGGAAGTAACACTTGGATAATATATGGAAATGACTCTGCAAATAATGTTAATTCATCTTCGATTACATTCTTTGTTGACTCAATAAATCCAGGAGTTAATTTCACAAGTCCAAGCGAGATAACTGGAAGTTATCTGAACAGAGATAATATTGTAGTAAATGTAACAATGGATGATGCAAATCCTGCTAATATCACAGTAAAATTGTATAATGTTACTGGATTGATGTATACCAACGTCTCTGTAAATGGAGATTTGAGTTATTTCGTTAATTATACTGGATTAGCTGATGGAAATTATACATTTAATGCAACTGTTGTTGATATGTTGAGCAATCAAAATGATAGTGAAAGTATAAATGTTGTTATTGATACTATAAATCCAAGGGTAGAATACGGCACATCAACGGAGGAAAATAACAGTAATTTGTTTAGAAGTAATGCATTTGTTAATGTGACAATTAGCGATTTATATCCCAAGAATATAACTATAAGATTGTATAATGACTCTGCTTTGTGGTATGAATCGAGTTCTATTGCTAATGGTGGTAGCTATTCTGTTAACTTTACTGGATTAGATGATCAGATTTATTACTTCAATGCCACAGTATTTGACTTGGCTGGAAATAGGAATCAGACTGAAACAAGAACAATTAATGTAGTTATAGATTATGTTAATCCTTCAGTTTATTTTGTGAGTTCAAGTGATAATACGGGATATCAAAATAGAAGTAATATTTATGTTAATGTGACTACAAGTGATAAGCATTTTGCTAATATGACTATTTCATTGTTTAATTCTAGTTCTATTGTTAATGAGACAGTTATCTTAACTGGAGGGAATTACATTTTGAATTATACAAATCTTCCAGATGAAAGGTATTATGTTAATGCTAGTACGCTGGATTTGTCTGGAAATAGGAATCAGACTGAAACTAGAAACATCACTATCGATACAACTAATCCATTGATAAGTTATGGTTCTGGGATGGAATCAGATTGGGCGAATGTTTCAAGAAATTGGATTTTTGTGAATCTGAGTGTTGTTGAGACAAATGAAGCTAATACTACATTTAATCTTTACAATTCAACTGGAATATTTAATTCCTCAGCGTCTAATGGGCAGAGAACAATAAATTGGACTGGCGTTCCAAATGGATTGTATTATTATAATGTAAGTATATTGGATTTAGTTAATAAGATAAATCATACGGAAACAAGAAGAATTGTGCTTGATACGGTTGCTCCAATAATAAGTTATATGAATTCAACAAGTGTTATTCAGAATTCAACTGTTAATTTGACTTTGGCTGTTTCTGATGAATTATCTGGTATGAGCGCAGTGATATTTGAAGTACATTATTCTAATGGGAGCATAGCGAATTATACTCCTTCTTTATTGGCAGGAGTATATAATCTTTCACTTCAAAATCTTACGGAAATAGGAGATTATGTTGTAAACGGATATGCAAATGATAGTGCTGGAAATAATGTAAATTCTTCAACGAGTTTTGAGATTTATATTCCTCTTAATATTTCTGGAGTTGTAACTGATGCATCTGGATTGGCAAGAAGTTATGCATATTCATTTTATTCTCCTGGGACGGACACTCTCAAGTATAACTTTACAGGAAATAATTATTCTTCTTCTGATTTGCATTTAAGAGAATATGATATGGTTATAACTACTGAGAGTAGCCATAAGATAATTCTTTATAATTTAACAATGAATCAGTCTATCATTCCAATACAAATTGATAACTTTACTTCTGGAACTATATCTAATCATAAAATATTGGTTGGTTTGGGAATAAATTCTACATTCAATGGTAATGGAATTTTGAACATTAGCTATTTGGGGTTGTTTAATTCAGAACTTTCCGCGATAAATGAAAGTCAATTGGAAGTATATAAGTGTAGCAATTGGAGTTATACTGGAAGGAGTTGTACTACGAGCTATGAGAATTATACAAACTATACTGTTGATTCGGCTAATGATAGAGTTGTAATTGTTACAAATGGATTCTCTTCATATGCTCTTTCTGAAAGAACTTGTGGAAATGGAATATGTCAGGCTGCCTATGGGGAAACTACCTCAACATGTTCTGTAGACTGTAGTTCAGGTAGTGGTGAAACAGTAGTTAATCTTGGAGGAGGGGGAGGAGGAGGTTCATCAACTTCAATTGTTAAGTCTTCGGGACTGCAATTTAATATATTGAAGATCGAGAGGCAGGTTCCAATAGGAGATAGTGTGACTGAGAATTTGGAGATAGATAATAGTCTTACATATGATATGGTTGTTAAAGTAAGTGTTAGCGAGAGTTTGAAGAGTCTTGTTTCTGTTGATGAATCTACAACAGTTAAGGCTTTAGGCAGTAAGAGCATACCTATAACTATAATTGGAACTTCTCCTGGAGTTTATACTGGAGATATAAGTTTGGAAACAAATGTTAAGAATTATTCTATTCCCACAACTATTCTAGTTAGTGGAAAGTCAGATATGTTATTGGATTTGAATATTGTCTTGGCAGAAAAATCTGTATCGGCGGGAGATGATTTGGACTTTACAATGTCTGCTTTCAATTTAGGAAAGTTACAAAGATATGATATATTTTTGGATTATGCTATTCAAAAGAAAGATAGTAATGTAACTATTGTAAGTAATAGTGAATCGTTCGCAATTGAAACCTCATTATCTCTTGCTAGAAAGCTAAATGTTCCTAGAAGTACGAAGAATGGTGATTATATGGTTGTATTAAAAGCAAGTTATGGAGATAATCAGACAGCAATTGCTTCTGCAAACTTTAGAGTAGGAATGGGCGGATTAGATGGAAATGGTACTTTCTCAAATTATTTATCAATGATATCTGCAGCTGCTTTGCTTATAGTATTAGTTGGTGGTTCAATATACTACTTCGTTACAATAAGAAGAAAGTTGTTTGAGAAGAAGATGGAAGAGATAAAGAAGAATAGTATATTTGTATTCCCTGACTTCAAACTACTTCCACAATCCAAGTTTGCATATGTTGGGATGGTTGCAGACACAGATGTCAAGACATACTTGGATTATACTCAGTTGAATAGACACACTTTGATTGCTGGAGGAACAGGTTCTGGAAAGACTGTTGCGGGAATGGTAGTTGTAGAGGAGTTGATAAAGAGAGGAACAAATGTAATTGTTCTTGATCCAGTTGGACAGTGGACTGGATTCGCAAATAAGAATAATGATAAGATTATGAGTAATAAGTATAAGAAGTTTGGAATTTCATCTCCAAAAGCATTCCCAGTTTCTATTGTGGAAATAAATAAGAGTAATATGAATTTGGATATTCATGCTTATATGAATAGAAAAGGACTTGTCGTGTTAAAGATGAGCAAGCTTTCTCCTAAGGACATAGATCTTTTTGTTGAGCAGTGCTTGAGAAGAATATATACTGCTGATTTGGCTGAGACATCGGCATTGAAGTCTGTAATTGTTCTTGACGAAGTTCACAGAATTCTTCCTAAGTATGGAGGAAAGAAAGCATATGTTAGATTGGAGCAGGCAGTTAGAGAATTTAGAAAGTGGGGCGTCGGTTTGTTAATGATTTCGCAGGTCCTGACTGACTTCAAGGGAGCGATAAGAGGAAATATTGGAACTGAAATACAATTGCAGACAAGATATGAGGGAGATATAAAGAGAGTTAGAGAAAGAAGCGGTTCTAAGATTAGCAGATTGGTTTCGAAGCTCCCAGTTGGACTTGGAATTGTTGAATGTCCTAGCTATAATCATGGTGCGCCTTACTTTGTAGAGTTTAGACCATTGTTGCACTCTCCATTCAAGTTAACAGATCAGGAGATTGCTAAGTATACGAAGAAGGAAAATCCTATTTTGCAAAAGGTGGAAGATTTGAAGAAAGTTCCTTCTTCAGTTGCTGCGCCTGAATTAGATAAGAAGGAAGAACATAAGGCTGTGCATCATTCTGCTCATAGTTCAAGTCATAAGCCTGCGCATCATTCATCGGCTCATCATAAGAGGAAGTAGTTAATCTTAAGCATCATTAAGTTTTTTAAGATGGATTTTGTTGGAGTTTAATGTTTCAAGATATATTTATTATAGGGGCTAGTGGAAAAGTTGGAAGAACTTTGATTAAGCAAATATTTGAAAAAGGAGATGTCGATGTTAAATTACATAATACTCCTACTAGAATTGTTGGATTGGCTTCTAGCAAGTTAGTTTATTATAATAATAAAGGAATAAACAGAGAAGAAACAGATAGTTTTTTAGAGGGAAACATAGGAAATTCGCTAACTCATCTTAAGCAGATTTTAGATTTGATTGATAAAGAAAAAAATCTTATCTTTGTTGATGTAACTTCTTTAAAAGAAGAGATGGTTAAATTTCAGTTAAAAATAATTGGGGAAACAGAGCATGGAATTGTTACAGCTAATAAAAATCCATTGGCTTTTTGTGATTTCAAGGATTTTGAAAATTTAATAAAAACAATAAGTAGGTATGGATATAGGTGCTCGGTTATGGCTGGTGCTGAAGCGGTTGATAAAATAAGGGATTTAAGAGATTTGGGAGATTTGCCTTTGAGTATTGAAGGATGTTTTTCTGGAACTCTTGGATATATATGCTCAGAATTGGAGAAAGGAAAGTTGTTTTCAGAGATAGTAAATAAAGCTAAAGACTTGGGGTATACAGAACCGAATGTTGCAGATGATTTAAATGGAAAAGATGTAGCTAAAAAGATTTTAATTTTGGCCAGAACTGCTGGTTTCGATATAAATTTTGAAGATATACAATTGGAACCCTTTATTCCTGAAAATTATCTGGAAAATATAGACAACATTAGTGAATTGAATGATTATTTTAAAGAAAAAGTAATCCAAGCAAGTTCTAAGGGCTGTGTTCTGAGATACGTTGCTAGATTTGAAGGGAATAAAATAAAAGTGGGTTTGGAGGAAGTTAAAAAAGATAGTCCGTTGGGTATTCTCAATGAAACTTTGAATAAATTAGTTATTACAACTAGTTATGGAACATATACTATTGAAGCTCCAGGGGCTGGATTAGAAATAACTGCGCAGAATATACGAAGAGATTTGCTTCATCAACTCGATAATAGAGTATTAAGGAAGTAGTTATTCATCCACATCATCTATTGCTTTTCCAGTCTTTTTGGCTTCCCAGGCTTCCCTTTTTTCTTTTTCTATTTTGCAATCGGGATTGAAGCAAAATTCCCAGGGACGCTTTGCTTTTCTTATTGCTAGGAGCTTGGGGAATTGGTCAAATTCACAGAGTTTGTCTTCAGCTTTCTTTATGAGGGCGTTTGGAGGGAGGGAATAGGTTTGTCTGCAGGCAGGGTAGGCAGAGCAGGAGACAAAGTATCTTCTGCTCATTTTATTATACATTATTCTTAGATTTCCTTTTTTACAGGTTGGGCATAGTTGAAGGGCATTGGCTTCTTGTTGTGCTTGTCTATATTCCTTTAGTCCTTGTCCGAGGGCTTTTGCAATGTCATCTTCTTTTGCTTTAAATTCCTTGGAGATGTCGGTAATAAGGCGTTTTGCTTTATCAATTACTTTTTGTTCGTCTTTTTCCAATTTTTCTGGATTTGATTCATCTTGGATTTTTTCCATTTCTTCTTCCAGTTGTCTTGTGAGGTTTTCATCTAGTATAATCGGAGAGTATTTTTCAAGAGTTTCAATCATTTTTTCTCCCAAATCTGTTGCTTTGATGCTTTGTCCGTCTAGGTATCCTCTAGTGAATAGGGTGTCAACTATGCTGGACCTTGTGGCCTTTGTTCCAAGGTTCTTTTTTTCTAATAATGAGACTAACGATGCTGCAGTGTATCTGTTTGGGGGTTGTGTTTTCTTTTCTTCTGTTTTTATTTCATCTATCTTTATTTTTCCATTTATATCTGGAAGTTTTATTTCTTCCAATTGCTTTGGATATACTTTTGTCCAGCCTTTGTCTTTTACTGTTAATCCAGAGGTGGAGAATTTTATTGTTACTTTTCTTGTTTTTCCTTTTTCTTCTTCAACTTCTTCATTTTCATCATATTCTCCCTCTTCATTTGTTTCCTTTACTTTATTTTTTTCTAATTCATAGGTTAGAGGAACGCCTTTTTTGTCTATTGCAGTAAGTGTTATTCTTTTGTTTAGAGTTATTGCGTCATTATGGAAGCAGGCAATGAATCTTTTTGCTATGAGGTTATAGAGTTTTTCTTCTTGTCCATTAACGTCTGCAAATTCTCCTGTTGGATATATGGAGGGGTGAGCAGGGTCTGATTTTTTTCCTTCAAAAGGTATTTTTCTAGTGATTAATTTTGCTTCTGGGAATTGTTTTTCTAGTTTTTTAAGAATTTTCTTTGGTTCTATGCTGTCTGGTATTTTTTGAGAGGAGGTTCGTGGATAGGAAATGTACCCTTCAAGGTATAATTTTTGAGCTATCTTAAGTGTCTCTGATGGGTTTATTTTATGGACTCGGTAGGCTTCTCTCTGGAGGGTTGTTAGATCAAATGGAACGCCTGGAGATATTGTTTCCTCGGAGTTTTTAGTTTCTGCATTTGCATCCTTTATTCCTTTAAATTTTTCAAGAAGCTTTTTATCGAATATATTTTCTGGATGAAGGAAGGAGATATCTTTATAGAGCGCAGAGAGCTGCCAGTAGGGTTGAGATTTGAATTTATCTATTTCTCTTTCTCTATCTACAATTATTTTTAGTGCTGGACCTTGAACTCTTCCAATTGAAAGAATTCTAAATACTCCTGATTTTTTTATTGCAGACATTAGAGCTCTTGAAAGGTTTATACCGTACATCCAATCTACAAAATGTCTTGTTTCTCCAGCATATGCATTTCCCCAGGCAAGTTCTTTTAGGGGTTTTTCATATGCTTGGATTAATTCATCTTTTGTTAAGGTGGAGAATTTCATTCTTTTTGCTGTTTTCTTATTGCATATAAAACGAAGGACGTTCCAACCAATAACTTCTCCCTCATTATCAAAGTCTGTTGCTACTACGTATTCTTTTGCTCTTTTTGATAATTTTTTTAGAAGCATGAAGTATTTCTTTGTGAATGCTGCAGATTTTCTATCATAGGAAGGAATCCATTCTAGGTCAAATATTGGCCAGCCTTTTTGCCCTTTAACATAATTGAGATTGTAGAGGTGTCCGACTGCAGAGGCTACGATAATTTTTTCATTATTTCTTTCAACTTGATAGTATGAAACTCCATTTTCAGTGAGTTTTCTTTCGTCTCCCAGAGCTGAGGCTATTTTCATTGCCGCCTGAGGTTTTTCAGTTATTATTAGAATTGAATCTTTTTTTGTTACTTCTTCTGCATCTGCAGTTTTTAGAGTTTTTATTGGTCTTTTTTTCATAGGTTTATCTTCTTGGGTGTCTTCAAGCATCGACGCGGGAGTTGGCTTCCCTGGTTTTTCTACAGTTGTAAGGTCTTCTGTTTTGGGACGAGGTCTAACTTCTTTTTCTATGCTCTGTTTTACTCCGCCCATTGGGATAAATGATTCTACTGCCATCTTAAGACACCGACGGTTTCTTGAAGTTCAACTTCCCTTTTGTTAGTCATGTTTCTTCTATGAAATCTTCCCTTATTTAGTTATTGTTTTTGAGATATCGAGGATATTTAAATTATATAGATGTTGTGATATAACAAATAATAAATAGTCTTTATCTTGCTCTTGAATATGCCTACAAAATATAATATTTCATTAATGATCGAACCAAATAAAGGAATGCCTAATCTAGTTTATGAAGTTACTCTTGAAATATTTAGAAGAGCAGGATTGGTCGGTAAAAAACATGTTAATCATTTTGGAAGAATTTTTCAAGGATATGATTTTTCTTGCTCAAATAGTAAAACAGGTGTGTTTAATATTTTTTATAGGAAGGAGTGTAATTTGACCATTAGGGAGATGCTTGATAGATTTAAATTGACTGCATCTGGATTTGATGAGCTTGCTCAGGAAACCATTGGGATGACTGAAACTGTATGTGATAGTTTGGAAAGAGCAGACCCATCTATGAAGGTATTGCCTTGGAAATTTGTAGGAGATTATCCATTAATAAAATCAATGGAATTGGAAACACCTGCAGGTAGTCAGTCAACACATGTTCACGCAGAGGGCAGCGGAGAAATAATTCAATTTTTTAAACCTAGAAGGGACAATTTTTGGTATGATTCAGATACATTAAAGAATTACTTATTTGATGCAGCTATGGAAAGTTCGGACTTAACTTTTAGGCAAATAGATTCTTCTAATCTGAGTTGGTTGAACCGGTTACTTCTGCAGGCAAGAGCTGCTAAAAGAAGAAGGGAACTTGCACCGCTTGTTGCTCTCTATAGAAGATTTTCGGAGAATCCTGATTTAGTTGATAGATTAGATATGCTTAGTTAGATATCAATAATTCTTCCTTCTTTACCGACATTGAAGACTTTTGTTTTTCCTATTGTTTCTTCTATTCCTGCGCCTTCATGAATGTGTCCGTGAATAAGTATGTCTGGTTTGAAGTTTTTTATTGCCCATGTTATTGATTTGTTTCCTGGAACTCCTGAGAATTCAGATTTGCTTCCTGAAGGATGTTCATGGGTAATCATTATTTTCTTTTCTATGCCTTTCGCTTTTAGTCCAGAATAGGCCTTTTTTAGAGTTGCAAGGATTTCTTTCTCTGAAGCTCTTCCTTCTCCAGGCCCTTCTGCTCCTCCTGCTCCGAAAAAGCCGATGTTTCGGTATTTTACTGAATAACCATGAATGTTTCTTATTCCATACATTTCTGCTAGGAAGTCAGCGGTTGCAAATGAGTCCCAGTTTCCAGGAAGAATAAGGACTTTTTGTTTTTTATTTGTGAAGGGCTTTATGAAGTTCTTTGTTTCTCTAAATCCAGTGATATCTCCGCATAGGACAACTAGATCTGCATGTTCTCTTTCTGCTTTCTTTGCAAGTCTTTCGGCTACCTTCGATTCTCCATGGATGTCTGATGCAGCCAAAATTCTGAATTTCTTTTTGGAATCCATCGTTTTATATGCCCAAGAAGGTTTAATAAGTTATTCCTGGATAGATTTATAAGTTTAGTTTCTTTTTAATTAAAATGAATAAAAGAGGAGGGTGGGCGTTGGTATTTTCTTTTGTAGTTTTAGTGTTGTTTGTATCTGCGATGTTCTCATTTTTTCATTTTTATAAGCCGATTGATGAAAAAAAGATAATAAATAGGGCCATTTCTAATGTTAGTGGAGTAAGAAGTCCAACAGCTGGTTTGTCTTCTAAACAAATTGAGACTGGATTTAATGAGAGTTCAGTTTCTTCTTTTTTAGAGGCGATAAAAGCGAAGGACTTGCGTAATATTCCTCTTAGTAGAGAACTTCCTAAGATAAAAGTTGTAGTTGATAAAGTGATTTATTCCGCTAGTGTGAATCGTGGTAAAATAACTGTTAAAAAAGCAGATGTTTCTAATCCAGATATAATTATAACGTCAACTAAGAGCGAGATGGCTAAAATGGTGACAAATGGAAGATATATTTCAACTTCTTTTAAGGATGGAAAGTCTAGTTTGGAGCTCATTGCAGATAAGGCTAGTTTAATTGCTAAGGGATATATTGGGCTTTATACCAAAGTTACTGGAAACACATTTGATTAGATTTAAATTTGCTATTTGTATCATTTTTAAGTTGAGAATGAGTGTTACTTGAAATGAGAGTACTCGGATTTTGTTACTCTTTTAGATAACAAAATTGCAGAAAGATTTAAAAGGCGATATAGTAAGTTTAATATATAGGTTTGATTATATATATTAGAAAATGAAAGACAACTTCGACATATTTTTCAGAAGAAAGCCCGCATTAATGCTTGTGGCACTAAAGAGAATGTCCAGAGCAAGATATGGCAGCATCTTGGCCAAGGAGATTGATTGTACTTATTCTCACGCTGTAAAGATATTACAAGGATTGGAGAGACTTGGATTAGTTGTATTTGAGAAGCAGGGAAGAATTAAGCTTATAAAACTTACAAAGAAGGGTCAAGAGATTGCCGAGAATATTGAGAATATAAAAAAGGTAATCTCTTAAAGATTACTTTTTTAACCTTCGTTTCTTACGAAACTTTAGGCATAAAAAAAGGTTATAAGTTAACTTTTCTAAGTTGGGTTTTTTGAATTATTTCTTGCTTTACAATAGCTTTTTAAACCATTTCTAATATTGATAGTTAAGGTTCCGTAGCTCAGCCTGGCCAGAGCACCACGCTCTTAACGTGGGTGTCGAGGGTTCAAATCCCTTCGGGACCACTTTTTGTTTGGATTAATATTTTGCAACTTGAGTTTTCGAAGAGTCTTTCTCCCGTCGAGCCAGTTTGTTCAAGCTGTGTGTAGGCAAGATCCGATAATGTTATTGTGTAAGCAGTTGTTTCAACCCAATGTTTGTTGTTTGGAGTTGTTTCAAGAGCCAAGCAAGTATTATATCTTGAAGTTTTTCCTCTTTCCAATTTAAGTGGAATTTCATCTAATGGCCTATCTCCATCAATTTTATACCTTTTTATTTTTTCAACAAGAGGACTTTCTCTAAGTAATCTTAATTCATCAGGGGATAAACTTATATTTATTTCCCATTCAACTGAGCTTGCTCTCATTTATTTTGCAGAATTGAAGAGATTATAAAATTATGTATAAATAAACGACATAAGGATAATTATTTATACTTCTTTAACTATTATTTTAAATGAACTATGACTTGGTGAGAAGAACAGCTATGCAGAGTTCTAGTGTTGATTCAGAAAGATCTAGTTCTGGACGTGGCTTGGTTATTCAGGCAGGGCCATTTGATTATCAAGCATCTACTGTTTCAGGAAGAGGTGTTACTGGTGCAGAGGTTGCTTTGATAATATGCAGGAATGCAGACAGACCAGGTGATAGAAGTTATGATATTAGTCTCCCTGATTTTCTTAAAATTATTTTTGGGTAGATTTTTAAGAATATAGAAAATACAAATTATCTGTATTTTCTCCAGGTGAATCCACACTTTGTGCATTTGTAGAATTTGGTTTCTGACTCATCGGCAGCTCTTGTTTGGGTTGTCCAGAAGTATGATTTCTTATTTTTACACTTGGGACAAAGCATTTCTACTTCAGGATAGACGTTTTCTGCTTTTTCATTTATCACGGCTATTTCTTCTCTTGAGGCCATTTTTTCAGATGATTCTATTTTGACTTTCTTTTTAGGTTTATAGCCACAGCTGGCACATTTGGCCTTGTCGCCGTCCATAATTATAAGTCCTTTACACTTTTCGCAAAATTCCATTTTTTTAATATAAAATTATTTCGTATTTGAAGGAGGAAGAGGTTAATAAATCTTGCTAAGTTGTAAA
>Ga0209212_1003407_pt1 | contig 21026 bp, 19 predicted proteins | sample RifGroC2_FD_183996 | JGI IMG/M metagenome (GOLD analysis project Ga0209212, IMG submission 183996) | Groundwater microbial communities from Rifle, Colorado, USA - Groundwater C2 (SPAdes) (version 2) | ecosystem: Environmental > Aquatic > Deep subsurface > Groundwater | place: Rifle, Colorado... | reverse complement strand
CTCGTCACTGGCCGAAATCAACGGAACGCTGGACGGATTCACAGCGGAACGGTGGACGCCATCACGTCAGTTTGACTGGACGCTTTCACCGGAATACGCAGTCTCGATGTTTACATCCGCTTGCTATGCAATATGCCAGCCGATATGGGTGTTGCAATAGTTATCGTCAATCACCTGAGAACCTTAGCAACCCTGCTCCACGAGATTCTTCCTCAATACACGGCTATGCCGGTTGAATTGATTACGGAAAGATTGGACATCCGACCCAACCATGTGTTCATCATCCCGGAGAAACGAGATTTGCACGTTCTTAATGGTGAGTTCCGATTGAAGCCGATATCAAAACCGGGGGGATGGCCCGACGTGATTACTGTTTTTCTGCGGTCCCTGGCGCAGAACTGGGACGGCAAACTTGTTGCTGTTATTGTCTCCGGCTTTAGTGATGATGGGGCAGCAGCGCTATGCGGCATAAAAGAAGTGGGTGGTATTACCATCGCACAGAAACTCGACACAGCCGGGCAGGATGATATGCCGAAGAGAGCAATTGCAAGCGGCTGTATAGATTTTGTCCTTTCACCCGAAGATATTGCAAAACAAATTGTACGAATTGCGCAGGCGGTCGATTTGGTCTCTTTTGTGCCAACCCCCGCCACTTGATACCTGATGACATGAATGTTGGGTTCACCCTCATTCGCTTTACCAGGGATTAACTGTCTGACTACCCTCCAAGTTCCTGCAAAAGGAGTATAGATGAAGCAGAAGGTCTGAAAGCGGAGATAGGGATCAGCTCATTACACAGGATGGTAGATGAAAGCTTCTGTAGCGCTCCGTGAGACACTCAGAAGGAAAAGGCTATGCAGTGTGTGGCGATTCTTTGGGAGTGCTTCAGATCGCTTCATATTTCAGCCGCGCAGTTTTAGGAATTGCTATACAGAGCCTTCTATAGTCATAGCCATAGTAGGGAAGTACTGTTTACTTCCCTACTACTATACAGAGAGAACTATTTCAACTTCTCACTATGGTGAGACATTTCTAAAAGTACTACGTATCGCCCCCCCCCTCTGTCGCTCCCTGCTCACCTCTTAAAAGGTCTTCTACCCGTTTTAGTGTTTTGTGTTTTGCATTGCAAATATGACAGTTTTTGAGGTTGAAATACGTTTATATTACAGTAGGTTGCAAACACTGGGAGGGGCCATTTAGCTTAAAGCGTTTGTTTTGATGTTGACCGCAGTGGAGCAACAGTGCTATCAACGTTACGCAGTAACGTATTGGAGGATACAGGAGGAGCGGAAGAATGGCGAAGACTACAGCAGAACGTCAATCAGCATTTAGGTTGCGCCGTAACGATGAGGCCAGTCACAAACGAATAAATACATGGATACAAAGCGGAGCACACAGGGCGCTCGTCAGGCTCTCCAAGTATCTCAAAGTATCCCAGGCTGAAGTGATAGAAAAACTAATAGCTACTGCTGATGAGTCGGTAAAGAAAACTCTGGGAAGGGATGCTGATAAGATCATCAGATACGTGAATGGTATGAAGTGATCACGTTACGCAGTCACACTCCTCGTAATAACATTCTTAACTGCCGTTGGTGTCCAGGCTCCTCCTCTTGCAGTTCTGATATTCAATCCTGCAAGTTCCTTCGCTATTGCTCTGAGGCTCATTCCCCGAGACTGTAAACTTTCAACAACCGTGATTACCTTTTTAGCATATTCATCTGCTCTCTGCTTTATGATCTCCGTGCCCTTTGTCCTGGCCGCAATCATCTTCTCAGGAGGAAGGCAAGAGAGGTTATCTGTTCCAAGCTTAATGCCTCTCGACTTGGCTATTGCGAGTGCTGCCTTCGTCCTTGCCGATATCGCTTTAGCTTCATGCTCTGCAAAGGCCGCCATTACATGTAACGTCAGATTGTTTGCTTCAGGGAAATCACAGGCGACAAACTCGATCTTGCTCTCCATTAACCCAGATATGAAGTGTACGTTACGGGCTAACCGATCCAGCTTGGCAATGATGAGAGTCGATCCTGTCATTCTGCAAAATTCCATTGCCTTGATAAGTTCCGGTCTATCGTTCCGCTTCCCAGACTCCACCTCAATGAACTTTGCTGTCACATTTCCGTTATAGGCTTTGATAGCTGATTCCTGCGCTTCCATCCCAAGACCATCTATCCCCTGCTTCGTTGTGGACACTCTCAAATATGCAACATAGGTCTTCATGTAGCCCCCTGTATAAATCCTTCTTGTACGATTAAAGATTTTATACAGGGTGGGAAGAGTAGCGTCAACTGTAAATGCTAGCAGTCATAATAAACCTGCATAAGTTGCTGATTTTATTTTAAAGAGTTGCGGTATGCTACGATTATTGCTACGATGCCATCGTTACATTCTGAATTGTCGTGATGGGAAATGTTATATTTGTCAGTATGTTATGTCTGCATTAAAGATTCAGACCATCTGAAGCGGATGGTCTGAATATTACGGGGCCGGTTTAATTGATCATCATAATCTTAAAAGGAAACCACTCATGGGTATAGAAGTCTACGTGGGACAAATTTCCGGTTTGGTTACGGAAGATGAAGTAAAGAAGCTGTTCTCCGTTGTGGGCACGGTCACATCCGTTCATCTGGTCACCGATTCTGCTACCGGTGCATCCAGGGGATGCGGCTATGTCAGGATGTCAACCGAGGACGAAGCCCAGGAGGCGATTGATCTCCTGAATGGCGCACAACTTGGCGACCGTCAGATCGTCGTAAAAAATGCACCGCCGAAAACGTTTGGTAAACCAGCCCGAACGTCGCCAGCCGGAGCAGGTAAAACGCGGCAGAAGCGTTAGCTTCCTCTGCCCCAATCAGTTGAAACATAGTGAAATATCTGCTACAAGAGCACGTTGCTTTAATTTATTGACCTTGCTTGCATACAAAGCGAACTTCATGAATCGATTCCTTTACATACTATCCTGCCTCCTGATCGCTTGCACGCTGCTGCCGTTTCCTGCTTTTGCCGCCAGGAAGAAAAAGCCGGTTTTCACCGAACAGACATCGATTGCCACACGTCTCCCCGCTGTTCTGAATGAGATGAAGCATTGGTCAAATCCTGATTATACGCGGGTTTCACTGGAGCTTGACCGTGATGTTACCTGGGAGACCCATGAGCTTGGCAAAGGTGCTCCCGGCAAGCCGGGGAGGGTCTATATCGACCTGAAGCGGACCAGGCTTGGCAAGAACGTCAAGGATATCACCATCGGCGATGGCCTGTTGAAGGGGGCCCGGGTCGGCCAATACAAGGCCGATGTTGTCAGGGTGGTGCTGGATACGGAAAACATCAGGGATTACAAAATATTTCCGCTGTCCGATCCGGCCCGGCTGGTGATTGACGTGCGTGGCGACCGGCCGACCGAAATCTCGCGACTGGAGCCGGTTGTTGCGGCGATGCCGGAACGGGTTGTCGTGCCTAAGCTTGAAGATCAGCCAGCCGCCGTGGAGAAAAAGTTCCGGCCGCATAAAAAAACGGTTATTTCTAAAATCAGGCGTATTGTGGTGGATCCGGGGCATGGTGGCCATGATCCGGGCGCCGTCGGTCCGAGCGGCATTCAGGAAAAGGATGTGGTGCTGGCGATCGGGCTTAAATTGCGGGAACTGCTCAAGGACGAGTTGGGGGTTGACGTCGTCATGACCCGTTCGACCGATGTTTTTATTCCTCTGGAGGAACGTACCGCAATTGCCAACAAGGTGGGAGCCGATCTGTTCCTGTCGGTGCACGCCAACGCCGCGCCAAGCCGCTCCGCAGCTGGTATCGAAACCTACTACCTTAACCTGGCCAAGACCGATAAGGTTGCGCAGCTGGCCGCCAAAGAGAACGGTACGTCACTCGAAAAGGTGAGCGTGTTGCAGGCCATTCTGTTCGACCTGATGGCCAACTACAAATTGAACGATTCGGCTCACCTGGCCGATGAGGTGCAGCGGGCACTGTATAAAAAAATCCGCACACGCCACAGCGATGTCAAAAATCTCGGCGTCAAGCAGGGCCCCTTTTACGTTCTGGTCGGTGCGTCCATGCCGAGTATCCTGGTCGAAACCGCTTTCCTCTCCAACGCTGCCGAAGAGTCACGTCTGAAAGATCCTGTCTATCAGGATATGGCCGCAAGCGGCATCCTCGAAGGCGTCCGCAGCTACATCTCCAGTCTGAAATAATCCCCTCTCGTTTGTACGTAAAAGTACGTAACATGCTGATTGAGCGTGATATTTAATGCTGCCAGCCCTTGACCGTATACATTATCGTGGTACCGTTTACGTACCGCGTCGTTATAGTGGGAGTGTCAGGGAGGGTGCCATGAAAAAGCCGCTTGGAAACATCACATTCAAGGCCAAAATTCTTTTGCTCGTACTTGGCAGCTGTTTCGCCCTGGGGGCTCCCACCGGTACCATAGCCGTGAGGCAGTTCATCTCAAGCCATGCCAACTTTACGGAGTCATACCGCAAGTCCCTTTTTACCGATTTTGACGCTCTGACCAAAAGCCAGGTTGAGCTGGCGGTCAGCACGTTACAGCGGGTCTATGAGCACCACCTTAATGGTGAAATGTCGCTGGATGAAGCCAAGTCGAAGGGTGCTGATATCCTTCGTACCATGCATTTCGGCAAGGACGGCTATATCTGGGCTGATACTTCGCAAGGGCTCAACGTAGTCATGTTGGGAAAAGAGAAGATTGAGGGTAAAAACCGCTTTGATCAGCAGGATGTCAAGGGAAACTACCTGATCCGGAATATCATCAAGGTAGGCATGCAGGCGGGGGGCGGTTATACCGATTACTGGTTTCCCCGGCCCGGCAGCGACAAGCCTTCACCGAAACGCAGTTACTCACTTTATTTCAAGCCGTTTGACTGGGTACTGGGTACCGGCAACTACGTTGATGATCTGGAAGCCATGGTGCAGAAGGCGGCGGAGGAAGACCGCCAACGTATAGTAAACGGGATCTATCTGATGGCCGGGGTGACTATCGTTATCTTGATTGCGGTCTGCCTTCTGGCTATTTATGTTACCAAGCGCCTGTTGCTGCATATCGGAGCCGAACCGCCCGAGATGGAGGATATCGCCCGGAGGGTGGCGGAGGGCGATCTGACCATTGCGATGCACAGCGGCAAGAGCGGTATCTACGAGGAAATGCGGCGGATGGTTGACAGCTTGCGGCAGGTAATGGAGAAAGTCAGCCAGAGCGCCCAGGAGGTCTCAATTGCTGCCGTGCAGCTGAACGGTAATGCCGTAAAAACCGCGGACGGTTCCCAGCATGTGGTCAGTCAGTCAGATATGGTTGCCACGGCCAGCGAAGAGATGGCGGCCACCAGTTCGGACATTGCCAACAGTTGTCATCAGGCGGCAGACAGCTCAAACAGCGCCAGTGCAACCGCCTTGAGCGGCGCAGCCATCGTACGGGAAACCGTGGAGGGGATGGGAAGAATTGCCGATAAGGTGCGCAGCTCGGCCGGAGCGGTAGAACAGCTTGGCGTCAGGTCCGAACAGATCGGTCAGATTGTCGGAACCATTGAGGATATTGCCGATCAGACCAATCTGCTGGCTTTAAACGCCGCCATTGAAGCGGCCCGTGCGGGTGAACAGGGGCGCGGCTTTGCCGTTGTCGCCGATGAAGTCAGGGCTTTGGCCGAACGGACCACCCGGGCAACCCGTGAAATCGGTGAGATGATCAAGAGTATCCAAAACGAGACAAAGCTTGCGGTAAAAGCAATGGAAGAAGGGGTTGACGAGGTTGAACGGGGGACCACCGGAGCATCCCGTTCCGGCCAGGCGCTGGAGATGATTCTGGAGCAGATCAACGATGTGACCAGCCAGGTAGGCCAGATTGCCACCGCAGCTGAGGAACAGACCGCTACGACCCGCGAAATTACCAATAATATCCACAATATCTCCGATACGGTCGAGATGAGCTCCCGGAGCTCTCAGGAGATGTCCGTGTCGTCTTCCCGGCTGTCTGAGCTGTCAGCGGATTTGCAGGATTTGGTAAAGCGGTTTAAATTGTAGAAAAGCGGTTGCCGTTGCGTAAGCATTAAGAAGCCCCACTGGTGTCATCACCGGTGGGGCTTCTGGTTATGCGGACTCGTATGATGCAGTGGTGAGATCAAACGGCTGCGCGGTTTTCAATCTCTAGAGATGTTGCCGGCCGTACGGCTCTCACCGTTCCGGTAAATACCAGCGCCATGCCGGAGAGCGGATGGTTGCCGTCAAGTACCGCTTTGCCGTCGGCAATTTCCGTAATGGTATAAAAAACAGCTCCCTCTTCAAAGCCGTCTTCCGTCTCTCCCTCGATCATCATGCCGACTTTCAGAGGCTGCGGCAGGTTTTCAACCGGCTCGACCTGCAGCAGGTCAAAATCGTATTCGCCGAAAGCGTCATTCGGCTGCAGTTTCACCGTAACCGAATCTCCGGCCGTTTTGCCTTCCAATGCCGCTTCAATGGGGAGGAATACGCCGTCATACCCGCCATGCAGGTAGACGATCGGTTCATTCCCTTCGTCAAGCATGTTGCCGTCGGGATCCGTAAGGGTGTAGCTGAGTGTGACAACGGTATTTTTGCCTACTGGTATCATTTTTGTTTCCTTTGTATCGACTGCATGGGACCGGGTTCAGCAGGAATGTGCGGTTATGACCTCAGCGATGGTGAGCCGCTCGGTTTCAGCGGTACTGTCGGTCTGCGACAGAAAGATGGAGTTCACCGCCACCAGCAGGGTGTTGAGTTTGTCGATGTCTACGACATGCGAGCCGGAGACCGATTCCGTATCGATCAGGTTAAGCGGACAGCAATCACTGTTGCGGTGGCCGTCAGTGGTGTAAATAATCGGCAAACCATGGGTCCGGCATATGATCGGGCGTGCTTCGTACAGCAGGCAGCGGTGTTGAAACAGCAGCGGGCACCGCTCGCCGTTTGCATGTTCTGCCACATGATGGCGGATTTCTGCAGCCAGCTGATCTGGAGTAGCCTCAAGAACATGCCGCATGTAAGCTGCTTCCACGGGAAAAACAGTAAAAGAGGAACAACACGTGCTACAACCTGCCGAACAGGTGATCTGTTTGCCCAGAACGGCCGCAATTTCGTTGCAGAGGGCGTCAACCCGGGCAATTAATTGCTTGTAGTTGTCGAGGTAATGTGACATTTCGTCACCTTATCACAGCTTTACGTTCGCTTGTAACAAAAATCAGAAATACTGCCGGGTCAATTTCCTTCGCTTTGCGCTTTGAGTGCCTCCATCTGGTAAAACGCTCTCAGTGAATCGGTGATTTCGGCAATATCTCCGGTCATGATAGAATCGAGGCGGTACAGTGTCAGACCGATGCGATGATCGGTCATGCGTCCCTGCGGGAAGTTGTAAGTGCGGATACGCTCGCTCCGGTCGCCGGAGCCGACCTGCTGTTTGCGGTCAGCCGCCAGTTTTGAATCCTGGGCCTGCTGGATAGTATCGAGAATGCGGGTCTTGAGTACCTTCATGGCTTTGGCGCGGTTCTTTATCTGGCTCCGCTCCTCCTGGCAGGCAACCACCGTGCCGGTTGGCAGGTGGGTGATGCGTACGGCGGAGTCGGTCGTGTTGACGTGCTGGCCGCCGGCGCCGGAAGAACGATACACATCAATCTTCAGGTCGTCCGGGCGGATATCAATGTCAACATCCTCTGCTTCCGGCATGATTGCCACGGTGCAGGCGCTGGTGTGGATGCGCCCCTGGGCTTCGGTTTCCGGGACGCGCTGAACGCGATGGGTGCCTGACTCGTATTTGAGTTTGGCAAAAACACCGGTGCCCTCGACGGAGGCAATAATTTCCTTGTAGCCGCCCCGCTCCGATTCGGAAGCAGAGATAATTTCAACCTTCCAGCGATTGGTGTCGGCATAGCGGGAATACATGCGGAAGAGGTCGCCGGCGAAAAGGGCTGATTCGTCTCCGCCGGTCCCGGCACGGATTTCCAGGATGACGCTCTTGTCGTCGTTAGGGTCTTTAGGCAGCAGCAGCAGCTGGATATCAGCGTCAAGCTGGTCCTTTTCAGCTTCAAGGCTTTTGAGCTCTTCTTCCGCCATCTCTTTCATGTCAGGATCGGACAGCAATTCACGATTGTCCGCCATTTCTCCCAGCACTTTCCGGTAGCGGCGATACGCTGCCACCAGTTCGCTCAGATCGGAATGCTCACGGGAAAACTTGCGAAACTCAGGCTGGTTGGAGATAACAGCCGGGTCGGATAATAATGCTTCCAGCTCCTGATAGCGTCGCTCCAGTTCTTCAATCTTGTCCATCATCATACGGTATATCCATCACCATTTGGCGGTGTTTCTAATTATATTATCTTGTTTAGCGGGTACTCGATGATCCCTTCGGCTCCCAGTTTTATGAGCTCGGGGACAACCTTGCGCACCTCTTTTTCCGACAGGATGCTTTCGATGGAGAGCCAGTCGGAATTGTAGAGATGGGACACGGTTGGATTTTTGAGGCTCGGCAGCAGCTGGGTGATGGCATCAACCTTGTCGGACGGCGCATTCATCTTCAGGCCGACCATGCCTTCGGCGGCTAGCGAGGATTTCAGCAGAGTTGCGATCTGGTCGATTTTTGCCCGTTTCCAGGGATCAGCCCAGGCCGACTTGCTGGCCACCAGAACCGGTACCGACTCCATCAGTTCGCAGACGATGCGCAGGCCGTTCGCTTTGATGGTCGAACCGGTTTCGGTTACTTCGACAATGGCATCGCAGAGGCCGTCAACAACTTTTGCTTCGGTGGCGCCCCAGGAAAATTCGACGGTGACGGGGATGTTGCGCTCGGCAAAATAGCGCTTGGTAAAACCGACCAGTTCGGTTGAAATGGTGGCGCCGTGAAGATCTTCAGGCTTCTGTACCTTTGAATCGCCATTGACTACCAGAACCCAGCGGGCCGGGCGACGTGAAACCTTTGAATAGACCATCTCGCACACTTCAACAACGTCCGAGTCATTTTCACGCACCCAGTCGCGACCGGCAATGCCGGCATCGATGGTCTGGCGCTCCACATAGCGGGCCATCTCCTGCGGGCGGATCAGTTTGCAGTTCATCTCGGTATCGTCCACACCGGGAAAATAGCTGCGGGAGGAAATGCTGATCTGCCAACCGGCTTTTTTGAACAGGCCGACGGTTGCGTCTTCAAGGCTTCCCTTGGGAATGCCGAAATTCAGGATGTTTGACATGGTATACCCCTCTGATCAGGCTTTTTTGTATACTTCATTCGGGTCGAACAGCGGATTCGAATGCTCCACCCACTCTCCGTTTTCCCATTTGACATAAAAACAGCTGCGATTGCCGGTGTGGCAGGCAGCCGGGCCATTCTGTTTAACCTTGATGATGACCGTGTCTGCATCGCAGTCGGTCAGTACTTCCATGACGTCCTGGGTATTACCGGACTCCTCGCCCTTCATCCAGTACTTGTTGCGGGTGCGGCTGAAGAACCAGGTTTTCCCATCCTTCAGGGTCAGGTCGAGCGTTTTTTTATCCATAAAGGCAACCATGAGCACTTCGCCATTTTCGTAATCCTGGATAACAGCCGGGATCAGTCCCCCCATTTTATCGAAGTTGATTTGAATCATGTTACCTCCTTGGGCATATTCTAAGTACGTGGGATATAAAAAAACGCCCTGAAATAATTCAGAGCGTCCGGTTAATGGTGGCTGTGCAGAGATTTGAACTCCGGACCTAGCGAATATGAGTCGCTTGCTCTAGCCAACTGAGCTACACAGCCATTTGAAAACGCCCCTCAGGTCGATAATACCGAAGGGGCGATAATTTGTTGGTTGCGGGGACAGGATTTGAACCTGTGACCTTCGGGTTATGAGAAATATCTGCCCGATTTTTCGCATACTTCAAACTACGGAGATACTTGATATCGCAACGATTCAAGTAGCGGGACTATAGACCATGTTGACCATGTTGTCAAGCTTTTAGGGTACAAAATAGGGTACACATGTTTTTTCGTTTTATGTCCGTAAATAGTTACAATCTCGAAAGATGTAAATCAAAGGTTATCGCTTTTTGAGCCAGAGCAATACGAAAATTATTATCTGCGCCAAAAGCTTCGTCAACGGAAAACGGCTACAAACGAGTTTAATCGTGAGTAGCCGTTTTCCGTTGTGTTAAGTGGTGTCAGGGATGGAATAGAACACCCGACACGAGGATTTTCAATTTTGTGTCCAGCTGAAATTATATTGTAAATACTAATAGTTAGGTAGTGAGTTTATTGCAGTATTTTGATTGCTGTTGGGAATTAATACAGGCAGGAAAAATAATGATAAAAGAATTATAATGTAAAACGTTTCGTCGTGATAGAAATGCTCCCAGTTTTCGGCCTTGAACAACCTCGTGTGCAAATATGTTTGCTTTTTATGATTAATTTATAATAGCAGGTTAATATAGCCTATCTGTTTGTTAGATAGCGGTTGGTAGTTTCCCCTAGGGCGATTAGTTCTCCTGAACCACTAAATATTTCAGCTGTTGCAATATAGATTCTTCGTCCACCGGAACGTTTGCGTCCAACTGCCCGGACTATCCCCGAATTTACTTGACCAGTGAAGCTTGTAGTGAGTGATAGTGTGACAGCTTTGCGTTTCTCCCCATCTGCAGTTGAATAGCATCCGGCAAATCCGCACACCGTATCAATGAGGGTTGTCAGAACTCCTCCGTGAAGAATGCCTGAGCGATTAAGGTGTTGATCTCTTATTTCTAGTTCCAGAACAGCGTAGTCGAGTTGCCATTCAACCAGCTTAAAGCCTACAAGATCATGAAACCCGCTCGTTATAACTTCCTTATTATTTGCTTTCATCCAGAACTACTCCTTTCCATGTTTTGGGAATTTCTACGCTAATGCTTATTTATTGTCATACTCCTGCCTGAGTAATTGCCTGAACTTTTAAGTAGTTGATGCTGACGCTCTCTCGTAATGAACTATTCGATTTTCGGTGCAGATCTCCAGTTAATTGAAACAAATCATTTTATATTTAGATTGTTAATTAGGCATCCACATTGCAAAAAAATATACGCTGTCATTAAAGTTGTCAATTAAATAGTAAAACGATGTACTGCATGGCGAAATAATCTTTATGGGTTGCTATGTGTGAATGAAAAAAGCATAGACCGCTAGGAGCCAGTCTGACTTTCAGCCTTTATGAAAAGTGGCTTCCAAATTTAGTTTTACGGCCACAAAATCTTGTTTAAGGATCAGTTGACTTTAAAACTAGGTCAAAATAGCCGTTTTGCGTTCAGCTCTATAAATTACTAGCGTCAAAATTAATAGTTACATCTGAGTGAAAAAAAAGTTTACAAATGTATTTCACTGGGATATTGTTTAAATACTGAAAATGAGTTTCGCATAGCGAAATTAATAATTGGCGAGTTACATAAGAATTAGTCCTTTAATGTTATCGGAATTGTATGTGTGACGAATAGGTATGTATCGCCATGAATTAAAGGAAGGTGCCTATGAATTATCCTTTCAATACTAAAATTACTAATTTCTTTGGCACTAGGCTCCCGATAGTCGCCGGTGGAATGCAATGGTTGTCGGACGCTAAATATGTTGGGGCCGCAGCGAAAGCAGGAATGATTGGATTTATTACTGCGGGAAGCTTCCCCGATCTTGATGCTCTGCGGAAAGAAATCCGTCACTGTCGTGATCTCGCAGACGGGCTTCCATTCGGCGTAAATGTCTCAATGCTACCGAAGTTGGTGGAGGGAGAAAAAACAGATCTGATATTCGATCTTATCATAGATGAAGGAGTGCGCTTCGTCGAGACAGCAGGACGGAATCCCGAGAAATATCTTCCACGTCTGCATCACGCCGGCATTAAGGTACTGCACAAAGTGCCTGCCGTGAAATATGCACAGAAAGCGCAAGATATCGGAGTTGATGCCGTCACGGTTGTAGGTGCTGAATGCGGAGGCCATCCTGGAATGGATTTGGTCGGTACTATTGTGCAGGCTGCTATAGCTGCACGAAAAATAACAATTCCACTTGTAATTGGTGGAGGAATTGGCAACGGGGCTCAAATAGTTGCTGCCCTTGCGCTCGGAGCCGACGGAGTAATAATCGGGACTCGTTTTCTCGTCGCCGAAGAGATTTGGGCGCACCGTGCCTTCAAGGAACAGTTGATCAAGGCTGATGAGACAGGAACCATGCTGATTATGAAGACGCTGAAGAACACACTGAGGGCCTTGCGCAACGATACTGCCCAGACGGTACATCGACTTGAACAGGAACATGGTGGGAACCTTGATGTCCTTATGCCGCATATTTCCGGCAAGGTCGGGCGCATGGCTTACGAAACTGGTGACACGTCTGTCGGTGCTCTGGCCACCGGCCAGTCAGTTGCCTTTGCAGATCGAATTGAGCCGCTTGTAGTCATAGCAGGACGCCTAGAGAAGGAAATGATTGAAGCAATGTCAAGATTACGGGAGCTTTCAAAAAATTGCCTTCAATCGAAGATCTGACTTGATACAGGAGTGATTATGGAATTTACGAGAGAAATATATTGGAACGTTGGTCATGGGGTAGTCATACCCATGTATCTGCTGAGCTTTCTTGCCATGGGAGTCTGCGCTTGGGGATTTTGGAAGCGGGTGCCTGTTTATCGGCAGGGGAAATCACTCGCCAGACTCGATCAACTTCCGCGCAGAATATCTTTGCTGTTGTCCAACCTTTTTGGTCAGATCAGGGTGATCCGAGTCCTTAACCCTGGAGCCTTCCATGCTGTATTCTTCTGGGGGTTCGGGCTGCTTTTTATTGGCACTTTGCTGGTGATGGCTCAGGCCGATTTCACCCACCCGGTATTAGGAATCATATTTCTGAAAGGCACATTCTACAAAATATTTTCGGCGGTGCTTGATCTTGCCGGTTTAGCCGCCATTGTCATGCTGGGCGGACTCCTCGTGCGCCGTTTTGTCATTAAGAGAGATATGGAGAGCATCCGAGACGACTATGTGATTCATACCTTGCTGTTCGCAATTTTAGTGACTGGTTTTCTTGCTGAAGGTGTGCGAATAGCCGCAACCGAGCTTGTGCAGAATCCGGAGCTTGCCAGCTTTTCTCCTGTGGGCAGGCTGTTTGGCTTACTTTTTCTCAATACGCCGGTTGATCAGTTGGCTCTGGTTCATAAATTCCTGTGGTGGCTTCACTTCGTTCTTGTCGCAGTTTTCATCGCCGCCATACCTTTTACCAAGCTGCGCCATATCTTTACAACGAGCGCAAACTACGTCATGTCCGATCTCGGTCCAAAGGGATCTATCGCTTCAATCAACTTGGAAGACGAAAGCATCGAACAATTTGGTGCAGCAAAGGTGACCGACCTCTCCTGGAAGGATATCTTCGATGCAGACGCCTGCACTAGCTGTCAGAGGTGCCAGGATCGCTGTCCGGCACACACAACAGGGAAGCCGCTCTCGCCGATGAAGCTGGTCAAGCAAATCGGTGAAACAGCCGAAGCCAATCCGGATCATAGTCTCGTTAATGTGTTAACGGAAGATGTGCTGTGGTCGTGTACCACATGTAGAGCATGTCAGGAAATCTGCCCCGCCAATATTGAACATGTTAATAAAATCATAGAAATGCGACGTAACCTGACTCTTATGGAAGGTGCCTTCCCCGGAGATGAAGTACGCACTGCGGTATCAAACATTGAAGTCAATGGTAATCCATTCGGTCTCGCCTACGCCAGCAGGGGCTATTGGGCAGATGGTCTCGAAGTGAGTGTGATGGATCAGGATAGCGAAGTAGACATCCTCTATTTCGTTGGCTGTTATGCCTCTTTTGACAAGCGGAACCGAGAGATCGCCAAAAGTTTTATCAAGATCTGCAACACTTCCGGGGTCAAGGTAGGCATCCTCGGTAAAGAGGAGAAATGCTGTGGAGAACCTGTGAGGAAACTGGGAAATGAATATCTCTATCAGATGACGGCTCAGGAAAACATCGAATTGATAAAAGCATACGGGGTGAAAAAAATTGTCACCACATGCCCCCACTGTTTCAATACACTTGCTCGTGACTACAAGGATTTAGGACTGGATCTGCCGGTGGAACACCATACGACTTTCATCAATGGGCTGCTCAATAACGGTAACCTGAAAATACAGGGTGAAGCCTTCGAATACACGTACCACGACTCATGCTACCTCGGAAGATACATGGACATAATTGACGAACCACGCAGTGTGCTTCAGACAGCAGGCGGGAAACTTAATGAGATGGATAAATCCCGTTACGAGAGTTTTTGTTGCAGTGCCGGTGGGGGGCGCATCTTTGCTGAAGAAAAGTTGGGGAGCAGAATTAATGTTGAACGGGTGAAGATGGCCGAGGCCACAGGCGCGCCCATGCTGGTATCCAATTGTCCGTTCTGCCTCACCATGTTTGAAGATGGTATCAAAACTGGTGGTTATGAAGGAAAGCTTGCTGTGCGTGACCTGGCAGAAATTGTGGCAGAGCGGCTGTAAGGGAAGGCATTAAGAACGAATAGGAGTCCAAGAATGAAACTACTTGTCTGCATCAAACAGGTTCCTGACATGGAATCAAAATTCCAGTCGAACGGCACTGGCGACTGGTATGCGGAATCCGACCTGGCGTACCGCATGAACGAGTACGATGAATACGCTGTAGAGCAGGCGGTCCAGTTGAAGGAACAACTTGGCAACGAACCGGACGTAACGGTTCTCTCCATCGGTCCCGACCGGGTTGGCGAACCGATCAAAAAGGCCCTTGCCATGGGATGCGACCGAGCCGTGCATATTCAGGACTCCGCCCCCCACACCAAGGACCCGTGGCAGATTGCTGCCATCATAAGCGCCTTCGCCAAAGACAAAAGTTTTGACCTCATCCTCACCGGCATGCAGTCACAAGATCGCGGCTCTGCCCAAGTCGGGGTAACAATCGCGGAAGAACTCGGCTACGGCTGCGCCACCACCATAATCGGCCTTGCGTATGACAACGGCACCATCACTGTTAAACGCGAACTGGAAGGCGGCATAAAAGGAGTCGTGAAACTAAAGACTCCCGCACTGGTCACCTGCCAACTTGGCCTTAACATACCGCGCTATCCGACCCTGCCCAACATCATGAAAGCCAAAAAGAAAGAACTGATTACGCACCCAGTCAGTGATTTTCTCCGGGAGCAGGAACTAACAGCAACCACCAGCGTCTACCCGCCAACAAAACGAAGCGGCGGCATCGTGTTGGAAGGTGAAATAAGCGACATGGTCGAGCGTCTGCACGCCATCCTCAAAGAAAAGACCGCAGTAGTGAGATAGGAGACAACAATGAAAACATTACTCGTATGTGAATACCGGGAAGGAAAACTCCTTGACTCCAGCTATGAACTGGTAGCCTTCGCCGAACGTCTGGGTGCGGAAAAAGCCCTTGTAATAATCGGCAGCGAACCAGAAGCACCGAAAGTCAACGGCAAAGTGTACGTAGCCGCCGCAGCAACCTATGGAGAATACAACCCCGACCTGCACAAAAAGCTTGTCCTCGAAGCAGTACAGCGAGAAAACCCCGACTACATCGTCTTCCTGCACTCATCCTACGGCTGGGATCTGGCACCGCGTGTAGCCGCCGCACTAAAAGCCGGACAAGTCTCCGAAGTGGTCGGCATAGTCGACGGCAAACTGGAAGTCGGCTTCTGCAACGCCAAACTACGGCGTATCGTCAGCGCCAAAAGCGCTCGCACCGTAGTCACCATCCAGGCAGGCGCCTTCAGCTTTACCGGTGAAGCCACCGGCACCCCGCAGATAGAAAAACTCGACACCACTGCGGCATCCAGCGTGGAATTCATCGGCTATGAACCAGCCGAAGCCAAAGACGTCGACCTCACCCGAGCCGAAGTCATCGTCAGCGCCGGTCGCGGCATCGGTAAAAAAGACAATGTCCCGGTCATAGCTGCCCTAGCCAAAGCCCTTGGCGGCGAACTCGGCGCCAGTCGCCCTGTGGTTGACTCCGGCTGGGTAGAACACAGTCATCAGGTCGGCACTACTGGCCAATCTGTCAGCCCGAAGCTGTACGTAGCGTGCGGCATCAGCGGTGCCATCCAACACCTTGCCGGCATGAAGAAATCCGACTTTGTGGTAGCAATCAACAAAGACAAAGATGCCCCGATTGGCGAAATAGCCGATGTACTCGTAGTAGCCGACGTCATGCAATTTGTACCGGCAATGACTGCAAAATTGATGAAGTAGTTTAATCCCAAGAATACTTATGAGGACCCATATGCTTGTAGTAGCCTGCATCAAGCAAGTTCCGGACACCACTCAAGTTCAAATCGACCCGGTTACAAATACCCTGGTACGGGAAGGTATCCCGTTTATTGTCAACCCGTATGATACCCATGCGTTGGAAGAAAGCCTGAGGCTTAAGGATAAATTCGGCTTTCGTGTTGTGGCGATGTCCATGGGGCCGCCGAACGCAGAAGCAACCCTAAGAAAAGCTATGGCTGCAGGGGTGGATGAAGCAATTCTTCTTTCTGACCGGGTTTTTGGCGGTGCAGATACGCTGGCAACCAGCAACGTGCTGTCAGCAGCAATTACCCGGCTGAATAAAACCGAACCGGTTGGTATCGTATTCTGCGGCAAGCAGACAATTGACGGTGACACCGCCCAGGTGGGTCCTGGCATTGCGACACGACTGGGATTTACTCAGCTAACTCTTGTCGATCGTATTATTAATCTCGATCTGAGCAGGAAGGTAATTCGGGTGCGGCGTAAGCTTGAAGGCCGCCATGAAATTGTCGAAGCACCACTGCCTGTCATGATTACCGTGGTACGGGAACTGAATCGTCCGCGTTATCCGAAAGTCCCGATGCGCCTTGAATCAGCCAACTCTGAAGTAAAGGTTTGGAACAATGAAGTTCTCAAGCTGGATGTAAATAAAATTGGCCTCAAGGGGTCACCAACCTGGGTGAGTCGGATATTTTCACCCGAGCGGGAAAAAGGCGAGATCATTGGCGATGGCATCAATGATCCAGTCGGTACCGCACATCTGCTTGTCGATAAATTACGCAGCAAGGACCTGCTTGCCCTGTAGTGAACACAAAACGCATGTAGAGGGATCTCGTAATGACTGAAAAGAAATTAACCATAAAAAAACCACGCGGAAAGGCTCGCGTTCTTGAAGGTAAATGTATTGCCTGTGGTGCCCGGTGCGAGAGCTCCTGTCCGGTTAACGCCGTGGAGATGAATGAGGCCGGTGAGCCAACAATTATAGAAAACAAGTGCATCGGCTGTGTCAAGTGCGTGAAGATTTGTCCGGCTCAGGCCATAGAAATGTTTTTTACCGCTGAAGAGCAGAAGCTTCTCGATGAGTTGATGAAAGCAGGGGAGTCAGACGACTCAGTTGATGAAGAAGCTGACACATTGGCGAAGCTGCTGTCAGCCTACCGAGGCGTCTGGGTTTTTGTCGAGCAGACGGAAGGAGAGGTTGCTAAGGTTTCGTGGGAGTTGCTGGGCAAAGGCCGGGAATTGGCAGCTGCTCTTGGAACAGAACTATCTGCCATAGTAGTCGGGCATAACGTTGGGGAACTCTGTCAGGAATCATTTCATTATGGTGCAGACAAGGCATTCCTCGTTGATGCTCCTGTGTTCCGCTATTACCGAACCGAGGCGTATCTCAAGGCCGTCTGTTATCTCATCGATCTTTACAAGCCGGAGATCATCCTGATGGGGGCGACAGGGTTAGGTCGAGACCTGGCCGGTGCAGTAGCTACCGTTGTTGGCACAGGGTTAACGGCCGATTGCACTGGGCTGGGCGTTGATGACAAGCGCAATCTGATGCAAACCCGCCCGGCTTTCGGCGGTAATATTATGGCAACAATTATGTGCGATAAATTTCGCCCGCAGATGGCCACTGTCCGACCGCATGTTATGCATATGCCCGAACGTAAAGGTATTGCTAGTGGTGAAATTATTCGGGTTTCGTGTCCGGTGATCGAAGGAGACATTTTAACCAAAGTCCTTGAAGTTATAAAAGACAACAATGGGATGGAGCATGTTGACGTTGCCGGTGCCGAGTTCATTGTCTCGGGAGGTCGAGGGATGATGGGCAAGGATAATTTCAAGCTTCTGCAGGAACTTGCACATGAACTTGGTGGTGTCGTTGGAGCATCCAGAAGCGCTGTTGATGCTGGGTGGATGTCTCACGAACGTCAGGTAGGGCAAACCGGCAAAACCGTTCGCCCGAAAATCTACATCGCCTGCGGCATAAGCGGCGCCATTCAGCACCTCGTAGGGATGCAGGACTCAGACCTCATTATCGCAATTAATCGTGATAAAGACGCACCCATTTTTGAAGTTGCACACTACGGTATTGTCGGCGACCTTTTTCAGGTGGTCCCGGCACTTACCCAGCGAGTGCGGGATATGAAACAGGCTGAATAGACTGAATTACTAGTGAGCTGACTATGCTCATTTTTCGTGAGGATTTTACATGATACCCAACACCACACTATTTGCTTCACTTTTAATCGCATCCGTAGTTCCAATGCATACCGTCTGTTACAGACGGTATGCATTGGTATCCATAGGGCAGGCAGAAGATAGAAGCCAGCAGTTAGGCCGTAGATTTCGTGATATGTTTGTCTACGCATTAGCTCAGACTAGAGTTGTAAAGGGCTCATTCGGCATAAATCACGCCTTCATTTTCTGGTCATTTCTTATGCTTCTCGTTGCTAACGTTGAGTTTCTTATTTCCGGATTTGTTCCAGCGCTGTTTTCAAGGTTTCTCCCTGAATCTGTTCATCACGTACTATTGCTGGTATTTGACCTCGTATCTCTGCTGGCTCTGGTATGTGTCGTTTTGGCCGTTGTCCGCCGTCTGTTTTTTGCTCCCGCCTACCTTGAAACTTCATATTCAAGTGCTCGCAGCCGGGAAGCATTTCTTATCCTCTCCTTCATTGCCGTACTTATGCTGGCGTACTTTGGACTCCATGGTGCCCAGATTGCCATGGGTCGAGAAGCGGCAGGCTTCTGGTTGCCCGTTTCGGGCGTTTTCGCAAAAGCACTTGCGGCATCCCCGTTTAATTCGAGTCTTGAAGCCATGGCTGCTGGATTCTGGTGGATTCATGCTCTTGTGCTTCTGGCATTTATGAATTATCTGCCCTACAGCAAGCACATGCATATCCTTACGGCCATACCGAACTGCTTTTTCGCAAGTCTGGAAAAGCCGAATACCCAGCCGCGGGAGGCTTTTGAGCGTGGCAACACATATGGAGTTGAGTCTGTTAAGGATTTTACCTGGAAAGACCTGTTTGACAGTTTTTCTTGCACGGAATGCGGTAGATGCCAGAATGCCTGCCCGGCGCATACCACCGATAAACCGCTCAATCCCCGTCAGGTAATCCACGACATCAAAGTAAACCTTCTCAAGAACGGCCCACGTCTACAGGCCGGAGATACATCTGCAGAAAAAATGGTCGGGGAAGGGTATGGCCGTATATTACCAGAAGCCATCTGGGCATGTACAACCTGTGGCGCATGTTTGCAGGCGTGTCCGGTCATGATTGAACATATGCCGAAAATTGTAAAACTGCGCCGTCACTTGGTCCAGATGGAAGCTGAATTTCCAGAGGAATTGCTTAATTTATTCGAAAATATGGAGCAGCGCAGCAATCCGTGGGGTATCGCTCCGGGTGAGCGGACGAAATGGACATCAACAATGGACGTGAAAACGTTTGAAGCGGGAAAGACAGAATATCTGCTCTATGTCGGTTGTGCGGGGGCCTTCGATTCCCGGCAGAAACACGTCACGGTTGCACTTGCCACTATACTGGATGTTGCCGGCGTCTCATGGGGGATCCTCGGGAAAGAAGAGAAATGCTGCGGCGACAGTCTGAGGCGTCTCGGCAATGAATTTGTGTTCGACCGCATGGCAAAAGATAATGTGGCGTTATTGAAGGAAAAGGGCGTGACAAAGATCATCACCCAATGTCCTCATTGTTTCACGACGCTGAAAAACGATTACCGCCAGTACGGACTGGAGCTGGAAGTCATCCACCACAGTGAATTCCTGCAGGGGCTCCTGTCTTCGGGAACATTGCGTTTAAACCGGCAGGTTTCAGATCTTGGCGCGCTCGTTTTCCATGATTCCTGTTACCTTGGGCGTCACAACGATGTTTATGAGGCTCCGCGCCTGGTACTAGCAGCAGCAACCGGCTCGGTACCTGGTGAGCTTGAAAGAAACAGAGATAATTCTTTTTGCTGCGGTGCCGGTGGCGGTCGTATGTGGATGGAGGAGCATGAGGGGAGCCGCATAAACCTTAATCGGGTGAAAGAGGCCATCAGCAGCAAGCCAGGCACAATTTGCGTTAGTTGTCCCTACTGCCTCACCATGTTTGAAGATGGTCTGAAAGATTTGCAGGTCGGGAACACGAAAGTTCGAGACATTGCCGAAGTAGTGGCCGAGGGAATGCGGCCGTAGAGATCAGGGTGAAGAGTGTATGCCACATAATTTGGAGGATACCATGAGTTTGGTTACGCTGTACGATACTACGCTGCGCGACGGTACACAGGGTGAGGACATTGCTTTTCTGCTGGAAGACAAGATCCGAATCGCACACAAACTTGATGATGGTGGAATTCATTATATTGAAGGCGGCTGGCCGGGGAGTAATCCAAAGGACATCGCATTTTTTAAAAACGTAAAAAAAGAGAAATTTGCCACAGCTAAAATTGCCGCGTTCGGCTCAACCCGCCGCGCCAGCATTGCACCTGGCAAAGATAATAATATTATCACGCTCGTAAAAGCAGCTCCTGATGTGATTACCATATTCGGCAAAACATGGGACTTTCATGTTCATGAGGCATTACGGGTTTCTCTGGAAGAGAACCTCGAAATGATCAATGATTCACTCCTGTATTTGAAACAGCAGGTGGGTGAGGTGTTCTACGACGCGGAGCATTTTTTCGATGGCTATAAGGCTAATCCCGAGTACGCTATCAAAACGCTCAAGGCGGCAGAGGCTGCGAACGTTGACTGTATCATCCTGTGTGATACC
>Ga0209212_1003403_pt1 | contig 21041 bp, 22 predicted proteins | sample RifGroC2_FD_183996 | JGI IMG/M metagenome (GOLD analysis project Ga0209212, IMG submission 183996) | Groundwater microbial communities from Rifle, Colorado, USA - Groundwater C2 (SPAdes) (version 2) | ecosystem: Environmental > Aquatic > Deep subsurface > Groundwater | place: Rifle, Colorado... | reverse complement strand
AAGCCTTGAGCGCGAAGAACGGCTATATGGTCTCTCTCTTCGCTGGAGAGATGTTTATATGTTTGTTTGTGCATTCACTTAGGATACCTTCCTTTCCTAAGTGTTGCACTTCCTTGTTGAACTGGGGACTTTGATATGTTTAAGAGGATATAATATTACTCAAGAGAATTATATGAGTTCTATTGCAAAAGAATCTTCTTTTTTCTCCAGGATATGCACTGACCTGTGTAAGGGCATGTGTTGCGACCCATGGTGGGGAATTATTTCTTATACAATTGTGAAAGAGGGTGTTATTTCTAATCCTGACGATTTTAAGAAGGAAATAGCAAAGGGTATACATGACAGGGTCCAGAGGATAACTGAGGTTTATGTAACAAATGAAAGACCTGCGAGACGTCTTTTTAATCTCCCTGAGCGATATACTGTGCATGTCCGCAACATAAATACTAATGGAAATAAGTTATCAATAAATGTGCTTGCCATGTTCGCATTTCGCTGTATCTTCCTATCGCCAGACAAAACCTGCCTCATACATCCATCTTTCCTCGGCGGCGCTGATATCCGGCCGCCGCAATGTGGCTTTATGGGTTCTCTCAATGCACATATAGGTGAAAAGGGGTATTGTCGAATCATTCACGCTGCCCAGACAAATAACGAGTCAGCTATAGAGAGGGCAATAGAGGTAGAAAAAAATGCGAGTGAGAGGCATTATAAGGAAGGCTTTCAGACAGCGGAAGAGGCCGCGGAAGCTGTGATAGGCAGAGTAAGAGAATATTGTTTCAAGTATGCAAAACATTTATTGGCAGGTGAGAGACAAGCTGTATTAGGCCGCAATGACCCCTGTTATTGCGGGAGCAACAAGAAATATAAGAAGTGCCACGGACAGTGAGTCAGGCTGAGTAACTTACTCAAATATTATTTCCTTTATATTCATTGCTGCGATCTTATAGGTGCCGAATTCGGTAGTTCCATAAAATCTTGATTCCCCGTCAAAGGTAACTGCCACAACCTCGCCGTTTTTAAGGGTTACCTGGGCGTCTTTCTTGCCCTCGGTTACGTCACCAATAAAAACCACCTTTCTAACCTTTTCAAAAGGTATGCTTACCGTGCCCTTGCCTCTTGTGCCTAAAAAAAAGAGATGCCCTTCCCAACTTACGAAACTGCATTTTGTGGAAATATTCTGGTCATCTATTACAGTGGCATTGAAGCTTATATCAGGTTTTGGAATTTCACCTTCTGGTGTTTTACCCATACCCACAAATATTGCCCACCCAATTATTAGCAGAAAAACTGTTAAAACTTTTCTCATAGTTTGCCCCATTTGAAAGCCTCGCTGCTTGCGGCAGGAATGAAAATAAAATTCTTTTTGAGCGAACACCGGGTATGAAGCCCCGCGACAGCCCCTTTAGAGATAAATCTCTAACGGGTTTACCTCTTAGGTTTAATATCTATATCGTCTATACCGGTTTTTTTTGCGTGATATGTAACGGTATCTGTAATGGCTGTGCAACTCTCAGGCCTGCCTGATTTTCCTTTGTATCTATGGGTTTTGACCAGATAATCTTGGCGCTTACTTGGGTGTTCAAGTTAATAATATTTATTTTTATTGTGCTGCCTGGGATAAATGGGTCTCCACTATATCGTATCCTTGCGCCGTTTTTGGAAGCATCCTCTATTTTAGCTATCAGCGGTTTTTGATTATCAATAATTTCGCAATCTACTGACCACGGGAACCGTTCTTCGCACCTTGTATTTGCTGGTACGCCTTCTTCTCTGTTGAGCACAGAGGTAACTTTATTGAGCAGCTCCAGTATCCTGAATGGTTTAATTAAGTAGTCAAAACTATTTTCTTTAAAAAAGGAGATTATCTCATCTGTTGGCCTTCCGGTAAGGAATAAAAAGCGGTTTTTAAATTTAGGAAAATCTTTTATCGTCTTATAATAGAGATTCTTGCCATCCATTCCATACATATTAATATCTGAAATTATTAGATTGTAGCTGTTGTTGCGGATTTTCTGGAATGCTTTTTTACCATCTTCCGCAAGGTCAACGAGAAAGCTGGCCCCGGTCAATATTTCGTACATTAATATCCTGAACGTCACTTCGTCATCAACCACAAGGAGCCGTTTATTTTTGTGGTGGATATTTTGCACACTATTCCAGTAGCACAATTGTTATATTCTGTCAATCATATTTGCGCGTATAGCGCATTATAATTTTATTGCAATTTAACAAAGAAAATGGGATAGTCAAAAACTTAATAGTAGAAAATAAAATTGCGAGGGGGCCTAACCCCCTCGCAATTTTATTTAATCAGATTGTATCTTTATGGTTTAAACCTTTTATCTGGGTTTTGACTCCATGCCAGCAGGTTGTTTTGTGGCCTGTGAAACAATAAGCTCTTTATTCGCAACTATTTTATGCCAGACCCCTTTGGGGGCAAGGACTGCAACGCCAGGCCTAAGTGGAGTGCATTCTTCCTTCCCATTATCAAGACAGAACACTCCTTCGCCTTCATGGACAAAGAATATCTGGTCGCCTTCAGGATGCCTGTGATAATCAAGCACTTGGCCTGGCTTGAAATAATAGGTATCCGCAGTAAGCTGCTCGCTCTTGATTTGAGTTACCTTGTTAACATTCTCATTCTTGAATTCCTTTTTCTCCATTACGTTTGCGATATTCATTTCATTTTCTCCTTATTTTTTAGGCTGAGGGCTGAAGGCAAAAGGCTGTAGTAGTTTATAGTGTTTCTTCAGCCTTAAGCCTTGTGCCTATCGCCTGTTTTACGCTGCGATTGATTCATACACCCTTCCAACCATCTTAGCCGATGGTTTCAGGGTCTTCTTGCCTTCTGTCCAATTTGCCGGACATACTTCATCTGGGTGACTGGAGCAATAGATGTTGGCCTGCACCTTTCTCAAAAGCTCTGCCGCATTTCTCCCTACATTATAGAAATTAACTTCTGACGCAGCGAGCTTGCCCTCTGGACTGATAAGGAATGTTCCCCTGAGTGCCAGGCCTGTTGCTTCATCATATACGCCGAACATCTTTGATACCGTCCCTGTCGGATCTGCTCCCATGAGATATTTGACGCCGTGCAGAAGCCTTTCTGACTGATGCCACGCAAGGTGTGAGAATTTCGTATCAGTGCTCACTGAGATAACCTCACATCCGGCTGCCTTTAATTCTTTATGCTTTTCAGCGAGGTCATTAAGCTCTGTAGGGCATATAAATGTAAAATCCGCAGGGTAGAAGAACAACACAGTCCACTGCCTTTTCGTCTTTATATTCTCCAGGCTTATTTTGCCAAAATCTCCCTTCACTGGGTCATAGACCTCCATTTCAAAATTTTCGACAATCTCTCCTACCTTTACGCATGGTTCCATGATTAATCCCTCCTTTTTTGTTTTTCCCGTTTAGAAACATAACGGGACAGGTTCTGGCATTTTTTGCAGATGCCATAAAAGTTAATATGGTTACCTACTGGTTTGAACTCTTCTGCTATATGATGAGGAAGCCGTATGGCTCCGGAATAATCCTCAAATATATCCCCTATTTTATTACATTCTGTGCAAATGATATGGTGATGCGCCTTTGTATTTGGGTCATAGTGCTTTTTCTGCGGGTCAATGGTAATCTCCATAACTTCGCCTTTTTCATGTAATACCTGAAGCGTATTGTAGACCGTTGCAAAGGATACCGTGGGATATACCCTCTTGATGTGCTTATAAATATCCCCTGCAGACGGATGGCTTGTATTGCCGTCTAAGTAATTCAGGATGGCAAGCCTCTGAGGGGTAAGTTTAAGTCCCTTTTCTTTGTATTTTATTATAAGTTCTTTCATAATTATTATTAGATTAGAATAATTCCATTCTCGTAATGAATATAAACTAAAAAATTATCCTTGTCAAGTGTTTTTTTAAGATGTCTTTTTTTTAAGATGGATATTTTTAAATTTGGCAGGGCGAGGAGGATGGTGGTAGGGGTCTCATGGCCAGGATAATATAGTGCGTGAGACCCCAAAAGACCTGTACTATTTCGGGTTGCCGTTAAAATAGAAAAGGAGACATATATCTACTTATGCGCTCTTATTCAGAAAGCAAGCTGAGAATATTGCGTGCCTTTTCATTGTCGGGTTGGATCTTTAATGCCTCTTCAAATTCTGTTATTGCCTCTTTCGTTAGCCCTTTGCTTTTATAGGCAATACCGAGATTGTAGTGGGCTTCAATATGGAAAGGGTCAAACCTTACGGCTTTTTGGTACTCTGCTATTGCCTCATCTATTTTTCTCCTTAGATAGTAAATGCTACCCAGGTTATTATAGGCATCCGCATAATCAGGTTGCAAGGCTGTGGTCTTTTTAAATTTCTCAATAGCTTCATCTATTCTGAATTGATTTAGGTAAGCAACACCAATATTATAGTGTGCATCTGCATATTTTGGTTGTAAATGTATAGCTTTTTTAAATTCCTCACTGGCTTTATTTGTTAAGTTTCTGTCATAATACGCCATCCCAATATTATTATGCCCTCTTGCCTTATTTGGACTCTTGCTCACCACATCCTCCCATAGCGTTATCTCAGCCTTCCAGATGGAGTTCCTTTTATTTGTTACTGCACCAGCGAGAATGATAAGCAAGATAAACAAAATACAGGCGGCACTAAGGATGGTTTTAAATATTTTAAGTCTTTTGGCTTTAAAACCCACATTCCTTGTCTTTGTTCCAACTGTAAAAGTTGAGGCATCTCTTAGTTTATCTATTTCCATTTACCTCTACTAAGTCCTCTGCATGTACCGGCATAAACCATTTCTGCGCTATGAATGTGGGGATTACTGCGCTTGCTATTAGCACGCCGGTCAGAACAGAATATTGAAGCTCACTTATAAATCCTGAGTGCAGGCCAAAGATAACTGCTATCAGGCCAAATGTTAATCCTGTGCTAAGTAGCAAAGTGGTGTACATCCCTCCCTTTGGGATATATTTCTTTGCAAGGAAATACACTCCAAGAAATTTTGACAGTTGTTTAATCGCTAAAAGGGTTGCAAAAAGGCCTATTGCAGACATGATAAGCGAAAGCGAAACCTTCATGCCTACCACAATAAAAAATATCGGTGTAATGATTGCAAATGCAACTGTCCTTAGTCTATTTTTTACTACTTTTGTTTCTAAGGTTTCGGCAAAGTGTTTTGACATAAAAAGTCCTAATACAAATGCAGGCAGTATTGCATGTCCAGCGCCTAAATTAGCAAAATAGATAAATACAAGCAGGAGCAGGAATATGTACTTTATCTCAGGCTCAATAACTTTATTTTTTAGCTTAGGATTGTCAAAGACATAGTGAGAGAAATTGGTTGCCAAAAATATTACGACTATGGAAACTGCAATAAAGATGGCGGTATATAAAGTTGGCCTGGCAAATAAAATGCTTAACATGACCGCTGTTCCCATATTGGTTATAAATGTAGATGACATAAGCATATTGCCGACCATTGTCTTTGATAAATTGGTTTCAAGAAGGACAGAATAAACAACTGCTATTGATGTCTCTGATAAGGCAGTTCCGGCGATTAAGGACGCTGTTAAGCTCCAACCCGCATAATAATAGGTATAAAGAAAGGCTGTTATAAAGGGCGTTAAAAAGGAGAAGAATCCGATGAGAAGACTCTCTTTGATTTTTTTCTTCATCAATCCTGTGTCAATTTCAGCCCCTGCCAGAAAGGTCAATAGAATTCCGCCAAAGTTTGCAAAATAAATCATCCACTCTTCGGTTGTAAGCCCGAGGTTTCCGGCTGCAACTCCCAAAAGGATTTCTATTATTGCCACTGACAGGCCGAGTTTCAAAGAAAATAAACTTGAAATAAATATCAATAAACCTATCACTAAGGGAGTTATATCTGCCCCCATATCTATTCTCCTTATTTATAAACTTTCTTCAGAAGTTATAAGATATTTACTATATCTGCGTCAAGGCGTAAAAAAAACAAACTCAGTATTACCCCGAAAATCAAAGCGCATTTTTGGGTATTATAAAGTGATTGAAATAAATTTTAAAATAAGATACCTTATTAAAACTTTCTATACAGAGCGTCATAACTTCACATACCTGCGTTGCTCCTCGGCTCGTCGTTGCGGCGTCCTTCCCCTGTCCCCCTCAAGAGGGGGATAAAGGGGGAGGACGCCTCACTCCTCGTCTTTGTCGCGCCTTGGTCTGCTGTGTTCTGACGCTCTGTAATTTATGTCGCTATGTATAAAAGTGAGGGGTTATGATGTTCAAGGGTTCTATAACAGCGCTTGTCACGCCATTTAAGCATGATGAAATAGATGAAAAGGCGCTTAAGGGTCTGATTGAGTTCCAGATAAAGAACGGCAGCGATGCGATTGTTCCATGCGGCACAACAGGGGAATCGGCAACGTTGTCTTATGAAGAACATGAAAGGGTTGTTGAGCTTGCTATTGAGTTCGCCGGCAAGAAAATACCTGTTATTGCCGGCACAGGTTCAAATTCAACCAAAGAAACTATTATGCTTACAGAACATGCAAGGAAGGCAGGGGCAGACGCAGCGCTTCTTATTACTCCATATTATAATAAGCCGACGCAGGAAGGGCTCTATCAGCATTATAAGGCAGTTGCCGAAGATGTGGATATTCCGATTATCCTCTATAATGTCCCTGGAAGAACCGGTGTAAATATGCTTCCAGAGACGGTTGCCCGGTTGTCTGAAATAAAAAATATAGTTGGCATTAAAGAGGCAACAGGAAGCCTTCAACAGGTAAGCGATACAATTGAGATGGCGAGGAAGGGGTTTCTAATCCTCTCAGGTGATGATTTTACAACCATGCCCATACTTGCGCTTGGCGGGCATGGTGTAATATCAGTTACATCAAATATAGCGCCAAAGGGTGTCAGACAGATGTGTGATGCCTTCTTTGCCGGGGATATTGCGAAGACAAGAAAGCTGCATTACAAACTCCAACCGTTGCACAGAGCAATGTTTATTGAGACAAATCCGATCCCTGTTAAGACAGCCCTTGCCATGATGGGTAAAATAGAAGAAGAGTTCAGACTGCCGCTTGTAAAGATGGAGGAGGCGAATAGAAAAAAACTCAGGAAGGCGCTGGCTGATTACGGGGTTATATAAATAGAGAAGATGAGAACTTGAGAAGATATGAAGATGAGAACCAAAAGATAAAAAATGAGAAGTTAAGAAGATAAGATTTTTTTGCTAATCTTCTCAACTTCTAAACTTCTCAACTTCTGATTTTTCAATGGAGCGAAGCGACTATGAAGACTATCCTTGAAAATGCAAAATATGCGGTTCTGCTTGCAGTTTTCTCAGCGCTGGCCGCATCAGTATCTATATTTATATGGGCGTCTGTAAAGATGGCTGTAGTAATATTTCATATGTTTGATGATATCCTTTCAGCAGAGGCAACAGGGACAACGGCGCACGCAGTTGCAATATTGGATTCTTTTATATTAGCAGTCATATTATACATATTTGCCATAGCCCTTTATGAGCTATTTATTGGAGAATTGAGGCTTCCAGAGTGGCTGGTTATAAAAGACCTTGATGACCTTAAGAAAAAACTATCCAGCGTTATAGCCCTTATGCTTGCGGTGACATTCCTTGAGCATCTGGCGGAATGGAGCGAGCCTCAAGGCACTTTGATGTTTGCGGTGGCAATAGCCGTTGTCATATTTGCGCTTGTCTTTTATATGAAGGTAAAGGAGAAGAAGGAATAGGATATTATAATTGCAAAATGCAGATTGAAGATTGCAAATTGCAGAATGTATATTATAGATATTCAATTCAATATAAAATTTGCACTTTGCGTTCTTTATTTTTCAATGGAGCGAAGCGATATGGTCAGGATTGCTGTAACAGGCGCAGCAGGCAGGATGGGTAAAAGTATAATAAATGTTATTAAAGATACTGCAGGGGCAGAGCTTGCAGGGGCAGTGGAGAGGTATGACCACCCTAATATTGGCAAGGATGAGGGCGAGATTTTGGGTTGCGGTAAGTTGGGCGTTAAAATAACTGAGAATTTTGAAAAGGTTATCAAGAAGGCAGACTGCGTTATTGATTTTACACTGCCTGAGGCAACGATGCATTATCTTGACATTGCGCTGGAGAATGATGTCGCAATGGTAATCGGCACGACAGGCTTTTCACATCAGCAGAGGGAGCGCCTAAAAGAGGTCGGCAGCAAGATGAAAATCGTTGCAGCCCCCAATATGAGCGTTGGCGTAAATCTTCTTCTCAAGGTTGTCTCTGATATAGCAAAGGTTCTTGATAGTAGTTATGATGTGGAGATAGTCGAGGCGCACCACAGGCTTAAGAAGGATGCGCCGTCAGGCACCGCAATGAGGTTTGCTGAAGTGCTTGCGTATAGTCTTAACAGGAATCTAGAGAAGGTGGCAGTTTATGAACGGCATGGCATAATAGGCGAGAGAAAATCTGAGGAAATAGGCATACAGACAATAAGGGCGGGCGACATAGTTGGAGACCATACCATTATCTTTGGTGGTCTCGGAGAGAGGATAGAGATTACCCATCGCGCCCAATCCAGAGAAACATTCGCAAGAGGGGCTGTAAGGGCTGCAATGTGGTTGGTAAAGCAGCCGAAGGGGTTGTATGATATGCAGGATGTGTTGGGACTGAAATAGAGATAGGTTAAGGTTGAGGTCAAGGTTCAGTAAAACATTTTTTCAACTTCAAGCTAAACCTCAATCTTAACCTTAACCTGAATTTAAATATGTGAGGTGCTTAATGAAAAAGTTTTTTTTGGCTGTGAGTTTTATATTTTTAGCCCAGTTTATATCTAATTGGGCCGTTAAAAATGTCTTTGCGTTCCAGGGCCCTCCTGGTTGCAATCAGGATTGCGCAAGCTGCCATTCCCTTTCAAAGGATGAAGCGACGAAGATGTTGAAGGCAGACATAACTGACATAAGAAAGGCGCCGGTAGGCGGTCTCTGGGAGGTTGAGGGACTGCAGAATGGGAAGAAGTTTATTATATATATAGACTATGGAAAGAAATTTGTTTTGCTGGTTAATAACTTCATACCTGTAGCAGATATTGGCAAGCCGCCGCAACTGAAGAAACTTGACCTTTCCAAGATACCTACAGAAGATGCTGTTGTAATGGGCAACCCAAAGGCGAAATATAAGATAATCGTTTTTGACGACGTTGAATGTCCATACTGCAAGAAATTGCATTATGAGATAAAAAAGATAATCAGCGAGAGAAAGGATATCGCATTTCTTATAAAATTATTTCCCCTTGATATACATCCTACTGCTTACGAAAAGAGCAAGTCAGTATACTGCAATAACAAGTCTGAAAAATTACTGGATGATGCCTTTGAAGGCAAAACACTTCCCAAGGCAGACTGTGATGCAAAGGTGATAGACGAAAATATAAAACTGGCAAAAAACCTTGGTATCTCTGGGACGCCGGCTATTATCTTTCCGGATGGCAGGTTGTTGCCTGGATATGTTGAAGCGCCAACGCTTATAAAGATGCTTGAATCGCCAGAGCAATAAAAAAGGGGGATATTTGAAAGTTGAAAAGCCCTGTTAGATGCTGACAGGGCTTTTTTATTTGTTGACCAATATAAATATCTGGATATAAGATTGGTGAAGATTGGGGTGAGGGGGATTTTCGGGACAAACCCACATGAGCCATAGGCTCACAAAGGGAGGTGAAAATCCTTCGCGGGTTCAAGTTTGTAACTTGAACCCAAATATTTCGTATCAGGCCAATACGAATTTTAAGGAGGCACGCTAAGCGTGCCTACACCACGCTCAGCGTGGAGCAGGTTACAAACCTGCTCCTGCAAAAAATAATCCCCCCCTTTAGAAACTTGTCCTCGAATGATTTTATCGGGGAAGGGGGGAGGGGGGATTTGAGGCATTTTTGGGACAAGCAGATAATTATAATGAGGTGAGGCTTGGATTCTAATGAGGTAATAGCCATGCTCAAAAGACGTGGTTTTAAAACACTAAGCTTTAATCCTGCGGAATATCTTATCTTTCCTTCTGATATGGACAGGGCTTTTGAGGAATCGATTTATGAGCTATTGAAGAAATACTCCTTCAGGATATTTATAAGGGATGTGATAAAAAACAGAAAATCGTTCAGTATTGAGAATCTTCTTAAATATTCTACAAGGGAATGGGTTGAAAGGTATCTGGATTTTCTGCTCAAAAGGGGCGTTGTTGAAGATATAGGGGACGAGAAATATAGATTAAAATCCACAACAGTCTTCAGTTTCGGAGACACCCTTGAGTGGTTTATTGCAAAGGTGTTTGAAAGAGAATTTAGTTCGCCTGCGCTCTGGGGTGTAAGATTAAGAGGCGCAAAGGCAGGAGGAGATTATGATGTAATAACATCTGTTGAGGGAAGAATTGTATATGTAGAGGTAAAATCATCTCCTCCAAAGAATGTGGAGGAATATGAGGTTGCAAGTTTTCTTAAGAGGGTTGAGGAGCTTAAACCTGATGTGGCCATATTTCTTGAGGATACAAAGCTACGAATGAAAGATAAAATTGTTCCTTTCTTTGAAGGGTTTTTAAAAGGAAAACGTTTCAGAGTTAAGAGATTGCGTGATGAAATCTTCGGCATTAAAGATAAGGTCTTTATATCCAACAGCAAGCCTGATATTGTTAATAACCTCAGCTTCTGTATTCAGCGCAATCTTACAAGGAAGGGATTTTGGCAATAAAGGTTTTTAAAATAGTAGCAAGATAAGAAGACAAAGCCAATAAGCTCTTCTAACCGTAAAATAGCGATTAAAAACCTCGCTATTTTACAAACCGGCGATTTGGCTGCTATACTTCGTTGTCGGCACATTTTTGCTCTTCACCGTATTGGTGACATACGGCTCATCGCAAAAATGGCCTCCGCCTCGTCTGACAGCCAACTTGCCGGTTTCCCCAAAAATCAAACGCTATTTTTGGGTCTAATTTCTTCTTAGAATAAAATCTTTTAAATTTATCTAAAAGTCAGCTATTCCCACTTTATACCTTGCAAATAAAAGTTAGCTTAGATATAAATATCTTGTGAGATACTATCCCATCTTCCTTGATATAAAAGGCAAATCCTGTGTTGTAATAGGCGGCGGCAGTGTTGCAGAGAGAAAGGTTTTATCCCTCCTTGATGCGGGCTCAAAGGTTTTAGTTATAAGTCCTGAACTTACCCCTGTCCTTAAGAAACTTGCTGCTAAAAAGAAGATTAACTACTGCCCAAAATCATATGGGCCAGGCGATTTAAAAGGCTTTTTTCTTGCATACAGCGCAACAGACGACCCGAAGGTTAATAAAAGCGTATTCAATGAGGCTAAGAAAGAAGGGATTTTCTTAAATGTTGTGGATGTCCCTGAATTATGTAATTTTATTGTCCCTTCTGTAGTTGATAGGGGTAATCTGCTGATAGCTATATCAACCTCTGGTAAAAGCCCTGCAATGGCAAAGAAGATAAGGCAAAAATTGGAAAAGGAGTTCGGTAAGGAATATGCAGTATTTTTGGATATTATGGGCAGGATTCGAGAGAAGGTGTTGAAAAGAAGCGAGGAATCTGGTAAAAATAAGAAGATATTTGAGAGGCTTATAAGCTCTCCTTTGCTTGGATGGATTAAGAAAGGGAAGAAGAAGGAGATAGATAAATTTCTCAAAAAGGTTTTGGGGAGTGAAAAATATATTAGCAAAATTCTATTTCCTAAGCCTTGATAGGATTAAATTAATCTAAATTTAAAGAAGTTTCAATAATCTAAATGTTCAACAGGTATGGCAAGCGCATTTCCTGAAGATTGGCGCAGTGTTCTTTAACTCTGTTAAAGGCTTGCTCATAAGATAGAGAGTTTGCTTGTAGCTTGGGTTTGTTTTAAAAACAAGAGGAGGCTTCCACAGGGTTGAATATAATATTTTTTTATATAACTGTAATTGCATATCTGCTTGCTACATTCATATCCATCGCCTATCTTATATTTCATAACGATAAGGTTATAAAGGTTGCAAATAGCGCAATACTTGCAGGTTTTGTTTTTCACACCCTTACCATAATCAGCAGATGGTTTGAGGCGAGCAGGGCTCCATTTGCAAATCTCCATGAAGTCCTTTCCCTTTTTTCATGGATGGTTGTGATAATATACTTGCTTATCTATTTGCGCTACAAGGTGGCAGTTATCGGCACATTTGTAGCGCCATTGGCATTTTTGCTTATTACTACAGCATCATTTCTCCCAAAGGAGATAATTCCACTTGCCCCATCGCTTGAAAGCTACTGGCTTCCGATACATGTTAGTCTTGCATTTCTTGGAAATGGCTTTTTTGCAATGACCTTTCTGCTTGGTATAATGTATTTAATCCAGGAGCATTATTTGAAGAGTAGAAAGGTAGGCGGGCTGTATTTCCTCTTGCCCTCCCTTGATATACTTGATGAACTCAGCTACAAATGCCTTACATATGGATTTCCCCTGCTGACCATTGCCATGATTACAGGCGCAATATGGGCTGAATATGTGTGGGGTAGTTACTGGAGCTGGGAGCCAAGACAGACATGGTCGCTCATTACTTGGTTTCTTTATGCAGCCCTCCTTCACGGAAGGCTTACAGTTGGCTGGAGAGGGAGAAAAGCTGCGATTTATTCAATAGTTAGCTTCTTGATACTTGTAGGCTCTTTTGCAATGATAAAAATTTTTTCATGGGGTGCTCATGCGGTTTTTAAGTAGTCATGGTATTGTAAATGCTCATGATTCTGGCGTCAGGCAGCATATATTGCTACCCGCAGGTTGCGGAGACTAATATGCATATTGTTGTTGTGGGTTTAAGCCATAAGACAGCGCCGATTGAGATAAGAGAAAAACTCTCTTTTCCCTCTCAAACAATTGGCGAACCTCTAAACAGGCTCTGCTCATCTTACGGGATAAATGAAGGCGTCATTATATCCACATGCAACAGGGTTGAGGTATTTGCTGTTACGCGTGAATTTGAAAAAGGGCTTTGGCAAGTTAAGAAATTCCTATCAGATTATCATAATATACCCCTCCAGGAATTAGATGAGCACCTTTACAGCCACACATCAGAAGATGCAGTAAAACACCTCTTTAGGGTATGCTCCGGGCTTGATTCAATGGTTCTTGGAGAGCCGCAGATACTTGGTCAGGCAAAGGATTCATACGGATACTCCCTCCAGCATCATACTGCAGGAGTTATAATTAACAAACTCTTCCACAAGGCATTTTCAGTTGCAAAGAGGATTCGCACAGAGACAAAAATCGGCTCTAATGCTGTTTCAATAAGCTATGCAGCAGTAGAACTTGCTAAGAAGATTTTCAGCAGCCTGACTGACAAAACAGTCATGCTTATAGGCGCTGGCGAGATGGCTGAGCTTGCAGCCAAACACCTTCTTTCAAACGGCGTTCAGGAGATATTAGTTGCGAACAGGACATATGAAAAAGCTGTTGAAATGGCAAGGGGTTTTAAAGGCACTCCAATTATGTTCAGGGAGTTTACCCATTATCTGAAGAGGGTGGATATTGTGATAGTATCCACTGCAGCGCCCAAGTATATAATACACCCTGAACAGATAGAAGATGTGATAAAAGAGCGTAAAAACAGACCGATGTTTTTTATTGATATATCTGTTCCGAGGAATGTTGACCCTCAGATAAACAATATAGACAATATATATTTGTATAATGTGGATGATCTGCAAGGGGTTGTTGCAGCAAACCTTAAGGAAAGGGCAAAGGAGGCGCAGGCAGCAGAGGCAATAATAAATGAAGAGATAGATAAATTCTACAGATGGGTAAAATCATTGGATGTGGTGCCTACTATCGTGGCATTGAAGAAGAGATTTGAGGACATTAGAAAAGGGGAGATAGAAAAGGCATTGTCCATGATGAATGCCCTGAATGAAAAGGATAAAGAGGCTATAGATGCAATGACAAAGGCCATTATTAACAAGATAGTTCATAATCCAGTAGCCCATCTTAAAAAAGAGACGGATAAGGTAGAAGGTGATTTTTACATAGAGGCAGCGAGAAGATTGTTTGACCTTGATAAGGAAGAAGAACAGGAGTTGCCAAAGACGAAAGAAGAAGGATAAGCCGACAATAACGTGATACGGAAGCAGGACAGTCAATTTTTATAAATGGGGCTGTCCTTTTTATGTCCTCAGGATAATAGGCTGTTGAAAAAGTCTTCACCAGCCTTGATTAGACAGATTAGAAAAATGATTACACAGATATTTACAGAAATTTCAAGGAGTTTTAATCTGTGTAATCTTGTCTTCTATCTGGGTAATCGGAGATTGTTGAGTTTTTCAACAAGCTCATAGGGAGCAGAATCTTGAGCCCCGTTAGACCTCACGGGGTTTATAGTATTTTATTTAAAAATGGACTCATAAGTTTAGACAACATGTTGTTCTTTAAAAAATATAATATCCAGCTATTTCTGAAAGCTGCGGAATTGAAAGGGATCTAACGGGGTGAAGAAAAAGATTAAATTAGGCACACGCGGGAGTCAGCTTGCCCTATGGCAGGCAAACTGGGTAAAGTCAGAGATTGAAAAAAGGACACCCGGCCTTGAAGTAGAAATAGTAAAGATAAAGACAACAGGCGACAAGATTTTGGACGTGCCACTTGCAAAGGTCGGAGGCAAGGGGCTTTTTGTAAAAGAGATAGAAGAGGCGCTGCTGGATAAAAGGATTGACCTTGCGGTCCATTCCATGAAAGATGTGCCTACGGATTTTCCCAAGGGGCTGCACCTTGCTGCAATTACAGAGAGGGAAGACCCGCGGGATGCGTTGATAATAAGTCAAAAGTCAAAAGTCAAAAGTCAAAAGTTTAAAGACCTACATCAGGGTGCGATTGTCGGCACAAGCAGTTTGAGAAGGTCAAGTCAGATTCTCAATATCCGTCCTGATTTAAAAATATCGCAGCTCAGGGGAAATCTAAATACGAGACTGAAAAAACTGGATGAGGGGCAGTTTGATGCCATAATTCTTGCTGCTGCAGGCGTTAAAAGGCTTGGCTGGGCTGACAGGATAACAGAGTATCTTCCACCGGATGTTAGTCTCCCTGCCATAGGACAGGGCGCGCTTGGAATAGAGACACGAATTGATGACCAAGAGATAAATAAACTGGTTTTATTTTTTGACCATCCGGCTACCTCTATAGCTGTAAGGGCTGAAAGGGCGCTTCTGAAAAGACTGGAAGGCGGATGTCAGGTGCCTATTGCTGCTCACGGAGAGGTAAAGGGCAATAATTTAAATCTCATCGGCCTCGTTGCCTCAACTGATGGAAAAAAAGTTATAAAAGATTCTGTCAGCGGCACAACTGATAAAGCGGAAGCCCTGGGCATAGAACTGGCAGAAAAACTTCTTAAGATGGGGGCATGGGATATTTTGAAAGAAGTGTATAATGTGGCGCCGCCGATGCAGGGCGGGGCTGGTTAAGAATAGTTATAGGGTGTCAACAAAATTTTAATTCATAAAGGATATAATAATCGCTATGACTCAAGGTAAAGTATATCTTATTGGCGCGGGGCCTGGAGATCCAGGGCTTATTACGGTTAAGGCAGCAGAATGTATTAAAGGGGCAGATGTTGTCGTATATGACTATCTGGCAAATAAGAAGTTTTTAGAGTATGCCAGAGAGAAGGCGGAAATTATCTATGTTGGCAAGATAGGCGGCGCCCATACCTTACCGCAGGATAAGATAAATGAACTCATTATTGAAAAGGCAAAAAAAGGGAAGATTATTGCAAGGCTTAAAGGCGGCGACCCATTCATATTCGGAAGGGGCGGTGAAGAGGCAGAGGAGATTGTAGCAGCAGGAATTGATTTTGAAGTTATCCCTGGTGTTACAGCAGGTGTAGCCGCTGCTGCGTATGCAGGCATACCGCTTACGCACAGGGATTTTACCACAACGGTTGCATTTATCACAGGACATGAAGACCCTACAAAGGATGAGTCAAATATTTATTGGGATAAGATTTCAACAGGCATTGGGACCCTTGTTTTTTATATGGGCATAGGAAACCTTGAACCGAATATGAAGAAGCTCATGGAAAATGGCAGAAGTCCTGATACGCCGGTTGCGTTGATTCGTTGGGGTACAACATCCCAGCAAGAGACGCTTGTTGGAACTATTGCTGACATTGCGGAAAAGGCAAAGAAAGCAAATTTCAAGGCGCCTGCTATAACCGTCGTAGGCGGCGTTGTTTCTCTGAGAAATAAGCTCAGATGGTTTGATGAAAGGCCACTTTTTGGCAAAAGGGTTATTGTTACACGTTCAAGGGAGCAGGCAAGCGATTTTTCGGTCTTGCTTGAGAAAAACGGCGCTGAGCCAATTGAATTTCCCACGATTGAGACTGTGCGTCCGAAGGATTGGAAAGAGATAGATAGGGCAATTAAGAACCTCCCGAAGTATGATTGGGCTATTTTTACAAGCGTAAATGGTGTAAAATATTTTGTAGAGAGGCTCAAAAAGTTTGATAAAGATATACGGGAACTGAAAGGGATTAAGATATGCGCTATTGGTCCTGCTACAGCTAAGGCAATAGAAGATTTAGGAATCAAGGTTGACCTCGTGCCTAAAGAATACCGTGCAGAGTCAATAATCGCAGGGCTCGGAAAAAATAAAATAAAAGGAAAAAGGTTTTTGTTGCCCAGAGCATTAAAGGCAAGGGAGGTTTTACCTGAGGAGATTAAAAGACTTGGCGGTAAAGTTGATGTTGTATCTGCCTACAGGACAATAAAGCCAAAGGAAAAGACCGACGAGATTAGAAAGATGCTTGAGGAAAAAAAGATTGATGTAGTGACATTTACCTCATCCTCAACCGTAGAAAATTTTGTAAGTATGTTTAAAAAAGGAGAGGCAGCCGGCCTTCTGCAGGATGTTGCTGTCGCTTCCATAGGGCCGATAACAAGGGATACTGCTTCCACATTGGGTATAAAGACGAATATCATGCCGGAGAAATATACGATACCGGCTTTGACTGAGGCGATAGTTCAATATTTCAAGAAATAGGAGGATAAATCATCATGATAGACATAACAAAACTTTTTTGCGGAGCAGATACGACAGGAGATCCGCTCAGATACGGACATAAAAGGGGCGTTGGACACGGCACACCGCACGCTACGGAGAAGATAGAGCATGAGGTGCCGAAATCAGCCAGCGAGAGGCGACCGGTTGTGGTCTGGAGCGTTTCAAGGCGGTGCAACTTAAACTGCATCCATTGCTATACGGACTCGCACAATGAGGATTATCCCGGTGAATTGACTCACAGCGAAGCAAAAACCATGATTAAGAGTTTAGCTGACTTCAAGATACCTGCGCTCCTTTTGTCCGGCGGTGAGCCGCTTATGAGAAAGGATTTATTTGAGCTTGCGGATTATGCCAGAGGCATGAACATGAGGCTCACCCTTTCAACCAACGGGACATTGATAGACCAGAAAATGGCAAAGAGGATAAAAGAGACTGGGTTCAGCTATGTGGGAATATCCTTTGACGGCATCGGCGAGGTGAATGATAAATTCAGGGGCATGGAAGGGGCTTTTGACCTTGCCCTGCGCGGCGTCAAAAACTGCATGGAGGTTGAGCAAAAGGTAGGTTTGCGGCTGACGCTCACTCGAAGAAACTATGAAGACTTAAACAACATCTTTGACTTTATTGAAAAGGAAGGCATCCAGAGGGCATGTTTCTATCATCTTGTGTATGCAGGGAGGGGGAGCGATTTGAGAAAAGATGACCTTTCCCACGAGGAGAGCAGAAAGGCGATTGATATAATCCTTGAAAGGACAATGGACTTTCATAAGAGGGGGCTAAAAAAAGATATCCTCACAGTGGATAATCATGTGGACGGCCCTTATCTCTACATGAAGCTGAAACAGATTGACCCAAAGCGCGCAGAAGAGATTTACAAACTCATGGAGTGGAACGGAGGCGGCGCATTCTCATCAGGCGTGGGCATCGGTAATATTGACTTTAACGGAAATGTCCATGCAGACCAGTTTTGGCAGGACCATACATTCGGCAATGTAAAAAAGAGGCCGTTTCCCGAAATATGGATGGATACCTCCGACCCTCTCATGAAAGGGCTTAAAAACAGGGTGCCGCTTTTGAAAGGCCGCTGTGCCGATTGCAAGTGGATAAAACTCTGCGGCGGCTCATTCAGATACCGGGCAGTGAAGGTTTATAATGACCCGTGGATGCACGATCCGGCTTGTTATTTGACGGATGAGGAGATTGGGATCGCTGGAAAAAAGGCGGCAGTAGGAACGAAATAAGACGAAGAACTCATGGAAATCCAAATTGACCCGCATACTTTAGAACGGGCAGAAGAACGAGGGACAACTGAAAAAGAAATCAAAGAAGTAATTAAAACCGGTTTTGATATTCATGCCAAATATGGACGAATAGGTAAAGCGAAAGTTTATAATTTTGAGCAGAAACGACATGGCAAATATTATGAGCAGAAGAGGGTAGAAGTATTTTATACGCTTGAAGAGGGAAAGATAGTAACTGTAACAGTTTATGTGTTTTATGGAAAATGGGAGGCTCAAATATGAATATTGTATATAATGATAAAACTGATGTCCTCTATATTCGGCTGGATGAAAAAAAACAGGATGTTATAAACAGGCGAGTTTCGGAAGATATTGTGCTGGATATAGGAGAAGGGGAAAAAGTTGTTGGCATTGAGATTCTTGATGCCTCAAAACATGTGAATTTGGAAAGGCTTTTGCCTGTTAAATACAGCGTTTCAAAAGCAGCAGTTTAATAAAGGATGGAATCTAATATCATGCCCTTTCCCAAACATCGCCCAAGGCGATTAAGAAAAAATGAAATAATAAGAAAGATGGTCAGAGAGACTACGCTTTCTGTTGATGACCTGATACTTCCGCTTTTTGTGACATTTGGCAAGGGCAAGAAAATTGCAATCAAGAGCATGCCGGGGCATTATCAGTTGTCAGTGGATAATCTCGCCAAAGAGGTTAAGGAGATAAAAACCCTCGGCATCCCTGCCGTGATTTTATTCGGCATACCGGAGCATAAAGACGAAGTCGGCAGCGAGGCATATAATCCTAAAGGGGTTGTGCAGCAGGCAATCAAGGCAATAAAAGATAAAGCGCCTGAATTATATGTAATAACAGATGTTTGTATGTGTGAATATACATCACATGGTCACTGTGGCGTTATAAAGCACGAAGATGTTGATAACGACGCAACTCTGGAGCTTCTTGCAAAAGAGGCATTGTCTCATGTTAAAGCAGGGGCTGATATGGTGGCTCCATCGGATATGATGGATGGAAGGGTAGGGGCGATAAGAAAGATTTTAGATGAAAATAATTTTAGCCATACCCCGATTATGAGTTATGCCGCAAAATATGCCAGCGCATTTTATGGGCCGTTCAGAGAGGCCGCAGAATCAACGCCGGAGTTCGGGGACAGAAGGTCATACCAGATGGATCCTGCAAACAGCGATGAGGCATTGCGGGAAGTTCGGCTTGATATAGAAGAGGGCGCGGATATTGTTATGGTAAAACCGGCGCTGCCGTATCTTGACATCATACGGAGGATAAAAGATGAATTTAAATATCCTGTTGCTGCGTATAATGTGAGTGGAGAGTTTTCAATGCTCAAGGCTGCTAACCAGCTCGGCTGGATGGATGGCGAGAGGGCTATGATGGAGAGCCTTGTTTCCATTAAAAGGGCAGGGGCGGATTTGATACTAACTTATTTTGCAAAGGAAGCGGCAAAGATACTATACAGAGCGTCATAACTTCGCATACCTGCGTTGCTCCTTGGCTCGTCATTGCGGCGTCCTCCCCCTGTCCCCCTCCAGAGGGGGATAAAGGGGGAGGACGCCTCACTCCTCGCTGGAGCTTGTTCCGAGCAGAGCGAGGAATCCCATGCGAGATGAAGCTGATATTACCCATGCAATGGCTTCGACAGTTTGCCGCGGCTTCGCCTCGCAACCGCGCCTTGGTCTGCTTTGTTCTGACGCTCTGTATGCTGTTGTTTATGATGCTGTAGATAGGAAGGTAGGTAAAAATTATGCACACAATGCCAAAAGGTCATCCCCATCAGGTTCCGGGGCCTGCCTCTGCAGGTTTTAAGCAGGGGATGGAGGGAAAACCCACAGCAGAAAAAAAATGGCTTCCCAAGTTGATTGCGTGGGAAGTAACGCGGTCATGCAATCTTGATTGTATCCACTGCAGGGCAGCAGCAAGGTTCGGCCCGTACCCCAATGAATTAAAGACCGAAGAGTGTCTTGCGTTTCTTGATGATGTGGCAAAGGCATTTCCGAGTTTTATCATCATCCTTACCGGCGGTGAGCCCATGATGAGGGATGATATTTGGGAGATTGCAGCGCATGGTACAAAACTTGGCCTCAGGATGGTTATGGCGCCGTGCGGCTTTCTTGTTACAGAAGAGACTGCCAGAAAAATGAAAGAGGTCGGCATACAGAGGGTAAGCTACTCCATAGACGGTCTCAATGCTGAAAGCCACGATAATTTCCGCCGCGTCAAAGGCGCATTCGACAGCGTGATGAAGGCCATTGAAAATTCCAAGAAGGTAGGTCTTGATTTTCAGGTCAACACCACCATAACAAAACACAATCTCCATGAGCTTCCGCAGATATTGGACATGGTGATTAAGCTCGGCGCAAAGGCGCATCATCCGTTCCTGCTCGTCCCTACAGGAAGGGGCGCAGAACTAAAGCATCTGGAGATTCCACCTGAAGAATATGAAAAGACACTGACATGGTTTTACAATATGAGGGACAAGGTGCCTATCCAGTTCAAGCCGACCTGCGCGCCGCATTATTACCGGATATTCAGACAGCACGAACGGGAAAAGGGGATTACGGTAAAGCCGGAAACCCACGGCCTTGACGCAATGACCAAAGGTTGCATGGGCGGCCAGTCCTTTGCATTTGTATCCCATACAGGCAAGGTTCAGATATGCGGATTTTTAGATGTAGAGTGCGGCGATATAAGAAAAGAGCCTTTCAGCAAGATATGGG
>Ga0209212_1003399_pt1 | contig 21050 bp, 20 predicted proteins | sample RifGroC2_FD_183996 | JGI IMG/M metagenome (GOLD analysis project Ga0209212, IMG submission 183996) | Groundwater microbial communities from Rifle, Colorado, USA - Groundwater C2 (SPAdes) (version 2) | ecosystem: Environmental > Aquatic > Deep subsurface > Groundwater | place: Rifle, Colorado... | reverse complement strand
CTGCCGACCCTCGGCGTTGCCGCCAGCTATGGTCTGCATGGCGAGGAATCACCTTTTGCGGTCGATGGCGCTGCCTGGGCCGTCGGCGCCGAGCTGCGCTGGGAGCTCTTTGACGGATTGCGCCGCAGCGGCGCGGCGGCCCGGGCGGCGGCCGAGGAGCAGGGCGCCCGCGCCGAGCATGAAGAAGCGCGGCGGCGGCAACAACACCTCCGCGCGGAGGCACAACTGCGGGCGGAAGAGGCGACGCTGCAGCACGTCTCGGCCCTGGCGGCGGTGGCGGCGGCGGAAGAAGGGCAGCGCCTGCTGCTGCAGCGCTATGAGGCCGGCCTGGTCGAGCTCGCCGAGCTTCTCGGGGCGCAGAGTGCCCTCGATCGCGCCCGCTTTGCCGTCGTCTCGGCCGAGAGCCGTTTGCTGCTGGCCCGGGGTAATATCCGTTTGCAGAACGGGACATTCTTGACAACGATCCTGCCGGGTGAGGAGGTTGCACCGTGATCCATTTTGTCCGTACTCCCCTGTTGCTCGCCCTGATCCTGGTGGCCGGCTGTGGCAGTGACATCCCGGCCGGGCGGACCGAGGCGCCCCCCGAGATCATCCGCGGCCTCGGCGTCATGCAGATCGCCAGCGCCAATCTCCCCGGGGCCGAACGTTTTGTCGGGACGGTGGAAAGCCCCGAGCGCAGCCTCATCGCCGCCCGTATCGACGGGCGGGTGGGGAGCATCGCCGTGCGGGAGGGCGAAGGAGTGAGCGCCGGGCAACTCCTCCTGACGATCAGCCAGAACAGTGCCGGTGAGCGGCTGGCGGAGACCGAAGGGGCGCAGAGAGCGGCGGCCGCGCGCGTCGAGCTGGCGGAGAAGACGATGGCGCGTTACCGGCAGCTGCAGGCGGCGGAAGCGGTGACCCCGCAGGAAATCGACCGGGTGGCGGCCGAGCTGGAAATGGCGCGGCAAGGGCTGAAATCGGCGCAAGCCGCAAAGGGCCAGGCGGCGACCAACCTGAACCTGACCCGGATTACGGCGCCTTTTCACGGACGGGTGGCGCGGCGGGACATCGACGTCGGTTCCACCGTCCTCCCCGGGACGTCGCTGCTGGTCCTCGATCGCAGCGGCGGGTCGCGGGTCAATCTCGATGTCCCCGAGTCCTTTGTCGGCCGGATGCGGCCGGGAGATACTTTGGAGATTGAAATTCCGGCCCTGGCCAAGACCTTTGCCGGCACGGTGGCCCAGATCGAACCGGCGGCCGATCCGGGGAGCCGGTCCTTTCAGGTCAAGGTCGCTCTGGCCGACGCGGTCGGTCTGACCCCGGGGCTTTTCGCCCGGGCCGGGCGCCCGCGAGCCGGGGCCGAGTCGCTGCTGGTGCCGGCGGCGGCCATCGTCCTGCGCGGCCAGCTCAGCGGCGTCTACGTCGTCGAGAACAGTACCTTGCGCTTCCGCCTGATCAAGGTCGGTCGTCAGATCGGCGCCAATTTTGAAGTCCTCTCCGGCCTCGCCGACGGCGAAACCGTCGTGGTGCGCGGGGTGGAACGCGCCCGCAGCGGCGCCCGGGTCGGGGGGTAGGCGATGGCGGAGAAGCGCTCCTTCCCGACGCGGATCGTCGAAAAATTCCTCGACGGCAAGCTGTCGGTCATCCTCATCCTCCTCTCCGTCCTTGCCGGCGCGGCGGCCCTGCTCCTGACCCCCCGGGAAGAGGAACCGCAGATTGTCGTCCCCATCGCCGACATCTACGTGCAGATGCCGGGGGCGAGCGCCGCCGAGGTCGAACGCCAGGTGGCGACCAAGCTGGAAAAACTGTTGTGGCAGGTCGACGGCGTCGAATATGTCTATTCGATGTCGCGCCCCGACATGGCGGTGATTACCGCGCGCTTCTATGTCGGCGAGGACCGCGTCGCTTCCCTGGTCAAGCTGCACAACAAGATCCAGACCAATCTCGACCAGATCCCCGCCGGCGTCAGCGGCTGGGCGGTCAAGCCGGTGGAGGTCGACGATGTCCCCATCGTCAATCTCACCCTCTATTCGGCCGAGGCCTCCGATCATGACCTGCGCCGCGTCGCCGAAGAGGTGGTAGATCGGCTGCAGGCGGTGAAGAATACCGCGGCGACGACGGTCATCGGCGGCCGTCCGCGCCAGGTTCAGGTCGCCGTCGATCCCGAAGCCCTGACCGCCCGCGGGGTCAGCCTCATCGAGCTGCGCCAGGCTCTGGCCGGGGCCAACATCGATCTGCCGGCCGCCAGTTTTCAGCGGGACAATCGCGAGATCCTCGTTCGCGGCGGCACCTTTCTCCGCTCGGCGCAGGAGGTCGGCGATCTCGTCGTCGGTCTCCCCCGGGGCCGACCGGTCTATCTGCGCGATGTGGCGGCGGTCAGCGACGGTCCGGCCGAGACCGCGAGCTACACCCGGCTGCGCTTCGGCCCGGCCGGATTGGCGGCTGGGGCGAAGGCCGGCGAGGAATATCAGGCGGTCAATATCGCCGTCGCCAAGAAGAAAGGGGTCAATGCCGTCAGCGTCGCCGGCGAGGTCATCGCCGCCGTCGAGACGATGCGTGGCTCGATCATCCCCGACAACATGTCGTTGCAGGTGACGCGCAACTACGGGGCGACCGCCGACCACAAGGTCAACGAACTGATGACGCATCTGCTCATCGCCATCGTCACCGTTCTCGCCCTGGTCTTTTTTGCCCTCGGCTGGCGCGAGGCCTGCATCGTCGCCGTCTCCATCCCGATCATTTATTCCCTGACCCTGCTGGTCAATTACTGGTTCGGCTATACCATCAACCGGGTTACCCTCTTTGCCCTCGTCCTCGCCCTCGGCCTCCTCGTCGACGATCCCATCGTCGATGTCGAAAACATCTTCCGCCATTTCAAGATGAAGAAGGAGCCGCCGCGGGATGCGGTCCTCTCGGCCATCGACGAAGTCCGCCCGCCGGTGATCCTGGCGACGTTGGCGGTGATTCTTTCCTTTTTGCCGATGCTCTTCATCACCGGCATGATGGGGCCGTACATGCGCCCCATGGCCATCAACCTCCCCCTGACCATGCTCATGTCCCTCCTCGTCGCCTTCACCGTGACGCCGTGGATGTCGTACCATGTCCTCAAGGGGGACTATGGCAAGGAGGAGCAGGAGTTCGTGCTGGAGGAGAGCCGGACTTACCAGGTCTATCGCCGCCTCCTCGAACCTTTTCTCGATTCGCCGCGGCGGGCCTGGCTTTTGGTCGGTGGCGTCTGTCTTCTCTTTGTCATCTCTCTGGCGATGCCGGCCCTCAACCTGGTGCCGATGAAGATGCTCCCCTTCGATAACAAGAATGAATTCCAGCTCGTCGTCGATCTCCCCGAGGGGGCGACCCTGGAAACGACGGACAAGGTGGTGCGGCATTTGGAGGATTATCTGGCGACGGTCAACGAGGTCACCGATTTCGAGGCCTATGTCGGCACCGCCAGCGCCATGGATTTCAACGGCATGGTCCGCCACTATTACCTGCGCCAGGGGCCGAATCTGGCCGACATCCGCGTCAATCTGGCGCCCAAGTCGCGGCGCTCGATGCAGAGTCACCCCCTGACCCTGCGTCTGCGCGACGATTTGACTCGTATTGCCCGGGACGGGGGGGCGACCCTCAAGATTGTCGAAGCGCCGCCGGGACCGCCGGTCATCGCCACGGTAACGGCGGAGGTCTATGCCGCTGCCGGGGTCAGTTATGCCGAGCAGGTGCGGGCGGCGGGTCTGGTGCGCGAGCGCATGGCGCGCGAGGACAAGGTCGTCGATGTCGACGACACCGTCGAGGCGGCGCAGCGCCGTCTCCACTTTGTTCCCGACCGCGAGCGCGCCGCCCTGGTCGGGGTCGATGCCGCCGCCATCGCCACAACCCTGGCGACGGCGGTGGGCGGCGACCGGGTGGGGACGCTGCACATCGACAGCGACCGCAACCCCCTGCACATCGTCGTCCGGCTGCCGGTGGCGGCACGCTCCGCGGCGGCCGATCTCGCCGCCCTGTCCGTGCGCGGCGGCAACGGTCGCCTGGTCCGCCTGTCGGAACTCGGGCGGTTCGAGGAGGAAACCCTGGAGCCGACCATCTTCCACAAGAATCTCGAGCGGGTCGTCTACGTCTTCGGCGAGATGGCCGGCAAGAGCCCGGTCAATGCTGTCCTCAACCTCTCGAGCCACTTCGACCAGAATCCCTTGCCGCCGGGGACGCGCGTCGTCTGGAGCGGGGAAGGGGAGTGGAACATCACCCTCGATGTCTTCCGCGACCTCGGCATCGCCTTTGGCGCCGCCCTGATCATGATCTTCATCCTCCTCCTGCTGGAGACCGGTTCCCTGGTCATGCCGCTGATCATCATGGCCGCCATCCCCCTGACCATGATCGGCATCATGCCGGGGTTCTGGTTTCTCAACCTGATTCTCGACCACAATGTCGGCGGCTATCCGACCCCGGTCTTCTTCACCGCCACCGCCATGATCGGCATGATCGCCCTGGCCGGTATCGTCGTGCGCAACTCCATCATCCTCATCGACTTCATCCACCATGCCCTGCGCCGCGGCGCCCGTCTCAAGGAGGCGATCATCGAGAGTGGCGCGGTTCGCCTGCGGCCGATTCTCCTCACCGCCGGCGCCGCTCTCCTCGGCAACTGGATCATCACCCTCGACCCGATCTTCTCCGGCCTGGCCTGGGCGATCATCTTCGGGGTCTTCGCCTCGACCGCCTTCACCCTGCTGGTCATTCCCGTTGTCTACTGGCTCGTCTACGGCCGCAAGGCCGCAGACCACGAAAGGAGTTTCAAACCATGACGGTCAATCGTTATCTTCGTCTCATCGCCGGGGGCTTCATTGTCCTCAGCGTCCTGCTGGCCCACTTCTTTTCTCCCTATTGGCTTTTCTTCACGGCCTTTGTCGGCCTCAATCTCGTGCAGAGCGCCTTCACCGACTGGTGCCCGATGATGACCATTCTGCGCCAGCTCGGCGTCAAGGACGACTGAATTCATGCGCCATTTACTGCGAAAATGGCTCTATCGGCGCGCCCGTACCATCACCGGTGGCACTGCCGGCGAGCGGGCCGGGCGTCTCTTCGATGCCGGGCTCAATTGCGCCCAGGCGGTGTTGCAGGCGACCTCCGGATCCGACGACCAGAAGCTGCTGGCGATGGCCGAGGCCTTTGGCGGCGGGGTCGGGGGGAGTAAATGTCTGTGCGGCGCCGCCACGGGCGGAGTCATGGCCCTCGGCTTGAATGGCCGGCCCCAGCGGGCCGGCAAACTCATGGCCGCCTTTCGCGAACGCCACAAGGTCACCTGCTGCAAGTCTCTATCGGCGGCCTATCGCTGGAAAAGCCCGGAGCACATTGCCAATTGCCGCCGGATTACCGTGGCAACGGCGGAAATGGTCGAGGCGTTGTTGCTAGAGGGGAAGTAACCCAGCTGCTTCCTAAGGAGTATGCGAACGCTGTCTGAACGTTAAACAGGGCAAGAACAGGCAGGGCGGTCGCTGGACCGCCTTTCCTGCATTTGGGCTCGACTTGCGAAGGGCTATGCAGGCACTTTGCGGCGAGGGGCGGGCATGCTAACATCGCAACCATGAATAGTGCGGACGGGTTCTGGATCGATAGTCATATTCATCTGGACTGTTTGGGTTCCCCCCCGGCCGTCGCCGCCGCTGTCCGTGCGGCAGCGGGCGCCGGGGTTGGCGCCTTTGTCGTGCCGGGGATCGACCCGGAGCACTGGCCGGGGCTGCTGGCAACGGTCCGCCGGGTTCCTGGCGCTTTAGCGGCGCCAGGCGTGCATCCGCAGGCGGCAACCTGCTGGAACGCGGCGACGGCGGCGGCACTGGAAGTTTTGCTCGCGACAGCAGGGGTAGTCGCGATCGGCGAGATCGGTCTCGACGCTTTCGTCAATAGCCCCCCGGCGGCGCAGGAGGAGGCTTTTCGCGGGCAATTGCGCCTCGCCATCGCCGCCGGGCTGCCGCTGCTGATTCACTGCCGGCGGGCCAGTGGACGCTTGCTGCGCATTCTCGATGAGGAGGACGCTCGTCGCGTCGGTGGCATCTTCCATGCGTTTTCGGGAAGTGTTGAAACCGCCATGGAAGCAATTCAGCGCGGATTCGCCATCGGTTTCGGCGGGACCGTGACCTGGCCCGAAGCCCGCCGGGCACCCCAGGTGCTGCAGGCGCTCCCGGCCGAATGGATCGTCGTCGAGACCGATGCCCCCGACCTGCCGCCGCACCCGTACCGGGACAGTGCCAACCGCCCCGACCTGCTGCCGCACATCGGCGCGACCGTCGCCGCGTTACGGGGCTGGGGCCTGGCCGAAACCCGCAACATCACCAGCGCCAATGTCCGCCGGGTACTGCAACTGAAGTGATTGGGCTAGCGGGCGCGGCTCTGTCGGGCGGGAGGCGCGGGTTGCGCCGGCGCGGCTTTGGCCATAGAAGCCTGCGCTTTGCCCCTGCTGTCCGGGTGCGCCGACTTTGCGCCTCAGGCGAGGCGGCGGTTGCGCAGGATGCGCATGAGGAGGACTCCGAGGACGGAGAGGGCCAGCCCGACGCAGAGGAAGAGGTAGCCGATGCTGCGGCCGTCGCCCCAGCCGAGGAGGTCCCGTCCCTTCATGAAGACGATCAGGGCGATGCCGCCAAAGGTCGACAGGCCGCCGAGCAGATAGATGAAAAGAGCACTTGCCCCGAGAAGCCAGCCCCGAATATCACGCATCGAATTCCTCCTGTAAATGCAAAGGGGGGGCGGTTACCCGCCCCCCCCCTTTTTTGATTGTGCCGGTGTCCTTAGCCGTGTCCGCCGAAGAAGGCGACGAACATCAGAAGCAGACAGGCGATCCCGGTAAAGAGGGCGATGAAACCGAAACCCTTGAAGAAGAAGTCGAAGATCACGCCGCTCGGCTTGTCGACGACGTGCTGATCGAGGGTTCCTTCGGCTTCATAGCGCTGCCACTGATCGCCGCGTTCTTCGATCATCTCTTCCTTGGAGATCTGGCCGTTGAAGATGACGAAGTCCATGGGGAACTTCTCGGGGCGACCGTGGGTATTGAAGAAGTGGACGGTGAAGATGAAGCCGGTGGCCAGGAGGGCTTCGTCGGAATGGATGATGGTGGCGACATTGAACATCCACCCAGGGAGGAAGGCTCCGAAAATCTCCGGGAACCACAGCATCAAACCGGAACCGCCGATGGCAAACATACCCCAGAAAACGGCGAGGAAGTCGAATTTTTCCCAGTAGGTCCAGCGCTCGAAGGTCGGTTTCGGCCCGCGGAAGAGGAACCACTTGACCATGGCGGTAACATCCCGGACGTCGCGCAGGTTGGGGCAGAGGGAGTCCGGGCCGAAGAGACGTTGCAGCCACATCCCCTTGATATCCTTGCGGACGAAGAGGAAATCGAAGCTCAACAGCAGGGCGCCGAAAAAGTAGTAGAAGGTGAGAATGGCGCAACCGCGATGGATCAGCCCGGCGTAGTAGGTTCCGCCGAAGAAGGACATCATGACCTGGGCCCAGTGCTGATCGGCGAACTTGAGGGGGAGACCGGTCAGGGAGAGGCCGAGGAAACTGATGATGACCGTCAGATGCAGGATGATGTGGCGCGGCTTGAAGCGCCGGTACTGTTTGTGCGGCGTGCTGATGGCGTGATGGGCGTGGCCATGGTGCAGGGCGGCGAGTTTCTCGCGATTCTCGACGAAGCCACGGAACATCCAGAGGAGAGTGTGAATCCAGAAGACCGCGAAAGTGCCGACGAGGAGGCTGGTCATGGCCAGGAAGGTCCAGTAGAGGACCGGATATTCGGCGCTGTTGTGGTAGTCGCCGTGCGCATAGTATTTGGTGAAGAGGCTGGTCGTCTTGGGGTGACAGCTGGCGCAGGTCTTGACCAGATTGGCCTCGTTGACACTCGATTGCGGATCCGCCGCCGGCAGGACGGCATGAGAGGTGTGGCAGTCGGCACAACCGGCCGCCTTCTCGGGAAAGCCGAGACGGAAGTTCTTGCCATGATAGCTGTCCATGTAGCTCTTGACGGCGACGGTCGTGACCTTGTTGCGGGTCATCATTTCGTTGTTGGCATGGCATTTCTGGCAGACACTGGTATGGAAGGCCCGGGCATCGTGAGAGCTTTTGTCGCCGATCGGTTTGATCTCATGCAGGTTGTGGCAATCGTTGCAGGCGGCCGAGTCGACGTTGCCGGCGGCCACGCCTTTGCCGTGAATGGAGGCGTTGAAAGCGGTGACGGTATCTTCGTGGCAGTTATTGCAGGTGGCGATGACCCGCCGCTTGTCCCCCTTCCAGTATTTGTGTTTGTGGATGTCGCTGTGGCAGGCGGCACAGGTGATGTCGTTGAGCATGTGCACGCTCGAATAGTGCTCCGTCGTCTCTTTCTTATGGCAACGGACGCACTTGACCGGTCCCGGCATGACTTCGCCGTCGCTGTGTTTCTTGATGTCGGTGACTTCGATGTGGCAGCTGGTACAGGCATTCTGCCCGTGCACCGAGGCGCCGAAATCGCGACCGGAAACGACATTTTCGTGGCATTCCAGGCAGTTGACGGGGTCAATGGCCATGCCGTCCGTAGCCAGCGCCGCAAGGGGCAGGGCCAGGCAGAAAGCTGCCAGAAGCGAGAGTCTGCGGGCGAATCGGGACATCATGAGCCTCCTGAAATAAAGGATGAAAAGGGTGACATATGGGGGGCATTAACGTTGGTTGCGTAACGATTTGCAAGTTATACACCGAAAGATTAATGCGGACAAACAAAAAACATCTAGGCATCGTGTGTCTTTGAGATTACCGAATCATGCTGAAAATATAGAGAGTTTTAATCATCCGAGAAGCGATTCCCGGCGGTGTCGGCTTGCAGCGTCAAGGCTGGGATTAGGGTAACGGCCGAGAGGCCGTGAAAGGGCGCGCATTAAAACGTTAAAAGACGCAAATTCATTCAGGCCGAAACGCCAAGAGGCGGCCCCTTGCGGGACCGCCTCTTGGCGTTTCACGAAATGTCGAATGTCTTAGTGGGTACCGGCAGCGGTACCGGCCAACTGCATCACCTTCTCGGTGAAGGGGTTGGCGAAGAGGATGATCATGCAGACAACGAAGACGTAGATGGCCAGGGACTCGATCATGGCCAGACCGATCATCATCGTGGTCAGGATTTTACCGCTGGCGCCGGGATTGCGGGCCACGCCCTCGACGGCACTCTTGACGGCCAGACCCTGGCCGAGGCCGGTCCCGAAAGAACCGATAGCCATACCGAAACCTGCAGCGATCATGCACCATGCGAAAAACGTCATTTTCCTTACTCCTTTGCGTGCGGTTGATTGTTCCTAAATAGTATAGGACCTGGGGTGAATTCGCCGGAGCGAACGACTTAGTGGGCTTCTTCCAGGGCGCCGGCAATATAGATCATCGCCAGCAGGGTGAAGACGAAGGTCTGGATCAGGGCGACCAGCACGCCGAGGAGCATCATCGGCAGCGGCAGCAGAAAGGGCACCAGGGCGAAGAAGATGAGCAGGACGATTTCGTGGCCGTACATGTTGCCGAAGAGACGCAGCGACAGCGACAGGGGTCGGGCCATGTGGCCGATGAGTTCGATGATGAACATGAGGGGCGCCAGGATGAGGATCGGCCCCATGAAGTGCTTGAGGTAGCCGATGCCGTGTTCCTTGAAGCCGACGACGTGGGTCATGGTAAAGACGGTCAGGGCCAGGGCGGCGTTGGTGTTAAGGTTGGCCGTCGGCGGAAAGAAGCCGGGAATCAGGGCGACCAGGTTGCAGACGAGAATGAAGAGGGCGAAGGTGGCGATAAGGGGAAAGTAGGCTCTGCCCTTGTGCCCCATGGTTTCGTCGATAAGCCCCTCGACTCCGGAGACGACGACCTCCATGACATTCTGCAGCCCGCCGGGGATCAACTTGATACTGCGCGTCGCCAGAAAAGCGACGACGGTCAGCACCAGCATGACAAACCAGGTGTAAGTGACATGGTTGCCGAGGTGCAGGCCAAGCTGCCCTTCAAGCCATTGCAAAAGAAGAAATGGGTGTGTCATGGAGTTACTGCCTCCTCGCAGAGTTCAAGCGTTCGAAGGTCGTCCCGAAGATACTGAGAACCACCACTGAGAGTCCCGCGGCCAGGCCGAAGGGGTTGACCCGCAGCACCGCCACCAGCAGAAAGAGGGTGCCGGCGAGGGTGCCGAGCCGGACGATGTAACCGAGCTGGAAGCGTCTGGTCGCCTGCCCGTCGGGTTGACCGAGGATCCGCAAGAGATTCAGGTGCAGCCAGTGATAAGCGAGAAGTGCGGTCAGGCCGCCGCCCAGAACCCCGAAAGTGACGGAGCGTGAACGCCACAGCAGACTCAGCAGCAAAAAGGCGCCCAGGATGATCCAGCCGCGCCGGGCAATGATCCCCGGCAGTTGCTCATCCCTGTCCGTCACGGTCTTTCGATTCGTTGCGCTGCTGGCGCTGCAGTTCCCGCTCGGTCAGAATATAGACATTACGAAAACCGGAGACGATACCGAAGCCGAGAAAGATCAGGGTCATCCACGGGGTGGTGCCAAGCCACTTGTCGAGGTAATAGCCCATGGCCAGACCGATAAAGGTCGCGGCCACCAGAGAGATCCCGACGCCGGAAAGAAAACCGAGCGATTTAATGAGTTGGCGCTTGTCTTCGGCCATGTCGATTTTGTCTGCAGCGTACCAAGGAACTGCACAGTGAAACCGGGACTTAGTACCACAGCGGCTTTTCCCTTGTCAATAGCATTTTCCCGGAAGCGACCGTTGCCACTAATTACTCATCTTGTAGGCGCGGAGGCGGGCGCGGAGAACTGCACAGACGGTCCGCCGCGGCTTTAGCCGCCCGGTTGCAGCAAGAGCGGGAGGGATGCTTCGAGGGTGGTGCCGGTGACCGTAAGATAGAGGGTTCCCCCGGAGATGGTCAGAGACCAGTCGATACCGCGCTCCAGTCGTTCCACCAGCCCTTGCAGCAGCATGGCGTCGAGAGCGTAGATCGTCAGGTTGCCGGTCTGGCTCAGGCGCGGCAGGTGTTCCCGCTCCCAGCGCTGGCGATTGCTGCCGCAGGTGAAGAGAATGACCTGCTCGGCATGGCGGGCCGACTTGCGCAGACGCTCCGGTTCGGGGAGACCGACCTCGACCCAGAGGCGGACGCGACCGTCCGGCCCCTTGCGCCAGAGGTCGGGCTCGTCGCCGGCGGCAATCCCCTTGGTAAAAACCAGCCCCTCTTCATAGGCGAGGGCGTAGGCAAGCAGGCGTGCCACCAGGCGTTCCGCCGTTTCCGAGGGGTGGCGGGCAACGGTCACCTGCAGGCGCTCGTAGCGCTCGCGATCGACGTCGGAGAGGGCGATGACGGCGCGGTAGATGGTCGGGGTCAGAGCCATGGCTCGTTCTCTTTCGGCGGCGGGACGATGCAGGTTGGTGAGCTGTCCCGGTGATTGATACTCTGATGCACGCTAGGGGTCAAGGGCTAAGATCTCCGTGAGACGGAGAGTGTTGCGACAAGGTGGTTGACAGCCGCCGCCGTTGCGTGTAGCTATGAAGCTTCCTTGCCATGAAGGTGGCTCTGTCCATGTTTTCAGGGAGGTATTGATGGCGACACCCGACACTATTCTTCTGGTTGAGGACGACCGTTTTTTCCTGACGATTGAAAAACAGTTTCTCCGTTCGACGCCGGTGACGGTGCTGGAGGCGCGGACGGCCGAGGAGGCATTGGCCAGCTGTAAGGTGCAGAAGCCACAACTGATTTACCTCTCCTATGATATCCCCGGGACTGACGGCGCCGAACTCTGCCGCCGGATCAAGACCGACCCGCAGATGCGCGGCACCGCCGTGGTCATGGTCTGCGACGCCAAACGTCAGGAGCAGATCGAGAAAAGTCGCAGTGCCGGTTGCGACGGGGTGCTGACCAAGCCCCTCGATCGCCACCGTTTTCTCGATGTCGCCCGCAGTTTTCTCGCCGGTATCCGCGAAGTCCGCCGTTCCTGCCTGATCCGGGTGCGCTTCAAGGCCCAGGGGCAACCCCTCACCGCCAAGGGGCTTGATATCAGCCGCGGCGGCGTTTTCCTCGATACCAGCGTCCCGCTCCCTGCGGGTGAGGTCCTGGAGATGGAGCTGCAGCTCTCCCACTTTCCCGAGCAGGGGCCATGGGTCTCCTGCCATGGGATCATCGCCTGGCTCAACCAGCGCGACAAGATGTTCAAGCCGACCCACCCCATTGGTTTCGGGGTCAAGTTTACCGGGATGCCGGCCGAATCGGCCGGTCCCCTGGTCCAGTTTCTCAAGACTGTCGGGCGTGATCGGTCCGGGACCGGGGGGAATTGACAGCTTTGGCGGAAGGCCCCTTCCCCCATCTCTCCAACCCGGCTATAATGCCGAAATCGTCCGCCATACCGTCCGTTCCCTGCCTCTGCCGAAAGCCCCTCCATGAAAAAACGAATCATCCTGACCTGTCTTCTCGTCGCCGCAATTGCCATCGCAATTTTTTGGTGGCGCTCCACGCGCAGCAGCGGCGAAGTCAAGATTGTCACCGCGGTTGCGGTCGAGCGGGGCACCGTGCGCAAGGTCCTGGAGGAGACCGGGATCATCAAGGCCCAGGTCGGCGCCATCGTCAAGGTCGGCGCCCGTGCCACCGGCGCCATCGAACGGATGCTGGTCCGCGTCGGCGACCCGGTGCGCCAGGGGCAGCAGGTGGCGGTCATCGACAGTCGCGAGTTGCGCGCCCAGATCGCCGAAGCCGAGGCGCAGCTGGCCGAGGCCGAGGCCCAGGCGACTTACCTGCACAGCAGCGCCGAGCGCCTCGCCACCCTCTATGCGCAGACCTACGTTTCGCGGGACGAGGTGGAAAATGCCCGCCAGCGCGCCGAGATCGCCGCCCGCCAGGTCACCGCCCGCCGCGCCACCCTCGACGCCCTCCAGGTGCGCCTCTCCTACACCGCCATCAAGAGCCCGATCAACGGCGTCGTCAGCCAGATCGCCGCCCAGGAAGGGGAGATGGTCGTGGCCGGGCTCCAGGTCGCCAACCTGGTCACGGTCATCGACACCTCGCGTCTGGAGATGTGGACCTATGTCGATGAAACCGACATCGGCCAGGTGCGCATCGGCCAAATCGTCGAATTCAAGGTCGATGCCTATCCCGAGCGAACCTTCAGCGGCACCATCCGTACCATTCAGCCCCAGCCCGAGGTGCGCGACAATATCGTCTACTACCAAGCCATCGCCGATATCGCCGCCAGCGAAGCGGCGCTGCTGCGCCCGGAGATGACGACCCAGGCGCAGATTGTGGTCCAGGTCAAGGACGACGTTCTCCTCATCCCCAACAACGCCCTCAAATGGGTCGACGACCGTCAGGTCATCTTCGTCCAGGGAGATGACGGCAGCATCCGCCGGGTCGTTCCCGACCTCGGTCTGGCCGGAGTCAGCCAGAGCGAGGTCCTCTCCGGACTCAAGCTCGGCGAGAAAGTCGCGACCCAGGTCGCATTGCCGGGAGCCAAGGCGGCGGAGAAGGACCGGGCCAAGAGCAAGGAAAAGGCGAAGTCGTGAGCGGCGCAGCGCTCATCCGCCTGCGCGGCGTCGACAAACGCTACCAGCAGGGGGAACTGGCGGTCGAGGTCCTCAAGGGGATCGACCTCGACATCGCCGCCGGCGAGTTCGTCGCCCTGCTCGGCCCCTCCGGCTCGGGCAAATCGACCCTCATGCACATCCTCGGCCTCCTCGATCGCCCCAGCAGCGGCAGCTACTACCTCGCCGGCGAAGATGTCGCCAGCCACGACGACGACCGTCTCAGCGAACTGCGCAACCGCGCCATCGGCTTCATCTTCCAGACTTTCTATCTCGTCCCCTATCTCAGCGCCTTGGAAAATGTCGTCCTCCCCGGTCTCTACGGACCGGAGTCGGGGCGCCATCTGCGCCAGCGCGCTGAAGAACTGCTGGTTCAGGTCGGCCTGAGCGAGCGCCTCGACTTCCGCCCGAGCCAGCTCTCCGGCGGCCAGCAGCAGCGGGTCGCCATCGCCCGCGCCCTCCTCTGTTCACCCCAGGTCCTCCTCGCCGACGAGCCGACCGGGCAGCTCGATTCGAACACCAGCGCCGAAATCATGGAACTTCTTGCCGGCATCCATCGCCGTGGCCACACCGTTATCCTCGTCACTCACGATCATGCCACCGCCGCCTTCGCCCAGCGGAGAATCGTCCTCAATGATGGCTGCATCGTCCTGGCTTAAGCGCCTGCGCGCCATCGTGCGCATCGTGCGCATGGCTCTTTATGCCCTGCGTGCCTACCGCCTGCGCAGCGCTTTCGTCATCGCCGCCATCGCCCTCGGTATCGCCTCCCTGACCATCATCATCGCCTCCATCGACGGCGCCGAACGCAAGGCCGACGAGATCATGGAGATGTTCGGTCCCGATGCCGCCTTCGTCATCGGCGGCGCGACCAACACCCGCGCCGTCGGCTGGCGCGGCCTCACCCTGACCTATGCCGACGTCCGCCGCATCCGCGCCGAACTCCCCGGCGCCTACCTGACCGTGCCGATGCGGGCCAAGTCCAACATCACCCTGCGCTACCGCGACCGCAGCGTCGAGGTGCCGATCCTGGTCGGTTCCACCGAGGGCTATGCCGACGCTTGGAACTGGCCCCTGGTCGAAGGGCGCGATTTCAGCACGGACGATGTCGACCGCGGCGCCAAGGTCACCCTCCTCGCCGACGCCCCGGCCCTCGCCCTCTTCGGCGAGAGTTCGCCTTTGGGCGAAACGGTCTTCATCAACGACGTGCCGATGCAGGTCATCGGCCGCCTCGCCTATCGCGGCATGCCGAGCATGGGGGCTTCCATCGACGACCGTCTCGTCATCCCCATCACCACCCTGACCCAGCGCTACAACATGGACCGCAAGTATGTGCGGGCGCTGCGGGTCAAGTTTCGCGATCCCGAAAACATGGCCTTTCACACCGAAAACCTGCGCGCCCTGCTGCGCGACCAGCACCGCCTCGACACCGGTGAGGACGACGACTTCACCGTCCTCACCGCCGAGGAGATCCTCAAGTTCATCACCATGTTCAAGGGGGGGCTGGTCGCCTTCCTCGGCATCACCGCCGCCGTCGCCATCCTCGTCGGCGGCTTCGTCCTCGCCAACCTCTTCTACCTCTCGGTGAGCGAGCGGCGCAGCGAGATCGGCCTGAAGAAGGCTCTCGGCGCCAAGAACCGGGCGATTATGCTGCAATTTCTCGCCGAGGCGGTGGCCCTGACCCTCATCGGCGCCCTCTTCGGCATGGCCCTCGGCATGGGCATCGGCCAGTTCCTCGACCGCCTCGGCCTGCTGCAAATCCTCTTCTCCTGGAAGATCTTCTTCCACTCCCTGCTCGCCTCCGGCGCCATCGGCATCGTCTTCGGCCTCAAACCGGCCCGCCAGGCTGCCGCCCTGCCGCCGGTGGAGGCGTTGAAGGGGGTGTAGCACAAAGAGAGATCTGGATAATTTTAGTAGAATCTCAGTTGACAGTAGTATCAATTGATACCATAATTGCATCCAGATGGCGCTGACCCAGGATGCATGGAGGAGGGGGTAGCATGGTCAGGCCAAGCAATAAGGAGCTGAGCGGAAAATTGCAAACGGCTCTGCAATACGTACACGCCAACCGGATTCTCCTCCTCGAACCGACAGTCATCGTCGCCGACGCTATCGAACTTGAATATTCCCTCGGCGAGCTACAGGCGGTGCTGCTCGATCTGCTCAACTGTACGGTCCCGGAACACTATTCAGGCTACCAGCCGCCGGAAAAATCCTATGAAACGCGCATCAAGAATCTTGAGCTTTGGGCATTTTCTGTGACCTGCCCGAGGTTTGAGCGGCCCATCTACTACAAATTCACCTTGTCCCACGGTTATCTGTACCTGGTGTCATTACACACGTGCCGCGGCAAGGAAAACAAGAGAGGTTTGCCATGAACGGCAAAGAGACGACATTGATTTGTCCGCAGTGCCAAGGAACGGCGCGGCGGAAGCAGGTTGAAAAAAGTGGCGAGATCAAGGGGGTCACAGTCAACTACACGGCGGAGCTGCATTGCTGCGAGAGCTGCGGGCTGGAGTTGGCCGATATCGCCTCGGCGGCGCTCCTGCAGGAGCGCATGGCGGACGCCTATCGCCAGGCTGCCGGCTTACTGAGCAGCGCGGACATTCGCGGGCTGCGCCAGAAAAAGGGTTTGTCGCAACAGGCCCTGGCCGATGCTCTGGAGGTCGGCATCGCCAGTATCAAACGCTGGGAGAGCGGGACCATTCAGAGCAAGTCGATGGACACCCTGCTGCGCACCCTGCTCGATGAGCACCCCTGTGACGCGCACACCGGCCACCGCGACTTTTCCATCCCGCGCATCCGCTTGGTGCTTGATACCTTTGCCAAACACCTCGGCCGGCCACTGTTGAAAAAGGATGACCGCATGCTTTACGCGGCCAAATATCTCTGGTACGCGGACATGGTCGCCTTCCGCGATCTCGGTCGCAGCATGACCGGCGCCACCTACGCCGCCCTGCCGATGGGGCCGCAGCTCAACAACTATCGTGATCTGGTCGACGAGATTCTCCAGGCCGATCCACGTAGCGCCGAGCCGCTGGCCTCCGCCGAAGTCGCGATCATTGCCGCCATCGCGAGAATTTTCCCGAGCAACAAGGCGGTCTTCGATGCGGCGCACCGCGAAACGATCTGGCAGCGTTGCGCCACCGGGGCGATGATTCCTTATACCGAGGCCGCACGTTTGGCGGAGTTGGCGAAAGCGGGAGCATGCGATTGAGGAGCGGCGAGGTTAACTTTGCCAGCGCCGGCAAAATGGTCGAAAGCGAAAACCGTCGATAGGAGATTTTTCGTCTAGGAGGGGGGAATGGAAAATGTTCAGTTGCTCGGCGAGGAGCGCGTCGAGCGTTCCATTGCGCTGATACGTGGGCAGAGGGTGCTGCTCGATGGCAATCTCGCCGAGCTGTACGGTGTGTCGACCAAGGTTTTGAATCAGGCAGTCAAAAGAAACCAGTATCGATTTCCCCTCGATTTCATGTTTCAGCTCATCGAGACGGAAGCGTCTGCCATGCGGTCACAAATTGTGACCGCATCCGCAATGGTCGAACCGAAGCGGTCGCACATTGCGACCGCATCCCGACGCAATGTACGCTATCTCCCCTATGCCTTCACCGAGCACGGCGTGAAGTAGCGATCATCGAAGTCGAGGCCGAGAAACACATAAAAAAATGTATTTTATACATTTAAAAAAGTTATAAACACATTAAATAGTGTTTTTTTGTAAAAACTTAAGTATATTTCCCCACATGACCTATGATGAATTTAAGCGCCATGTGGGAAAAGCAGGGCTGACTATCAGGGCCTTTGCAGAGCTACTCAAGCTCAATCCCGCCTCTATATCTAATCACGCAAAAACAGGAGACGTTCCGTCTCATTTAGCCGTAATTGCCGTTCTTCTCGCAGAGTTAGCCGAGCAAAAAGTCAACTACAGAGACGTGTTGGCCAAAGTCGAGATCGCACCAAAGAAAGCACGTGGTGCAGGGATAGGCAGATTTGGCGGGAACCGGCAGGATCTCTTGTTTGTTCTTTCGCCCGCAAAAGCAACGTCTGGAGAGACCAAATGAACGATCTTTCCTCTACCCTAGAAAAATATGGCGCCGATATAGAGGTTGGGCTCCGTGAGTTTGAGGAGCCGAATCCCGAGTTGCTGTCTTACGCAACCCTGATAGCTGCACGCAATCTGGGAGACAGTGATCTGAAAGCGCTGTGGGGGGTCTATGAATGGCAATCCACTCCCCTGGTTTTTTTGGTGAATGGCGATGAGATCCAAGACGACGATCATTTTCGTCGAATTCGCAGGCGTGTTGCGCTTCGCGGCGATGCGCCATATTTGGGAATTGTACGTCCTGGGCAACTGACGATTCACGCTGTTTCTTTGGACAAGCAGGGCCGTGAAGCAAGCCAACTAACCAACCTGCAACAAGAGGATAAACGCGTCCTCTTTCCCTATCTTGCCAACTCCCGTCCCGGCCTAGCTTCTCAACGCAACAAATGGATTTCAAGCATCGTGCTGAAGTTGTTACGCGATGCCATAGAAACATTGCGAAAACAAAATATTTCTGGAAACGATGCCATTTCTCTTACAGGCCGAGCACTCTTTCTTCGCTTTCTGGGGGATCGCAAGCTCCTTCCTGGCCATCTCGGCCAGCCAAATGAAATATTCAATGACGTTCGCCGTGCCGAGGCCGCGTCCCAATGGCTGGATGTGACCTTTAATGGCGATTTTCTGCCGTGTGCCGAAGGATTGCTTGCAACTCTTCCAGGAGAAGCTTTGCATCCTCTGGGAAATATCATGCATCGCGCAGTGGAGGGACAGTTACACCTTGGCTGGGAAGAAAAATGGGATTATCTCGATTTTGCCCATATTCCCGTAGGGGTTCTTAGCGAAGCCTACGAGCACTACATGCGCGAGCATGATCGAAAAAAACAACGCAAGGAGGGGAGTTTCTATACCCCGCGTGCCATAGCCGATCTGATGGTGAACGCATCCTTTCTCGCCCTACGCCGGGACGGAAAATCCACCGACGCTCGGGTGTTGGACCCGGCAGCAGGGGCCGGCGTATTCCTGATCTCGGCCTTCCGGCAACTTGTGGTGGAACGTTGGGTGCGGGACAACAAACGACCCGATACCCGCGTATTGCGAGAAATCCTCTACAACCAGCTTGTCGGCTTCGACATCAATGAAGCGGCGCTCCGCTTTGCGGCACTTGGGCTGTACCTTATGTCCATTGAGCTGGATCCCGAACCGGAGCCGGTTGAAAAGCTTCGCTTCAAGCAGAATTTGCAAGACAAGGTACTGTACAACCTGGGTAACGATACCTCTGGCGACCTTGGCAGCCTAGGGAAGGCGGTTAGCGATTCGCATATTGGATCTTATGATCTGGTGATTGGCAACCCTCCTTGGGCCAGTTCCACACAACTTGAAGGCTGGTCCGAAGTATTGGAAATCGTGGCAACCATTGCGCGTGAGCGGTTGCCGAACGATTCTCTTTCTTCATTGCTGCCTAACGAGGTACTGGACCTCCCCTTTGTCTGGCGAGCCATGACTTGGGCAAAGCCAAGTGGACAGATAGCCTTTGCGCTTCATGGCAGATTGCTGTTTCTTCAGAGTGACGGCATGACTCAGGCGCGATCTAATCTTTTCCGCGCCTTTGACGTGAGCGGAGTAATCAATGGCTCAGAGTTGCGCCAAACTCGGGTATGGCCGGAAATTACAGCCCCGTTTTGTCTGCTTTTCGCCCGCAATCAACTTCCTCCTCACGGGGCTGCTTTTCGGTTTATCACCCCTCATCTTGAAGAAGGGCTGAACAACGCTGGAGCTATGAGGATTGATGCCGCCAATGCGGAATTTGTGTCATCAGACCAGCTTGCTGAGCGGCCTGAGTTGTTGAAAGTTTTGTTCCGTGGAACCGCGCTTGATCTAGAGGTGATTAACAGAATGTCGGCAAGTGGATTGGTTTCACTTGAGGACTATTGGCGCTTGTGCTTTAGAGAACATAAAGGGAAACCACGTCAAACTGGAAATGGATATCAACTATTAAGAAGGAGCACAAAAAAACCTCAGGACGCAACGGACCTTCAAGGCTTGCCAGAATTGTCCACTAATGGTGCTTTGCCGTTGTTAATCGATACGAAAACGTACCCCCCCTTTAAACATCTACAGTTGCATCGCGTAAGAGATCGAGAGATTTATCGAAAACCATTGCTTATTGTCCATGAATCTCTGCCTGTCGCTTCTGGAAGAATAAGGGTTGCTGTTTCAGAGTCGGATTTGATTTTCAATCAGTCATATCATGGCTACAGTACTCATGGTCATCCACACGAGAACATTTTGGTGCGTTACCTTGCTTTGCTTCTAGGTAGCAATTTAGCGATCTGGTGGGTCTTGATGACCAGTGGAAGGTTCGGGGTGGAGCGCGAAGTCGCTGAAAAAATCACTATCGACAGTATTCCAATTGTTCCTTTCGAATCCCTTGACTCTTCTGCATTGGCATCAGTCGATTATCTTTTTGGCGCTATTGTCCGGGATGATAGCCCTGAAAACTGGGCCAAAGTGGATGCTTGGGCCGCTTCGTTGTACGGGTTGAATGACCGCGATTCGCAGGTCATCGAAGATACCCTACGCTACAATCTGCCATTTGCAGCAAACAAGCATGCAGCGCAGAAACCGCCCGTCAAACAAGAAATGGCGGCATTTTGCGCCGTCTTGAAAAATGAGCTTGCCCCATGGGCCAAACGCGAAGGTTTGCAGATTGACGTACAGCCGAAACGACTGTCTGGCACTTCGCCTTGGAGCGTCTTGAGCGTTCGCGCAACAGCACAGGGCAAAGAACAGAGCACGCTGACAACCGCTGAATGGCCAGAGATCTTACAGATTGCAGACCGGCTGGCCTCAACCGAGGTGATCCTCCCCGATCCAGTTAGCAACTGCCTCTGGATTGCTCGACTCAACCAAGCCCGCTACTGGAGCAAAAGCCAGGCCCGTCTGGTCGCCCGCCGGATTGTGTGGGAAAACTTGGACACGCTTTTCGGGAGCGAGGCGGGATGAGCCTGCCGCGAAACTACCAAGTTTTAGAATTTATGCGAGGTGTCGAGCTGCCCCTGCCACCTCTGCAACGCCGTCCCCTTATGGCAATTACCGAAATGCTTATCGCGGCATGGAATGGATTGAAAGAGGAACATGCTGAGGTTCTGTTCCATGAAGAAGAAAAAGAAGTCAATACCTTGATGGATTCTCGGTTAAACAGCTTGTTCGAGCAAAATCCGCAATGGAGCATGTTGATAACCGGTATTTCGCGGGGCAGGGAAAGCATCAATTACGATGGTAGCAAGTTGGAAAAACGCCCAGATTTATCGATACATCTAACTTCTCGTTTCTCGCGCTTATCCCTTATTGTCGAATGCAAGCTGCTGGATTCAAAAAGCAAAAAATCAATCGATTTGTATTGCGATCAGGGTTTAGCTCGATTCATTGATGGCCAGTACGCCTGGTATGCCCGTGAAGCCTTTATGCTTGCCTATGTGCGCGATGG
>Ga0209212_1003397_pt1 | contig 21058 bp, 17 predicted proteins | sample RifGroC2_FD_183996 | JGI IMG/M metagenome (GOLD analysis project Ga0209212, IMG submission 183996) | Groundwater microbial communities from Rifle, Colorado, USA - Groundwater C2 (SPAdes) (version 2) | ecosystem: Environmental > Aquatic > Deep subsurface > Groundwater | place: Rifle, Colorado... | reverse complement strand
TATCAGCCAGCGTGTAGCCATTGATATGCAGCGTGACGAGCAGGCTCAAGGCCGTTTACGAACTATAACAATGCTTCACAATGACAGGATTGGAATTATATAATGCCGGTAACTATGCTACAGTGTCCAGAAAAGGATCCTAATAATACTACAGCTATGGGTGTTTGTCAGGTTTCTGCAATCGTTGTTGCTGGACATAGTAGCGACCCAAATAAAAAAAACGAAATGCTTTCTTTAGCAGAACAAATGCTATCTCAATTGGTAAAAAAAGATGATGTTAAATATGCATTCAATATGGCTTGCGTATGTGCACTCAGAAAAGATGAAGATGGCTGTAGAAAATGGTTAGAACTGGCAAATGAGCATGGCAATTTGGCATATAACAATAATTATTTTCTTTTAAATAATTTTTTTGGGGAGTTCGCAAATAAAGAGTGGTTTAAAAAACTCAAATGGACTGACCCTCCAATTTGGTTTTTTAATTATAATTAAAAGTTTGTGAAAAACTGGGACAGGATTTATTTGCCGTTTCCAATATCCGCATCGGGCAGACGTTTTTCATATTTCAATGTCCATCAGAGTAAAATCCGAGGAGTTAATCTGTGTCTGAAAAGAATTTTAAAGTTCAAATTTGAAATTTGAAAAGTATAGATTTCCGCCTGCGCGGGAATGACAAAAAAAGAGATTGCCGCGGCCGAAGCGGCCTCGCAATGACAATGGAATCGGCGGTGCCGATGGAATTTTAAATAGATTCCTCGACTGCGCTCGGAATGACGCGAACCCTGCCATAGTGATGGCAGGGCTAAACGTTAGTTTTTTCCGCCGTAGATAAATCTCATTCTGCCGATGTCAGGCACTATTCCGAGTTTAGGCTTTTCCAGCCGAAAACTGCTCGGCCAATAAACAAAGAAGGCTTTGCCCACCAGATAATCACGCGGAACTATGCCCATTCTATAACTTTTGCCGTTGTTGCCGATACCCTCAATCGACCAAAGCCTTGAATCCGCGCTGTCGGGACTGTTGTCGCCCATCGCGAAAAATTCGTTCTCGCCGAGCGTGAACGGGTTTCCCTCGCCTGCGCGGTCAACGGGTTGGCGATTGTCCGGCCTGATACTCAAATAATTTATGTCGCGATACAACGCCACATTATTCAGCGTCAGACTGCCAGTTCCGAAAATCAGAGCCTTTGGCGAGATTTCAGCCATTCGTTGGCCAGCATCGTCTCTGTTTGTACCCATATCATAAACGAGCTTTGTGTCTTCAACTTCAAAGACAAGCTGATGGTCAACGTTCGCGAATTTCACAAAAAACGATTTGCCTTCGGCAGGCAGCAGGGTTTCGCCCCTGGTAAGTTCGGTTGTCCTGCCTGTCGCGTCAACCTTTTCAATAATCATCAATCCCGTGCCGTCCACATACGCCTTGTAAAGCGTCTGGTATTTTGAAAGACCTATCCCGACGGAGCTTTGGTCGGCGTCGAACTTCGCGTAATAGTTCATCATCAAATCGCTGCAATACGGTATATTTTCATAGTATCGCGGGTCGCCGTAACCATACACGGCTCTGAAATCGTTGCCCTTGGCAGTGTCGTAAAACATTATATTTGTTTTTCCAGCCGAACCGGCAAGCGTGAATTTTGTCGGCTCTGCCGGGCTGTATTTCCACTGCGAATCAATGTCGTTTGTGAACGGCTGATGCCAACTGTGATTGTTGAATCTGTTTTCCATCTTGCGAACAGGCTGATAATCGTTGTTATAGACGCACATCCACATTTCATTCTGCACTTTGTCGGGCTTTCTCTGCAAGACATCGTCGATGTAAATATCGCCGTCGATGATTTCAACGGTTTCGCCTGGTTTGCCGATGAGTCTTTTGATGTAATTTGTGCCGGGTTCGGTCGGGCATTTAAAAACGATTACGTCCCATCTCTTCGGCTCGACGAACTGATAGAGGCATTTAAATACGAGTATCCTGTCGCCGTTGGATTTTGGAACGAGAGTGTTGGGGTTTTCATAATATCCGCAGCTTGGGCATCTCGGCGATGGCATAAGTCTGTAGTCGCCGGCGGCTGTTTTATAATTTTTCGCTATGTACGGATTGAAGTTATATTCGTAGCGGTATCCGCATTCTGTGCAGCAGACTTGAAAGTGGTCGCCCATCAGGGTATCAGCCATACTGCCTGTGGGAATGCGAAAGGCCTCCAGTACAAAGGCTCTGAATACAAACGCCAGAATGAAAGCCGTTATGAGCCATTCAAACGTGTTGGCCACCGATTCTGCGGTCGTATGCTTCGTTGTTTTTGCTTCATCTGACATTTATAAATCCTTTAAAAAAACAGAACCGCGTGGGCTAAGAGCCCACCCTACAAATCTAATTTATCCTTTCACCGCGTCGGCGAAAATGTTTATCAGTTCTTCGGTTTCTTTCCAGCCGATACAGCCGTCGGTAAGCGATTTGCCGTAAATGAGATTTTCAGCCTTTGCGGGCTTCTGGCAGCCTTCGACGAGAAAACTTTCGAGCATTACGCCGGAAATTATATTTGTTCCTTTTTTGAGCTGTTCGGCGACATCCAAAAGGACATTTCGCTGCTGATGAAAATCCTTTTCTGAATTCGCGTGGCTGCAATCAATAACGATGCCGGTCTGTATTTTCGCTTTTTTCAGCAGAACTTCGGCGAACGCCACATATTCTTCCGTATAATTCGGACAGTCGGCTCCTCCTCTCAAGACAAGATGGCCGAATTTGTTGCCGCGAGTCTCGGCGATTACAACTTCGCCGGCTTCGCTGATGCCCATAAAAGAGTGCGAACTTGCCGCCGCTTTTACAGCGTCGATAGAAGCGGTCAAATTTCCATCGGTGGAATTTTTAAAACCGACAGGCATCGACAGCCCGCTCGCCATTTGGCGGTGTATCTGCGATTCAGCGGTTCTTGCTCCGACCGATGCCCAGGAAATCATATCGGCAAGATACTGAGGCACAATCGGGTCAAGAAATTCCGTTGCGCAGGGCAGGCCGATTTTGCTTACCGCAAGCAGTATGTCGCGCGCCCGTATGAAACCCTCCTCAATATCGTAAGAGCCGTCGAGGTAAGGGTCGTAAATCATTCCTTTCCAGCCGAGCGTCGTTCGCGGTTTTTCAAAATAAGTCCGCATCACAATTAGAACCTTATCGCTGACTTTCGACTGCAAATCGCGGATTTTCGCGGCGTATTCGACCGACGCGGCCTTGTCGTGCAGCGAACATGGGCCGGCAATGACGACTTTTCGCCTGTCCTGATTGTTCAAAATAGCCTGTATAATCCGCCTCGACCGGGCAACAACTTCGGCGGCCTGTTCGGTTTCGGGGTATTTTTCCCGAAGTTTTTGGGGCGTAATCAGCGGTTTGAACCGCACAATATTAAGATTATCGGTCGTTTCCAATTTTTTTGTCCATTTTGACTTATGTCGATTATTTATTATATTCTACGGTCTGACGGCCAAACAGTCCAGATTTTTTATGGGCGTGTGCGGGCGTGTGTTGAAATAGCGGATGTGAGATTATTTTGGAAGGTTTTCGCAGATGAGACAGATTATTAGAAAACGGGGCTTTACGTTGGTTGAATTGCTTGTGGTAGTTCTTATTTTAGGTGCTCTTTCGGCGATTGCGTTGCCGCGTGTCGTCGCCAGTGCGGATACCGCAAAGGAAAAAGCCTGCCAGTCTAATATTGATATTATAAACACTCAAGCCGAGCTTTACAACGCGATGACCGATGGTTATCCGAAAGCCATAGACACTCTGACAAAAGACACCGATTATTTTCCCGATGGCGCTCCTGTATGTGCGTTTGGCGGAAAATACAGTCTTAATTCCTCATGCCGCGCTGTGTGCAGCCATTCGGGTTCATCTGCGGATGTAAAACCAAAAGATACAAAGACCACAAAAACTCCGCCTGCCGCCAAGCCGTATCAATAATTAAGAAACTCTAACAAAAAGAAATTTGTACATATTGTATATAATTTTTGTATTTCGTTGTTCGTGAAGCGTGAAGCGAAAAAACAACGAAATGCGCTTCACGAGATACACTTCACTATGTTGTATCTTTTTCATTATGTTAGAAACTCTAAGAATGGCTTAGCCGGCGTTCACTGTGCTGTCGTCTTTAATCAGCAGCCAGACGAAGAATGGTCCGCCGAGCAGGGCGGTTATAACTCCGACAGGAATCTCGGCCGGCGAAATGACGGTTCGAGCGAGCGTATCGCATAATACCAAAAAACCGCCGCCGAACAGTACCGATGCGGGAGTTAAAATTTTGTGGTCGTGTCCGACTAACAGTCTGCTTATGTGGGGAGCCATCAGTCCAACAAAGCCTATCGGCCCGCAGAAGGCAACTACGCCGGCAACCATAATAGATGTCGCGAAAAATATAATTTTCCTTGTGCCTCTGACATTTACGCCTCTGGCGATTGCGATTTCGTCGCCGATGCTCATTAAATTAAGTTTTGCGCCGCAGGCGGCGATGAGCGTTACGCCGGCAGCGGTGAATACGAGCATTGTAATCGGTTTTGAATAACCGGCGACCTCCACGCTGCCCATCAGCCAGCGAACAATTTGAAAAGACTGCGTGAAATCGCTTACATATTGCAGAAGCAGTATCAGACTTGAGAAAAAGAAATTGACCACAACTCCGGCGAGCAGCATTGTCCCGACTGAAAAACCTTTTTTGAGTTTTGTCAGGCCGTAAATAAAAACCGCGGCGGCGAGCGAACCGAAAAACGAAAAAATCACAGGCCCGAAACAAATGGGCAAAATCCCTGCGATTAGAACATATACAGCCGCCCCAAACGCAGCGCCGCCGGATATGCCGAGCGTAAAAGGCGTTGCCAGCGGATTTCTGAACATTGCCTGTAAAGCCACTCCGCAGCAGGCAAGAGCGGAACCGGCTATAAAGGCCGTCAAAACTCTCGGCAGACGAATGTTGTAGAAAATTTTCGATGCGATTGTCGTATGCTCAAAATCGGTCAGAGCCGAGAACGGTATCTTTATCGAGCCGATGAACGGGCTGACGGCCAAAACCGCGAGCGTGAAAACAATTATGAATATAAATTGAGGTTTTTTCATTTGATAGTGTCCGGCACAATAATTTTCTGTCCTGTGAGCGGATGAGAGACGAACTGAAATTGTTTGCCGTAAATTTCTTCCAGCGTTCGCTCGTTCATAATTTCGGCAGGGGAGCCGGCAAAAACAATTCCTCCGTGCTTGAGAGCGATAACAGCGTCGGCGTTTAGAACAGCGGCGTTTAAATCGTGCGTTACGCAGAGAAGCGTCGTGCCGAGCGTTTTGTTGATTTTTGAAAGCAGCGACTGAATGTCGTTTTGATGTTTATAATCGAGGTACGTCGCAGGCTCGTCTAACAGAAAAATTTCCGCTTGCTGGGCGACTGCGGCGGCGATTGAGACCTGCTGGCGTTCTCCGCCGCTAAGCGTAGATATTATTCGTCGGGCGAAACAGGTTGTTTGCGTCATTTCCATCGCATCGCGGACGATTTTTTCTTCATCCGGGGTAATAACCGAAAACGGGCTCAAATGCGGATACCTCGCCATTAAAACAAACTGATGAACGGTGAATGGAATATCAGCTCCAAGCGACTGCGGCACATAAGTGAGGATTTTTGCGAGATTTTTCTGGGAATAATTTTTCAAATCCCGATTTTTTATTTTTATGCTGCCTTTGAACCCTCCGACAATTCTGCTCAAACATCGCAGCAGAGTTGTTTTGCCCGCGCCGTTCGGCCCGACAATATACAGCTTCTGCCCCGACGATACCGAAAAGCTGATGCTGTCCAGTATCGCCTTATCCGCGGCAGCAAAACATAAATTTTCAATTTCAATTACTGTTTGGTTCATTTGCCTGCAATTTCAATTCTGGATTTATCGCCGAGGCGATTTTTTCAAGCGTCAGTATAAACCGCGGGCCGGGAATTGCCACAAAATCTTCGGTCAAGACGTAAATCCTGTCGTTTTTTACCGCGTCGAGCATTTCGATTTTTTGCCACTGTTTTTTTATCGTCTCGGCATCGATTATGTTTTTCTCCGGTGATGCGGTCATAACATCAATAATAATTTCCGGATTCATCGATACGATAGATTCATAGCCTACCGCGGGGAACTGGATTGAGCCTGCGTAGGCGTTTTGGCCGCCGGCCTTTTCAATAATATCGCTGTAAAAGCCGTCTCTGCCTGCAATGTAAATGTTCGCGGGCGATTTGTCAGTGTCCTGCGAGATGTCGTGTCCGACCGAAATTAAAACCTTCGGCTTATGTTCGGCGTTTGACTGCGTTTTTATCGCGGACATTTTGTTTTCGAGTTGGCTGACTAATTTTTTCGCCCGCTCGTTCGTGTCGCAAGCCCGGCCTATCGCAAGAATCGAATCGAGTATGTCGCCAATCGAATCGTGTTTGACGGCGAGAATGTTTATTCCCATCGCGGCGAATTTATTGTCGCCTCTGACCATTTCGTCGAGGACAATAACCAAATCAGGTTTCGCGGCCAGTATAGCTTCGAAATTTGGATTCATCAAACCGCCAAATCTCGGCAGGTTTTTTGCTTCGGCGGGATAATTGCAAAATTCCGATATCCCGATTACACGTTCGCCCATGCCCAGCGCAAAGAGTATCTCCGTTACGTTCGGCGCAAGCGATATAATCCTTGTGTGCGATTGCGAAGGTGAAATTTCCACAGCAGGGGGCAGGACATTCTGTCTTATCGCTATGAGCAGCAGAACGATTGCCAATGCCAGCACCGGCAGCAGTATTAAAATTTTATTCCGTTGTTTCATTTTATCTTACTTCATAACATTTTCGCCGAATGTAGAAAAAACCGCGTGGACAGAAAATCTGTCCACCCTACATACTTCTCACTTCTTTGACGAATTCCAGCCAATCTTTCAGCCCTTCGCGATAAATTTGCCCTGAATACAAAAAGCCGTCGTTATGTCCGCCGAAAATTTCAACAAATTCTTTGTTGCCATTTGCCGACGAGTAGAGTCGCAGCCCAAACTCAAACGGCACTATTTCATCGCTTCGGCTGTGAATAAATAAAATCGGGCATTTTACCTTTTTTATATACTCCATTGTATCGAGGCTGTATTTCGCAAAAGGCCTTACTATTACATAAGGGTAAAATTTCTGTGCAATATCCGCGTAAGAAGTAAAACCGCTCTCGATAACCAGTCCGCCTGCCTGGACATTTTTCGCAAGGTGAGCGGCGACGCTTGCGCCCAGCGACCTGCCGAAAATAATTATGTCCTTCGGCGATGCTCTTTTTTCCGTCCGCAGCCAGTCGTAAGCCGTTTGCGCGTCGAGGTATATTCCCTCTTCGGTGATTTTGCCCTGACTGTCGCCGTAGCCGCGGTAGTTAAATATCAAACAATTCAGCCCAAGTTTGTTAAAAATATCGAGCGTATCCATATAATAGGATATATTTCCGCCGTTGGCGTGGCAGAAAAGCAGGGTTGCGGTCGCGTTTTTGGCCGGCACATACCACGCCGAGAGGGCAAGCCCGTCCGGCGTATTGAGCTGAACCTTTTCGTATTCAAGCCCGATATTGGCCGGATTATAAGGCATATCTCTCATCGGATGAAACGTCAATCTCCGCTGCATAAAGTACAGCACGATTGCGACTCCGAAATAAACCGCCGCCAGCAATAGTAGTATTGATAGAATCATTTTCATATCTTTGCGGGCATTTTAGTTTGCCGAGCGTGATAAAACAAGATAGAATTTGGCGTATGAAAAGACGAAAAACACAGACCGTTGCGGCAGGGAGCGTAAAAATCGGCTCAAAACACCCCATAGTCATTCAGTCTATGGTAAAATTTGAGACTACCGACGTTGCCCGCTGCGTAAAACAGATAAACGCATTGGCTGCCGCTGGGGCAGGCCTTGTCCGTTTGGCCGTTCCAACCGCCAAAGACACGGCGGCTTTTGCCAAAATCGTCCAAAAAGTACGCATTCCGCTGGTCGCGGATATTCATTTTTCCGCGGACAGGGCGATTGAAGCCATTGAAGCAGGCGCAGCGAAAATCCGCCTTAACCCCGGCAATATAAAAGACAAAAACGATGTCGCCCGCATTATCGATTGCGCAAAGGCTCACAAAATCGCGATGCGGGTCGGCATAAACGAGGCCAGCATTCGCAATCTTCTGCACGATACTCCGATGCGGAAACGAATCAGCCTTATGATAAGCGAAATGGCGGGATATATCAGGATTTTTGAAAACAGAGGTTTTAATAATCTTGTTTTGAGCGTAAAAAGTTCCGATGTTTTGAGAACTATCGAATCTAACATCGCAATCGCCGAAAAATTTAATTACCCGCTCCACCTTGGTTTGACTCACGCAGGCCTTGCCGAAGATGCGATTGTTCCCGCATCCGTTGCCCTCGGCACGCTTTTGCATCAGGGCATTGGCGACACGATTAGAATCAGCATTGCCGGCGACCCCGTGCAGGAAGTCGAAATAGCAAAGCAGATTCTGGCTTCTCTGGAACTTTATAAAACCAATCAGCCGCAGCTTATTGTCTGCCCGACCTGCGGCAGATGCAAATGGAATTTGGTTAGCTTTGCTCAACAGGTAAAAAAACTTTTGGATAAGGTTGATAAGCCGATAAGGGTTGCGGTTATGGGCTGCGTTGTCAACGGCCCCGGCGAAGCCGCCGATGCCGACATAGCGGTTTGTGCCGCAGCAGGCAAAGGCTTTATATATAAGAAGGGCGAAAAAATGGCCGCCGTCGCACAATCGAAATTGCTTACTGCGATAAAAAAGGAAATCGAGAAAATTTAATCACTGATTTCGCTGATGACGCTGATTTGGTGAATAAAACCGCGTGGGCTTCCGTCTTCGCTGTGCTACGCCGCGACAAAAGAGCCCACCCTACGAACTACGATGTCGAAGATAAAAAAAAACCAAGAAAAAAGATTGTGCTGAGCAAAAAGCTTTTAATGAAGGCAATGGTAATGCATTGAGTTCAAGGAGATTTTTGTCAGAATATTACAGAGAAAAGGTCTGCAAGTTTTTTGCAAAAAATTGCAAATTTTTGCGAATTTTTGATGAGTTTTGACGATTTTAACCACGAATTTCGGGGATTTTAACGGATTTTAACCAGTTTTGATGTGGTTTTTGCAAGTTTTATTAAGGAGTAAACAATTCGGGAAATAGGGGATAAGCAATTCTATTATCAGTTATCGGTTATCAGTTGTGGAATGGTCGGAGGCGATGATGTTTTTGTTATTGCCGATAAAGGAGTTGTGATTAGGCAAGAGTGGAAATTGCGTTGCCCTGATGGTCGAAAGCTTGTGGTAATTGAAAAAAAACGCGTTTTTAAAAATTCGGCGTTTAATTTTATTTGATTAACCGGCGAAATGCAATAGATATAGGCTGAATTAGTTGAAAAGTGAGCGACCATATTTTCTGGCAAGTCTAAGCGGCACGCTGTTTTTTCCAGTAATCTGTCCATAAGTTCGAATAATGCAGGCTGCCCAAGGCCATAATAGCCTCGGAATTATCTTTATCCCACTTCATGCCACGACCCTTTAGTCGAGCCGTCAGACAGCCGCAAAAAGATTCCATCGGCCCAGACCCGCAATCATATGGGGCGATTGAAGAGCTTTGTTCGGCAGGAATCAAAGTTCCTGATGACGTACGAGTAACAGGTTTTGATAACGAGGAATTCAGCGACAAGCTGGCGATTCCTTTGACAACGGTCGAGACGGATAGTTTTCAGGTAGGCCGGCTTGGCGCAAAATTGCTTCTGGCTCGAACAAGCGGAGAAAATAAACCAGCTTCTGTTCATATTTGCCGCTGTCGGCATCAAAGACTTCCAGCGTCTTTTGCCATGCGTTTTCCTGCGATGAAGTTATTTCACCCAGGTAAAGAACTGTCCGCTGAACCGTGCTGCCGCCGGCAACCCTGCGGTTCTCGATGACGCTGAAATACTCGTGCCACTTGCCGTTCTTTTTGCGTTTGTAACTTCTGAGAAACATGCCGATAGTTTGGCATCAGGAAGGCAGCATTGCAATAGGGCAGGTCTTCACCATGCAGGTTTTTCGAGCATTTTCGGTGATTTTGAAACGCTATGCAGGAAAAAATATTTAAAAATCGCAATTTTTCGCCACAACTGCGAAAGTTGGGTTAAAAATCCCGCAGGATTGCCTTATCTTCCAGAAGCTGCTGTCGGAGCATTGCCGGTTTGACATCGCTGAAATCAACTCTATGCCGAACAGCTATGTTCGCCGCCGTTCCCGCCGCCTGACCCATCGCGAAACAAGCGGGCATAATCCGAAATAATCCCAGCACATCCCACTCACAACTCACACATCGACCCGCCACAATCAAATTTTTGATCTTTTGCGGAACCAGACTGCGATATGGTATTTCGGCATAAGGCCGGGAAATCACCGTATCCTCCATGCGTTGTTTTGTCGGGTACTTCGGGTCAGCCATATCCCACTGGTAACCGCTCAATGCGATTGTATCATCGAAACGCACGCCTTTTATTACATCATCAACCGTTACTCGATACTGTCCTGCAATTCGTCGAGTATCGCGCACGCCCAGCATAGGGGCGGTCTGGGTCAGTCGCGCATGCGCGAATCCGGGCACTATTCGCTTCAGCATTTCCATCAATTCCAGCGACTGCTCCCGGCCTTTCACCATTGCGGCAGTGATATCGTCGGCATTCGTTCCATCTATTCCAACGATTTGGCCGGTGTTGATAAAAAAACTTCCTCGTCTTATCATTTCACAACAATTGATTGCTTTAAACGCGAAAGGCCACTTGCTGTGCTTTTCAAACTCCGCTATCGCTGCGCGAAAACGCACATCGCCGGTGCTGCGGCAATAATCCTCGAATACCGCCGAATCCACGTCTTCAACCGTAAAAATCAATGTCGGAGCGGACATCAAACCGTCTTCTTCCCGCCCTTTAACAGTCGGACAGTCTGCACGGCTCGCCAAGGTAGCATCGCCGGTTGTATCTATCAGAACCTGCGCCTGAATATACTCAATGCCATTGGCCGAATGTACGAATACCCCGTCAATTCTATCATTTTCGACTTTGGGTTCGAGCAGTGATGTGAAATATCGCAGCTTTATCCCCGCCTGCAATACCATTTGTTCCATCACACGCTTGCAGCATTCGTATTCAAACGGAACTGTTCGGCCGTGCCATGACGCATACCCCAAATGACGCGTACCGGATGGCGGGTCATCGCAAGCCCTGACTGCTCCGCCCTGTGCGGCCATTTTTTCTACAATTTCCGTAAAAATTCCGCCGATGACGGGATACACGCCATCGCGAGAATAACTGCCGAGCCATATACCCACCAAACAGCTTGTCGCCACTCCGCCAAGGCATCCATAACGTTCAATCAGCATCACCTTTTTTCCAAGCCTTGCCGCTGCTATAGCCGCGGCAAATCCAGCCGGCCCCCCGCCGCAAACCAAAACGTCAACTTTCTCAACCACCGGTGCCTGAATATCTAACCGTTCCATTAAGTATCCCAAATCAGTTCAGTCTCAAACGAATTGTTTTTATTTTTCCAAGGCCATCCTCTATGCACCAAAAAGTCGCCAGAATTTCGCCGTTGGAAAGGCGCAGCAGCGACGGCTGACCAAATCTTAAATTCGCGAATTGGTCAATGATGTTTTTCGAGGTATCTTGAGCCTTTGCCTTGCCCCAAATCACTTCTTCGGAAAGCATTTTCCATTTATCATTTTCAAAATCAATCAGCCGTACATACAAGCCGACATCTCCCGCGCGGTGCGCGTGGATAGTCAAAAGTCGTTCATCTCCAAGCCACATCAGATTAGAAGCCTGTCCCAGATGGCCGGTATCGATTGGATTCGACCATTTATAACCGTTGTCGCGAGAGACCGTAACGTGATTGGCCAAATGTTTCTTTTGGCGATTATCATACGCCCAGACAATCGTAACAATGCGGCCGGGCTGCATTTCGCACAGTCGAGCCTCCCATGGACTTACATAATCGCCAGGCAGAGTAAAATATCGATTCCTGCAATCCCATGTCTTGCCTTTGTCTTTGCTTCGCAGCAGCACGCCTGTCTGCCCCGATGGATTCGAGCCATCCCACAGGAACATAGGGCAGCCAATCGCCAGCAGGTCGCCGGATTGTGTTTCAATGCAGGAACCTGATGTTTCCAAAAATTCCGGATACCCCGTCTTTATCACTTCCGGGATACTCCATGTTCTGCCGTCATCATACGAAAAACAAACAGTATTTTCGCCCGGCAGCAGTCCGCCATTGGGATTGCCGATAGGCAGCTCCGGATTGCTGCGGTCGTACCTGTAACCAACAGCTATCAGCGTACCATCGCGCAGCAGCGTCGGCTTCATAGTTTCAGAAACGCGATATGGGACAGGCAGCTTCTTCATATCATACAGCGGCCCTTGCAGCGTCCAATTGCGACCCATATCAGAGGAGCGAGTAACATACGTCTCTGAATCCACGGACTCAAAAGCCTCTCCCAGTTCAAACAAACACAACAGCTCATCAGACGGCAACTGCACTATACATGGAAATTTGCCCTGCCTGCTGCGTAAATGAGGCAGCGGATTCACATAAACAGTATGTTCGCCAAGCACTTCGATAAAACTCATTTTTTGCTCCAATTTCAATTGATAATATCAAAACTATTTTAAAAACTTAATATCTACCGCGTCATTTGATTTTTTGGCGGCGATTTTCCCGCAATTACGAATTTTAATGGTCAGTTTATCAGATTGCAAAACGCCGGACCGCACCGTGAATCGCCGGTCTCCCGTAATAATATTTTCTTTGTACCAGGATAACCACATCTCCTCTGTACGGTCAAATGCCCGTGCGATAGAATCAAGGCCGCCCGGCTCAACAAACCAATTCTGATTTTTTACTGAACCGCCTTTTCCGGTGTACAAACCCCAATTTTCTTTTCTATCGTCCCTGCCATAAAACTGCATCCAAAATCCTACTGCCTGATTCCCTGAACATACCGCTTCGGCGACTTCAGCCTCCATCGCTTCCGGCAGGCGGTTCATTGCCCATAACAAATTCACAAATTTACGCTCACCCAGAATAGAAACAGGCCCGCGGGCAGCGTAAGCGGGAACTTCATATATCATACCGCCCAGAAAATCAAAACGCTCGGCATTATGTACAGTGCTGCTCATTACGCCATTTACCCAGCCGCCCAGCGGAATACCGCGACCGGCACAAATAGCCTTGAGCTTATTACAAAATACATTAGTTCCGGCTATCATATATTGCTCCCATACCGCCTTTAATTTCGCGTCGTCATCTGTGAATGACGAAGTATCTTTGTATGTAATCCCCTGGAGTTGGCAGTAGGTTTTGAAATCATTTTTGCAGTAATCACAATAACACGGCCTGTCTATCATTTGATAGTTGTCATCGAGCATTATGCCGTCAAGCTGATAATCTTCAACCAATTGACGAAACGCTTCAATGTTGTGTTCCTGCCCTTTTGGGTTGTTAAGACAGACCCAGGGATCGTCTGCGGGTTTTCCATTCTTGCCAATCCATGCAGCTTTGGGATATTTATCAAGCACGGCCCTGTTGCTCATATAAAAACCCCCGATAATCCTGATGCCGCGCCGGTGGCACTCCGCGATATATTCAGAAAGATAATCTCCGGAATACTCTTTTATTTTATTGTATGTAACGTCTCCGGGAATGCCGCGATAAAACGTGATGCCGCCCGCCGACCGCAATCCAGGAAGGACGTGAGTTACATTAAGTCTGACCAGGAAATCAACCGCTTCGGACGGCGTTTTAAAAACGCTGCAAAACTCGCCGCCTGGATGATGAACCCATGTTTCGATATTTCGCGCTTTTGAAAGAGGCTTGTAAGTAATTTTTACAGTTGCCGTCTTTCCAGGCTTGACGGATGCAACCGGAACTGAAACCGTTTGAAGTGAACCAACACATCGAACCACTGGTTCTTTTACAGGCTTATTATCGAGAAAAACCGAAACCACCTCGGCGCGTCGCGGCAGATTCACCTGAATCACATTCGGCCGGAGATTTTCTTTATGCCCGCCGGGCATCAGCCAGCGTAGCGTGTTGTCAAAAATTCTATCAGCCATCAGGACTTCAGAGTCAGGAAAACAAAATTTATAATTTTCAGGGCTGACACTTAATATCGCTGTTCTGCCCTGTCCGTGTTCTTTCAGTATTCCCAGACTTTTGCCTTCGTTGTCTCGGATTACCGAATTTCCATCTTTTACAACAAACGACATCACGTCAATCCCCTCGGTATTCCATGTGTGTCCAACCCAAATCGGCAACAGCAGCTTTGTTTGGCCAAATCCTTCGGTCAATGGGCTGTCCATAAGCGTTAATTCTTTAATCTTTAGAAAACTATAAGATTCCGCACCGCACAAACGTAAAAAATCTTCGTTTATTAAATCATTGCCGCCCCAGCAAGGCGATGTTGTAATATAAATTCCCCCGCCTGAAGCCAGAAAACTCTTAAGCCCTTCTATCTGCGCAGGCGTAAATTTATGCCTGACATTCATCGCTATCATATCATATTGCGCAAGGGATGCCGGGGTATCAATAATAGATTCTTCCTCCCATACAACTTCCATACCCCTCCGCGTCAGAGTGCCATACATCGTACTGTCCCACGCGTTCCACTGAATATCGGATTTCAGCAAAACAGCGCTATATCCCGCAAACGATGACTTTGTCTCGATGAGCCGCTCGTTAGATGCCAATGACAACTTCTCGGCTGATTCCGCCGCAACACAGCAAGCAGCCATCAATAAACAAATCAGAACAAACGTCTTGTTTAATGCCAAAACCATAACTTCACTCCTTTATACTTATTACTCAAACTGACCGATTTATTGCTAAAAACGTAATACTTTAACCAAGTGTCAATTACTACCTGTCAGTCCCGCGCAGGCGGGAATCCAGCATAAGACAGTCTTGGCCTTCAGGCCGAATCCACAATTTTTATTTTTTATTTTTAATCTTTGATTTTCAAATCTGGCCAGCGGTCAGTTTGAGCCTATAAGATTCCATCATATCGAGCTTTCCAATAAGCCCACAACCAGTTCGCCATCGCGTCTCCGCTGTAAAACTGCGTCTTGTGCCGGAGTTCCGGAAGAAAGCGTTCCGGGTCATCATAATAGGTCAATCCGGTTTGGTCTATGGATGTTAGAATGTGATGTATTATAGACAACATCTCCGGATCCCGAAGATGGCCATAAGCCTGCACTCCCCCACGGGCAATCATTGTACTCCAGCCGGTTCTCGCCCCTGCAATATAACGATGTCCCACCCATTTCCAGCTTCCTGCTTCTTCTTCGCTGCATATAAAATCGGGGTCAGGCCGTCTGGGCTGGCGCGTCTTCATATCAACCAACATATTGACATACATCGTCCCGTCCGGAGCTAATGTCAATTTTCCTTCTTCCCAAATCTGCCGCATCGATTGTTTCCAGACATCGGACCATGAGTTGTTCGGGTCGTTACGCAGCAAATAATCCAATTCCATAACGTCCATCGTTACGGAATCCGCCAAGTTGGATATCAGCCACGCCTGCATTTTTTCTTCATACGGAATCGGAGGGCACTCGCCATCAATCTTGGGGCGAAGCCGCTCTCCGCCCGGATGCTTATTGACCCCGCTTGCCAGCAGTCTGTCATATTCCCGCTTAAAAGCCGAATCGCCCGAGTGATTGAACGCCAAAAGAAGCAAACTCGGAAATCTATCAAGAGGCCATAACATATTCTCAATGGCAAAGTACTTATATCTGTAATCCCGCTTGACCCAGAAATTAACCATTGACGTTATCATTCGGTCAATCTCTGATTTTTCAGAAGGTTTCGCATATTGACAAAAGTGATCCAGAGCCATAACCGCGTAAAGCACCTGGTCGGTGCTGGTCTGGTCTGTAAATCTGTTGCCGTAAATCTTGGGAAAAAATCCCTCTTCCAATTCCCTGCCCAGGTCATAAATATATTTCAGGGCATGCACGCATCGCCTCGCATGTTCCAAAACTTTTTCATTCTTTTCAATCGCGTAACGACATAACAATGCCTGCAAATACGCGCCTGTTGTCATTCCGCAGTTTTCATAATTATGCTGCTCTGCAGGCGTGTACCCCTGAACAAGAAATGGGTTTTGATCGCTGCCGAAGAATTCATCCGTAAGCGGAGCGGCGTTTTTTTTATCAATAAAACTATAAACAACTCCATTGGAGTCAAGCCAGCGGTCTTCTGCCCATGTTTCTATTTCATAAGCGCGATTTAAAAGCAGTTTGTTCATTTTGAATCCTTATTACAACAGACAATTAGCCGATTTCATCAGAACTACTCGCAATGAATCGCGCCGCAACTTTTGTAATACTTTAGCCAAGTGCCAAATACAACTTGTCATTCCCGCGCCCGCTGTCATTGCGAGGAGGCCGAAAGGCCGACGCGGCAATCTCGTTTTGTAGGGTGGGCTTTAGCCCACGCGGTTATATTTAGCCACCGGTTTTACCGGCGGTTGTTTAGCCCTGCCATCTTGTATGGCAGGGTTCATTAAATCCCATCGCCGCAGGCGATTCCACAATTTTGCACTTTCAACTTTAAATTTTAAATTCTCAATCTGACCCTCGGCCGGTTTTGAATTATATTCTTGCGCCGACTGACTCAAGCAGGCCTGATACATTTTCACAAAACACTTTTTTTTGTTCCCGAAAATCGGGAATGGCTTTTTTCACTCTGGCGATAAATGCCTGCGGGTCATAGCCGGTAAAATCGCTTCCAAAAAGCAATCGGTCAGTTCCTAATATTTCCACTGCTTTTTCTAAACGCCCTACGATTAAGCCGTCCGCCATCCCTGAAATATCTAAAAAAACATTATCGCATTTCGCAAGCCGTTTCAGAAAATCTTCTTCACCGATATGCGAACAAACAATCGTAAGTCCGGGAAACATCTCCGCTAAATCGACAATTTCAGGTTCGATATGTATCTGAACCACGAATTTCAATTCCACGCATCGTTCGATAAGTTTTACGAAACGCGGGTCGGTATATTTACAGGAACTTTTTAAAGTTTCTATCTTATATGTCAGCAGCTCGCCGGCCCATCGATAACCGAGTTCGTGAAATTTGTTCAGCCACCGCAGGGATTCTTCCGGAAAATCCGGATTCATCGCCACGCCCGGATACAAAAAACCGTTGGTCAATCGAGCCATTTCAAGAGCTTCGGCATTGCCTTCTTCAACATCTTCCCGTGTTTTGCTTAGCACTCCGCGCCATGTATTAAAAATAGCCTTTTCAATTCCACAGCTTCGCAGATAGTCAGCCGCATCCTGAACAGAAGAAAAAAAATTGGCGGGTTTTTCCCAGCCTGTACTGGGCATATGGGTATGAGAATCAATTATCTTAATATGTTCCACCTTTCCGATTAGCCTCGGCAATACTTTGCCGGGGTACGTTTAGCCGCTGCCGGCACGACAGCGCGTCATTCCCGCGCAGGCGGGAATCCAGTTTTGTAGGGTGGGCTCTTAGCCCACGCCGCATTAGTTAGCCCCCAGCTTTATGCTGGGGGTTCGTCATTGCGAGGAGGCCGAAAGGCCGACGCGGCAATCTCGTTTTGTAGGGTGGGCTTTCTTGTCCGCCATAGCTTTAGCGGCGGCGGAAGCCCACGCGGTTATATTTAGCCACCGGCCTCTCCCGCTCCGCGGGGTTTTACCGGCGGTTGTTTAGCCCTGCCATCTTGTATGGCAGGGTTCATTAAATCCCATCGCCGCAGGCGATTCCACATTTTTGCACTTTTAGGCAATTACATTTCGCAGGAATTTTGATGTTTCAACGGCATCGCCGAGGCTTACCAAATGATTGATTTTATCTCTGTTAGCCTGCAAAATCGCGTCGAACTTTACAAGCCATTCTATGCTTTCGCTGATTGCCCCTGCGGCATCTTCGCGATACGGGTACTGATCCATACTAAGCCAGCCCTTATATCCGCACCTGTCAAGCCAGTAAAGCGTCTCAATATAACAAACAGTGTGAACGCTGCCGACTATCATATCGTCGTCCCACGCCGCATAGTTGTCGTTGAAGTGCATATGCATAAGTTTATCGCCCGCGCGCTTAGCCAGCACAATGGCCTCGGCCACAACTTCGCCGGCGTTGAAGGCGTGTCCGGTGTCTATTGTAACGCCGACGTTATCGCATCCAGTTTCCTGCGCAAGCAGCAGAGTATCAGCCATTCGCGCAAGATAACTATGCGTTCGCGGCTCTTTGGGTTTATATTCAAGAGCGAAACGAATATTCTTAAATTCGCCTGCCAGAGCGGCAATCGCCTCACATAACCACTGACGTTCTTTTTCATAATCCGCGGTGAGTAGATAATCGTAGCCGTCCTGACCGGGCCAGATGTTCAGCAGGTCGCACTCCATCGTTTGCGCAACTTCACACATCTGTCTGGTGTAATCCAAAGCATATCGACGAACATTCGCGTCTTTTGAACTGTAGCTGCCCTTCCAGAATTTTTTATCAGCGAATAAATCAGGAATAATGGAAACGCATCGAATCTGACTATCGTCAAACGCCTTTTTCATTTCCAAAGCGTTTTTGGGAGTCACGTCCCATGTACCCACAAGCTCAATCCCCGTAACATTAGGAATTTTGACGGCTTTCTTAAGCATTTCCTTGGTTGTTGGATTTTCCTTGTATCCGCTGCAAAATCTATCACATGTGTTGCCAAGATTCCCCAGAATTACCGAATACTTCCTTTTCATTTTTCTGCTCCTGATTAACTCTCAAATATGCTTTTAAAACGCAGAGTGCAAAAACCAGTTTCGTAGGGTGGACAGATTTTCTGTCCACGCGTTGTTATTTTCGTGTTTAGCCCCGCCATCACTATGGCGGGGTTCATTAAATCCCATCGCCGCAGGCGATTCCACAATTTTGCACTTTCAACTTTCAACTTTAAGGCAATCTCTAAAAATTGAAAAATCAGAGCCGCGACAGTAATGGAGCGGTCAGGAACAAGGCTTACTGTGTTTAATTGTCAATTTTTAGATACCCTTAAATTTTAAACTCTCAAACTCTGACCCTCGGTCAGGTTTGTAGGGGGCTACGCCGACTGACGTACCACCAGCGATACTTCCGAATGGACGTGTAAAACCTGTTTATTTTCTCCGCTTGTTTGAGCCAGAAGCAATTTTGCGCCAAGCCGGCCCACCTGAAAACTATCCGTCTCGACCGTGGTCAAAGGAATCGCCAGCTTGTCGCTGAATTCCTCGTTATCAAAACCTGTTACTCGTACGTCATCAGGAACTTTGATTCCTGCCGAACAAAGCTCTTCAATCGCCCCATAAGCCATCAAATCAAATTGACAGACTAAAGCGTCAAAGCGGTAGCCGCTTGCGATAAGTTTTTTAGCCCCGCTGCGTCCGTTGGCATCGCAGAAATCGGACTCTATGATAATACCTTCGGACGGAAGAGATATTCCGCGACGAGTTAAGGCCATCTGCAAACCAGCAAGTCTTTCCTGCGCGTTCTGATGTTCCATATTCCCGGTTATCGTGGCAAACCGTTTGGCGCCCTGCTTGACTAAATGCTCAACAACTAAATCCATCGCCTTAATGTTGTTGACCTGAACGCTGGAATATCCGTCAAGATAACGGTCGCAATCCATCAAAACAACCGGCACATTGATATTTTGAAGCATTTCCTTTACTTTAGGAGAAATCCACGCTCGACACAAAAAACCATCGACATATCCGCGATTCAGAACCGCAGACAGCGTACCCTCATCAACCTGCTTCCAGTCCAAATGGGAAAAAACCATACTGTGTCCCTTCTCCTCGGCGTATGCTGCGCAGCCTCGCATCATATGGCTGAAATAATGCATCGGAAGCTTGCCGGGAAGAGGCGGATTCTCCTTGGAAATAATAACAAAACCTACCTGACCCCAATGTACTTTACCTCGCGTCTGACGGACGGGAAAAAGTGTGTACTTCATTTCCCTTGCGATTTCCATAACACGCTGTCGAGTTGCTTGGGAAATCCCGTGCTTATTACGAAACACCATAGACACCGTGGACTTGGTAACCCCTGCCCGCGATGCAATATCTGATAGCGTTACTTTGTCCTGTTCCTGTTTCAACATATCAACCATATTCCTTCTTTCAATTCATCCTATATCTATCGCATTTCGCCGATTAATCAAATAAAATTAAACGCCAAATTTTAAAAAACGCGTTTTTTTTCAATTACCGCAGGCTTTCGACCATCAGAGCAATGCAATTTCCACTCTTGCCTAATCACAACTCCTTTATCGGCAATTACTTCATCGTAATTATTAAAATTCACTTTACGCATATAGTGTACAACTTCAACGCAAATATGTCAAGCCTGTTATTGCCAAAATTTAAAATACATACACAACCACTTGCAACATAAGCAGTTATATTGTTTTTTAAAAAAACAAAAAAATACAAATTTTAGCAATGCTTTAGCCGAGTGTCGAACGCAGCTTGTCATTATCGCGACCTGTGGTGAACGTACCGAAATAGATTCTGAATAATTTTCAACCGCAAATTTCAAACCTGAACTTTGTTTAAGCTGTGATGCAAAGAAGCTCTTTGGGCTGGCAACTGACATCCCAGATTTTGAGCGAAGGTTTCTTCGGCAGTCTTGTATATGCCACAAGCCCGGCTATCAAATGTGCCAGAAAATTGGTTGGGCTGCGATGGCGTGAATGTTCAATCTGGCAGACATTTTTGAGCGTGTCATTGACAGTTTCGATAAGCGAACGTTTTCGCAGCAGGACTTTTTCCTCCCACTGCATCAACCGGCATTTCATATTTGCACGCATATTGGTTACCAATTTAATTCCCTTGGCCAGCAGTTTTTCAAACAGGCTCTGGCGGGTGTTCGCTTAAAATAGTGTGCATCCGTGCCTCATTACATAGCTCCAGAACTGCTGCCAACGGCCTGTGGTCAGCTTCATCGCTCGCAAAGTCAAAACGCAGCTTGCACCCTCATCTTTCCACCGT
>Ga0209212_1003396_pt1 | contig 21060 bp, 20 predicted proteins | sample RifGroC2_FD_183996 | JGI IMG/M metagenome (GOLD analysis project Ga0209212, IMG submission 183996) | Groundwater microbial communities from Rifle, Colorado, USA - Groundwater C2 (SPAdes) (version 2) | ecosystem: Environmental > Aquatic > Deep subsurface > Groundwater | place: Rifle, Colorado... | reverse complement strand
ATATTCAATACCGTAAATGGAATCCATAGATGTCTCAGTAATTATTACCACCAGAAACGAAGAGAAGCACATAAAAAATTGCCTCGAATCCATTATAAAGCAAACCTATCCTCAAGATAAGATAGAAGTAATTGTAGTAGATAATGCCTCTGAAGATAAAACAAAAGAAATCGCGTTTAAATATACAGATAAGGTTTTTAATTTTGGCCCGGAACGCTCCGCGCAACGTAACTTTGGAGTGAGGCAAGCCGGCGGAAAATATATTCTGTACCTTGATGCCGATATGACACTGTCCGAGTCTGTAATTTTCGAAGCAGTGCAAGAGTGTGAGAAAGAGAGCTACGCTGCGTTATACATCCCGGAGAGAATTATCGGAGAGGGTTTCTGGATAAAAGTAAGGGATTTTGAGCGCGGCTTCTACACCGCCACCTGCATTGACGCGGTCAGATTCGTAAGAAAAGATAAGTTTCAAGAGATCGGAGGTTTTGACGAAACTCTCACAGGCCCCGAGGACTGGGATTTTGACAGGAGGATAAGCTCTTCCGGGAAAACAGCGGTAATTAACGCCTGCCTTTATCATAATGAAGATAATTTTGATTTGAAAAAATATGTGGAGAAAAAACTTTATTACACCCGGGATTTTGAGCGTTACGCGCTTAAATGGGGCAGGCAGGATAGGACAATAAAGAGACAGATGGGGCCGGGTTACCGGTATTTTGGGATTTTTCTGGAAAAGGGGAGATTTCGGCGTTTATTTTCGCATCCCTTCTTAAGCCTGGCGATGTATTTCCTGCGTTCATCGCTGGGATTGGCTTACGCGTTTAATTCTGGCGCGCCCGCGAGAAAAGACAGGGGCAATCCGCCCGCGAGGTTATGTCTAAAAAAAACGGGATACTGATTCTAACCCCTTTTTATGAGCCTAACATCGGAGGCGTTGAGACCCATCTAAAGGATTTGACAGATTATCTGCGCGCGGACGGCGGATATGAGATCTTTGTTTTAACTTATCAGCCGCTTACCACAAAAGCCAAAGCCCCGGTATTTCAAAATAACGGCTGTTTAAGAATAATAAGAATACCCTGGCCGGGGTATAATCTGTTTCACAAATTAGAGGCTTATCCCATACTGGAATTTCTGTATCTTACTCCTGCTTTATTCTTTAGTGCCCTAATTCTATTCTTGGCTTGCGGCCGAAGGATGCCGGTAATCCATGCCCAGGGGTTTAACGCCGCTTTTATCGGCCGTTTATTAGCCCCGCTTTTCTCTAAAAGGCTGGTGGTTAGTATTCACGCCATATACAATCTTGCCCCTGCTTCTATGCTCTCCCGGTTGATAAGATGGACGCTTATTGGTTCGGCAAAGATTCTTACTTTATCTTCAGCCTCCAAAAAAGAACTGATCAGGATTGGATTGAGGGACAGCCGTATCGGCGTTTATACTTATTGGGTTGACCAGCGGCATTTCCTGCCGGTCAGTCAGTCTGATGCCAGGAGCAGGCTGGATTGGCCGGAAGGCTTTAGCGTCCTTTTCGTGGGCCGGCTTATTGAGAAGAAGGGGGCGGATATACTTATTCAAGCGGCAGAAGGCATAGAAAAGGGAATAGTCTTTTCTTTTATCGGAGACGGGCCTTTTGAAACAACCTTGAAGGAAACTTCCTTCAAATCTGATAATCTCCGGTATTTGGGTAAGGTTAATAATAAAGATTTGCCGCTGTATTATTCTGCCGCGGATATAGTTTGCGTTCCGTCTAAATATGAAGAAGGTTTTGGAAGAGTGATATTAGAGGCATTATCCTGCGGAATTCCTGTGGTTGCCTCCAAAAGAGGAGGCATTCCCGAGGCGGTAGATGAGCGCGTGGGCCTGCTGGTTGAGCCGGATGTCCGGTCGTTTAAGGATGCTATATTGGAACTGTTCCAAGACCGTAAGAAATTGAATGCGCTTAAAGATAATTGCCGGCCTTATGCCTTAAAGAGGTTCGGGCTGGCTAATGCCCGAATTATTACGGATTCCTATATTCCAGGATAAAGATGATAAATCTCAATAAATTGGAGTCTTTGACCGCGAATATCGGGGATATGGCCCTTAAGCGAAGGGTCTTGAGCATTGTCAAGGGATTGGACATAAACAATTCTGATTCTATACTTGACTGCGGCTGCGGCGACGGATTATATTTAAAGATAATAAAGGAGCTTTCCGTAGCCGCTGTTTCCGGATTTGACCTGAACAGCGAGTCTTTAAGACTGGCCCAGGGATATACTAAGGATATGAACGTGCCTTTGGTTCAGGGCCGTATAGGAGACTTGCCTTACAAGGATAATTCGTTTGGCAAGATATTCTCCACGGAGGTCCTGGAGCATGTTGAAGATGACCTCGGGGCCCTTAAGGAGATTTTGAGGATACTTAAGTCGGGAGGCAGGCTTATTATCACGGTGCCTAACCATAACTATCCGTTTTTATGGGATCCGCTTAATTGGATATTAGAGCGTTGCCTGGGTAAGCACATAAAGTCCGGATTCTGGGCCGGGATATGGAATATGCATCTTCGGCTTTATTATAGAGAGGAGATTGAGGCCCTGATTAAGCGCGCCGGATTCAAGGTTAGGGCGGTAGAGTTTTTGACCCACTATTGTGTGCCTTTTAATCATATTATTCTGTATGGTTTAAAGAAACTGCTTGTAAGCGGTTTGCTCCCGGAGAATATGAGCAATACCGCGGATAAATTCTCCGCCTCTAAAGACAGGCAGTCGGGATTGATCCGCCTGGGGTATAAGATCTTAGAATTTATTGACAGAGGTAATGATGCTCAGGATAAAGAAAGGTCTTCGGCGGTAATCTTAGTGAAGGCGATTAAAGAATAGGAAAAAGAGAATATGATAAAGTTGTTTATGCTGGCCAAAAGGCGGCTGGTTTCTTCCTTGGGATATAAACTTAAGCGCTCTCTGCGTAAACCGGTAAAGCCGCTGTTTATAAACTTCATCGCGACTTATATGTGCAATTCCAGATGTATTATGTGCGATATCTGGCGCAAATATGATAAGGGAAGCGATAGGTTTAATAAAAGCATCGCGGATGAGCTCACCTTGAGCGATATTGCCGGTTTCCTCAAGCGGAATAAGGATTTCTTGTCGGACCTTAAGAGTATCGGTTTTACCGGCGGAGAGGCTTTCTTGAGGAAAGATATCGTGGAGATAATCAGGGCCGTGCGTTTGGAATTGCCTTGGGTGGACGCGGGTGTCCAGACCAACGGCCTCTTGCCGGATTTGATAAGGGAAAAGATGCGGGATATCCTGAAATTTTATCCTAACTTTAAGATTGCCGTATCTTTGGATGGGACAGGAGATACGCATAATGAAGTAAGGGGGGTTAAAGACGCGTATGATAAAGCCCTTACCACTATTAGATACGCTAAGGAGTTGGGCATAAGCGGAATTACCTGCGGGATGACCTTGACCCCGGTTAATTTTAATAAGATTCGGGAGGTGGCTAAGCAGGTGGAGGCCTTGGGTTGTGAATTTTCCTGTTTTATGGCCGAGAATTGCGAGTATTTCGGCAATCCGGATGAAAAAAAACAGTTTACTGATGAACAGCTTAGCGCTATCGCCGGGCAGTTGAAGGATTTTGAGTATCATTATTTTATGGATAACCTGCGCCGGCAGATAACCGGTGAGTCTAAGCGCGCGCTTCCTTGTTACTCCGGATACACCTCGTATGTGATTGACCCTTACGGCGATGCGCATCCCTGCATCTTGAGGAATGAGGCTTTTGGCAATATTAAGGATAATGCCTTTAGGGATATGGTAATTAATCGTCAGGCCTGGGATTTGCGCAAGAAGCTTCATAACTGCAAGTGCTGGTGTGAATGCGAGGTAAGCTCTTCGGCGATCGTGGCCCCCTGGGATGTGGCGCGCTGGATTCTGGGTAGCCGGGACAAGATGTCTATATTAAAGAGTCTGAACAAAAAGACATTGTTAAACCGTTTGTAGGCAGATTATGAAGTTAGCCTTGCTTTGCGCGGAAGACTTTTCTTTGAGCGTGGCCTGCCTGTCGGCGTTTTTAAAGAAAAACGGCCATGAGGTAAGGGTTATTTTTGATCCCAAACAATTCGGCAAGGCCTACGCGAATAATAAATATTTATCGGAGCTCTTTAGCTGGCGGGGTTTGATCCTTAAGCGGCTGAAAGAATTCTCTCCGGACCTTATCGGTTTTTCAGTTTTTACTTCCAATTATCAGTGGGCCCTGGGTTTGGCCGTAGAGATCAAGAAGAGGATGGATGTGCCGATCATCTTCGGAGGGATCCACGCGACCCTGGTTCCGGAAGTGGTGATTGAAAAAGCCGCTGTGGATATGGTCTGTGTTGGTGAAGGCGAGGCTCCGCTGTTAGAGTTGCTACGCAGGTTAAAAGACAGAAATAAGGATTATTCCATAAAAAATATCTGGTTTAAAGAATCCGGAAGGGTCATCAGGAATGAAATCCGGTCTTTGACCCAAGACCTGGATTCCCTCCCTTTCCCGGACCGGGAGTCTTTATACGCCCAGCTACCGCGCTCCTACAGCAAATATCCGATTATGCTTACCAGCTACGGCTGTCCGTACCGCTGTACTTATTGCGCCAATAATGCCATATCCCAGGTGTATAAAGATAAGGGCAGTTATTTAAGGCGCAGAAGCCCTGCTAATGTGATTGCTGAGCTTAAAGAAATAAAATCGCTATATATGCCGAAGTATATATTGTTTATGGATGATCTGTTTACTTTTAATAAAGGTTGGCTGGCGGACTTCGCTTTGAGTTACGCTAAAGATATTGGCCTGCCGTATAGCTGTCTTACCCACGCCCGTTTCCTGGATAAAGAGGTTTGCGGCCTGCTTAAATTGTCTCGGTGTAACTTGGTCCTACTGGGCCTTCAGTCCGGCTCTGAACGGATCCGCCGGGAGATACTAGACCGTCCGGAAAGCAACGAGGAATACCGTAAAGCGGCAGGGTTCCTTAAGGAGGCTAAACTTAAGTTTTCCCTGGATAATATTTTGAACATTCCTTTTGATACTCCGGACACGATCCGGGAATCTTTTTGTTTGTATAATGAATTGCGCCCGGATATGATACATTCATTTAATCTGGCTTATTTCCCGAATACGAGGATTATAGAGCACGGCATAAGGGCTGGCGCGCTTAAGGAAGGTTCCCGGGATTTAATCAACCGCGGATTGTCCGGCAATTACATCAATATCCAGTTGAATTCCCAGGGTGACTATCGCCGCTATGCCTTGTTATTCACGATACTGCCGCTTCTGCCTAAGCGCTTTGCCGCTAAGATAATAGAAGATAATATTTTCAGGAGGATATTGCTGGGGCTGCCTTCGGGGGTGATTTTACTGGTTAAATTCATCTTGAATATCCGCGCCGGCACCGGTTTTGTTTTCTTTACGGTGATCAATAATGAATTGTTTTATTTGAAGGCCAGCCTGGCCGGGAAAATCCGGGCCAGGATAATTCAAAAGTGAAGTTTTATATCCTTAATAACGGTCTTTTGAACGCGCAGGGGATGAGCGGCTCTGACCAGCGGGCATTAGCCTGGTCGCGCATATTCGCTTCTTACGGACATTCGGTGACTATGATTATCCCTGAAGCCGGGAGGGAAAGATATTCAGGGTTTGATTGCTGGATAGCTTCTAAGAGCGCGGTTAAGGGCGCGGTTTTTATTGCCGGGATATACCTATGGAGGGCATTAAAGACAGCGGTTATGTTATCCGGGAAGCTTGCGGCCGGTAAAGTCAAGGAAGGAGTGGTTTATTCCTCTTCTGACCTGCTCCCCGATAGTATCCCGGCGGTGTATGCTAAATTGAGGACCCCTTCTTTGAAATGGATAGCCGGATTGCATCTAATCGCGCCTAATCCGTTTAAGGGGTTCAGGAAGACATCCTCCGGGGGTTTTGTCTTCCCGGAGATTAAAAATATATATTATTATTTTAGCCAGCGGTTGGTTCTGTTTTTTATGCGTAAGTTTGCCGGACTGGTTATGGTTTCCAATTCGTTGGACCGTGGATTTCTGCTGAAGCTGGGATTTGCTCCGGGACAGGTCTTGGTGACTTATGGCGCGGTGGACTGGCCGGCGCTAAACATCGCGGTCAAACAAGAAGAAGAGTTTAGCGCCTGTTATGTCGGAAGATTCCATAAACAAAAGGGTTTTTTTGATCTTGTCGCGGCCTGGAAAAAGGTATGCGTTCGTTTGCCTGGGGCGCTTTTAGCCGTTATCGGCACGGATACCAATATGGATACGGCGGTTAAGCGGGTGCGCGAGGAAGGGTTGTCCGCGAATATCAGGTTTTTGGGGTATTTATCAGGGGTGAGTAAATTCCAGGTTTTAAAATCCTCAAAAGTGTTGGTGTTTCCCAGCACCTATGAGAGTTTTGGTATGGTTGCCGCGGAGGGGATGGCCTGTGGCTTGCCGGTGGTGGCGTATGATCTTGCGGTATACGCGGAGATTTATTCTTCTGGGATGCTCAAGGCCAAGACCGGAGATAGCGATGAATTGGCGGGATTGATTGTGGATGTCTTGACCGATGATAGCTTAAGGGAAAGGCTTTCCCGTCAGGCCAGGGAGTTAAGCCAGGCGTTCAGTTGGGAGAAGACCGCGGCTCAAATACTGGAAAGGGTAAATTAAGTGTGCGGGATTTGCGGTTTTTACGGCAGGAAAGACCGGCCGTTATTGGAGGCAATGGCCGGGGTTTTAGCCCACCGTGGTCCTGATGATTCCGGTTTTTACGAGGATGAATTAATGAGTTTAGGCCACCGGAGGTTAAGCATTATTGATTTAAGCCCGCAAGGAAGACAGCCGATGGCCAATGAGGATAATACTATTTGGCTGGCCTTTAACGGCGAGATTTATAACTTCCGGGATTTGCGGGCGGAGTTGGAAAAGAAAGGGCACAGCTTTAGAAGTCATACCGACAGTGAGGTTATTCTGCATTCTTACGAGGAATACGGGCTGGAGTGTGTGGATAATCTCAGAGGGATGTTTGCCTTCGCGCTTTGGGATACTAAAAAAAGAAGGCTGGTTATTTGCCGTGACCGGATAGGCAAGAAACCGCTTTATTATTGGCAAAACGGTGAGAGGCTGCTTTTTGCCTCGGAGATAAAATCGCTTTTGTGCTGCCGGGAGATTCCCCGGGAAGTGAACAGGGATGGTTTTTATTCTTTTCTGGCATTTCAGTATGTCCCGGGAGTTGAAACCGCGGTTAAGAATATTTTCCGGGTTCCCCCGGGAAATATTCTGATAGCGGAAAATGGCACAGTTAAACTGCGCGAATATTGGTCAATCCGTAAAATTGTCAATTCCGGGGAGGATAATTCTCCGGATCAAGCTGTAGAGCGGATGGGCCATCTCCTGGAAGAATCCGTCCGCCTGCGCTTAGTCAGCGATGTCCCCTTAGGGGTTTTGCTTTCAGGAGGGCTGGACTCCAGCTCTATTACGGCCTTAATCTCAAGGAGCGGGGTAAAATCAATAAGGACATTCTCCGCTGGTTTCGGAGAAGAAAGCGATGAGTTTAAATATGCCCGGACAGTTTCCCGGGAATTTAATACTGAACACCGCGAGTTTATTGTCAGGCCGGATAATTTAGCCCTTACCCTTAAAAAGATTGTCTGGCATATGGATGAGCCCATTGCCGACGGCGGGGCCTTTGCCACTTATATGATAGCGGAGGTGGTCAAACAGTATGTTAAGGTTATCCTGGTGGGGGAGGGAGCGGACGAACTCTTTGCCGGGTATTCCTGGCATCGTCTGGCCGGTCCGGGATTCGCGTTTGTCCCCGAGGCGCTAAAGAGCCGCGCTTATTTCTATCTGAATACTTTTTACCGCAGGCAGAACAAACAGCCGGATATCTATAAGGAATTTAAACGGCGTTTTAACCCGGGAGTCTGCCGGAAGGATTTTCTCTCCCGGATGATGTCTTTTGAGCTGGAGAATCTCCTGCCTGATTGTCTTCTGATGAAAGTGGATAAAATGACTATGGCACATTCTCTGGAGGCCCGGGCCCCGTTCTTGGACCATAAACTGATAGAATTTGCCGCGGCCTTGCCGGCAGGGTTTAAAATGAGGGGCTGCACTAATAAATATATATTAAGAAAATTTATGCAAAATAAACTGCCCGCTGAGATCGTAAACCGCAAGAAACGCGGTTTCCTGGTTCCCATAACCAAGTGGCTAAACGGAGAGCTTAAGGAATATGCCGAAGGCATTCTGCTTAGCAGGGATAGTTTTTCCGCCCGTGCTTTAGGATTGGAAAGAATCAGGCCGTTGTTTTGCCGGCAAAGGGGCTTGCGTGAGCTGGAGAATAAAATCCTGCTTTGGAGGCTGTTGGTATTTGAGTTATGGTTTAGCCTTTATATGAAATGAGGCCTATACAAGGCAACTATATTTATTTAACTCTGCAATAAACGCTGGAGAAATATTTACTTAAAGCAGTCATTCTTTTGTTACGACAAAAAAAGGTTAGAATTGATTGTTAATGAGAATGCTAGCATAGAGAAAGAAATAAAGATTTCTCAGAATCTTGGAGCGAGAATGCTTGCTTATTCAGAGAAAGTCTTTGGATGTGTTATTGATCCAAAGTTTAATATTGCAGATTTTACCAAATTGCATTTTGATAAAAAAAAGACAATATCAATGCTAAAATTCTTCTCGTCAGCTTTACCGCAAATAGAAAAGTCTGCTAGAATTTTGGATGCAGGAGCGGGGGGTGGTTTATTCCTAGCAGGTCTTATAAGAGCTGGATATAGCCATGTCGTAGGCTACGAGGTAGACAGGGATGTATATCTTATCTCTCAAGATTTGCTTAAAGAGAATCAGATCGAACATGATTTGATTTCATTAGTTCCTGGGAATTATTCAAAATTACCTTATGCCGATGGATGTTTTGATATTATTTTTTCGCTTTTTGTCTTAGAACATGTCAAGAACCCTATTCATTATCTCTCAGAGTTGAAACGAGTTCTTAAAAAGAATGGTAAGATATGTATTGTTTGTCCTAATTATGTTATGCCCTACGAGACACATTATGGTTTATTTATACTTCCATTTATATTTAAAAGTTTAAATAGAATAATTCTTAATATGGAAAGAAGGTCACAGGCTATTTTTAATGATTTATCATTCCCAACCCCACTGAGACTAAGAAAATGGATCTCAGAAGCAGGGCTGATTGGTGTTAATCTAAGTAAACACCATTTTATAGAAAGCCTTTTTTATGATATAGACTGTTCTATTCGTAGTAATTATGCTGTTTTCATCGCTAAGATTTGTAAAAAGTATAAGCTTATACCTTTAGTTAAGATACTTGTAGGTATAGGATTGTATAATCCTCTTATATTTATTTTGAAACATAGAGATTATGTCTAGTGCTGAGGAATTGGATATTTTGTTGATCAATCCTTTTTCCTGGATCCGCGACGGAAGCCCGGCTTATCTGCCTTACGGAGTGTTATATCTGGCCGGTTACTTGAGGGGGAAGGGAATCAGGGTGGACATATTTGACGCTAATACCGATCCTTCTGATCCTTTGGAGGTGGTTAGCCGGAAGAGTCCTTTAGCCATTGGTTTATCTGTATTGACCGGGCCGGTCATCAATGAAGCCCTGAAGATATCCCGGGAGGCCAAAAGCAGGTTTAAGGATATAAAAATAATCTGGGGCGGCCTGCATCCGACATTATTCCCGAAATATGTTTTGGAGGAAGATTCTGTAGATTATATTGTCCAGGCGGAAGGGGAAAACGCCATTTACAGGTTAATGGGCGCCTTGCTTAAAGGCAAAGAGGATTTTTCTATACGCAACCTGGGGTATAGGGATAAGGGAAATATTTTCATCAATCCTGTGGAAGACAGCCTGATTGATTTAAATCTTTCTCCCTTGCCGGCCTGGGATTTGGTAGATATCCATAAATATGTAGCCAACCGTTTCTTTGCCAGCCGGGTGCTGACGATGAATACCTCCCGGGGATGCCCATTTAAATGCGCTTTCTGCTTTAATCAAGGGCTATCGTATCAAAGATGGCGCGCCCTGGATTCAGGGAATGTGTTTAAGCAATTGACATATTTAAAAGACAATTACGGCATTAACGGGATCCAATTCTACGAGGACAGTTTTGATACCGACAAGAAACGGGTGCGGGAATTCTGCGACTTGATGATTGCCTCCCGGACAAAGGTCGCCTGGAGCCATTTTTCCAATATAATCTATTGCGAGGAGTCTATGCTAAGGCTGGAGAAGGCGGCAAATTGTAAATATATAGAATACGGCGTTGAATCCGGGTCCGATAGAATTTTAAAAATGATAAATAAAAGGCAAAATGTCTCTGAGATAAGGGAGGCCTTTGCGAGGTGTAGAAGGGCTGGGGTTAAGTCCGCGGCGCTATTTATGATAGGATACCCTTCAGAAACTCAAAATGAACTTCGCGAAACAATAGATTTAGTGGAGGCGCTTCCCGCGCATATTCTTATAAGCACTATTTATCGCCCTTATCCCGGAACGCCGCTTTATGATTATTGCGTAAGGAACAAAGATTTTAAGATTCCCGATTCCCTTGAAGAGCAGGGTGAGTTTTATAGATTCAGCCATATGAAAGACGGAGCTTACAATATGAGCGAGGTTCCTACGGAATATTTACTCAAACTTCAGACAAGTTTTTATGCTAAATTCGCCATCAAAGAGGCCATCCTTTGTTTAAAAGAATTTAATTTCGGCTTATTAGCATATTATTTAAAACGGCAGATACGCCCGAGGGCTTTTTGGTATACCTTAAAGTCGCTCGTAAACCGCGTATCGCTGGCACTGCGTAAAAAATGAAAAATGACTAATGTTTTGGTTGCCGGGGGAGGCGGTTTTATCGGAAGCCATTTAGTAGAACGGCTTATCGCTAAAGGCTATAAGGTTTTTGTTTTATTCAGAAATAATTCTGATACAAAATTCCTTAAATCTTTGGGGGTTGAATTACGGCTTGGGGATCTCCTAGATTTAGATTTGCTTAAAACTGCTCTTTCCGGGATAGATACGGTCTTTTGCTTGGTGAATGTTAAGCCTTCAGGTAAGAGTCAGGAGGAATATCTAAAAGAATTGCGGTTGCTCCATACAGATGGCACAAAAAATCTGTTAGAAGCCTGTAAGACTAATAAGATAAAACGTCTTGTCTATTTAAGCAGTGTCGCGGCTATCGGATATAAGAAAAATGTGGTTGTTTATAATGAATTGTCTGAAGAAAACCCTATAGACCATTACGGTAAGGCAAAACTTGATGCGGAGAAAATCATTAGAAGTAATGCTCGTTTGATGGGTATCGATGCCACCATACTGCAGCCGCCCGGGGTATTTGGCGAGCGAGGATTAGGGGCATTAGCAAAAATTATCTATTTTATTGAAAGAGGACTTGTGCCTATTGCAGGCTCCGGTAGGAATAGACAGAGTTTGACCTATGTGGGCAATGTAGTCAGTCAGGCGATTTTCGTAGCTGAGAATAAGGATTCAGCGGATAAAACATACATAACTACTGATGACAGGCCTTACGCGGTTAACGAGTTAGTTGATGCGGTTTCCCAGGATATGAAACTAAAGCCGGTTAAAATATATATCCCTGTGTGGTTGATGCTCTTTTGTGTTTCAATTGTAAACTTCTTAGCCAAGCTTTTTTTAAGAAAAGAATTTATAAACAAGGAAAGTATTATAGCGATTGCCACCGAACGGATTTTCGACGGTTCAAGGATTTCTAATGAGTTAGGCTATGCGCAGGAATATGATTTAACCGCGGGAACCGCCCGGGCCATTAAATGGTATAGAGAAAGTAAAAATGCCTAAGATTTTACTTATTTATCCGCATCCCGGCGGTTTGTTTGCCAGAATGCCTTTTCCTGTTTTATGTTTGGCCGGATATGTGCGAAAAAAAGGTATTATTGCTGACGTGTGTGATCTTCAAGTTGAAAATAAGGAAAGTATAAATTTTAAACAGTATGATTATTTTGGTTTTTCCTTGCAGTTTACCGGGCCCCAGATAAGGAGCGCGCTTGAGTGCGCGGGTTTTCTAAGAAAACAGGGTGTTAAATCACCTTTTATCTGGGGAGGTGTGCATTCGTCTATAACCGCGGCAGAAACAGCACATAATGAATTCGTAGATTATGTGGTAAGAGGCGAGGGGGAAGAAACACTTTATCAGTTACTCCTGGCTCTTAATTCAGGAAGAGACCCTGCCTTGGTCGCGGGCATTACCTTTAAGAAAAATAATGAAATTGTAAATACGAGCGAAAGGGATTTTATTGATTTAAATGAAATGCCCACCGTTCCCTATAATTTATTAAAATATTTACAGAAGTATTCTGAGCTCAACAGGAAACCGTCATTTGTAAGCATTGGGACAAGCCGGGGATGCCCTTTTAACTGCGGATTTTGCTATACGAAAGCCGTGCACAGAAGAAGATGGCGGGCGATGTCCGTGGATAGGGTTATTCTAGAGATTAAGAATATATTACAGTTTTTCAAGCCGGATATACTTATGGCAAATGATGATTATCTTTTTGCCAGTATACCCCGCGCGAAAGAAATTGCCCAAAGGATAATAGATGAAAAATTGGGTATTAAGTGGAGCGGCAGTATGCGTTTTGATTCAGCAGTGCGCTTAAACGATGATTTCTGGGATTTGCTCAAAAGGTCAGGCTTTGTTAATCCTAATTTTGGTGGTGAGTCAGGTTCTACGGAAATATTAAAAATGATAAATAAAATGATTTCTCCTGAACAGATGGATGCGGTAATTTCAACTCTGAGAAAATATGATTTTATACTTTACGCAAATTATATGTTAGGCCTGCCGGGGGAACAATATGCCGATGTAATTAAGACATTCGCCATCATCAAAAAACTTTCCGCAAAAAATAAAAACTTTTATGCAGGATTGAGTATTTATACTCCTTATCCTGGTACTCCTCTGTATCCTCAAGCATTAAAAAACGGGTTTAATCCCCCAGCCAGATTAGAGGATTGGGCAGAGTATCAATACAATACGGTAGCTAATCTTCCCTGGATAAGGGGGAAAGCCCTGAGTGTTATCAGGACAGCCACTTTATTTACTCATTTTTCTTTTAATCAGCGGCTTAACTTGAAATACAATATCCCTTTTAAGAATCCTATGTATTGGGCTGCTTTTTTTGTATTTACCTTGTCAGCAAGAATCAGGTGGGTCTTAGATTTCTATATTTTCCCAATAGAATGGCGGATGTATGAATATGCCTGCAGGATATTAAAAATATCAGAAAGATAAATATCGAATGAAGATTGCTCCCGTAGACGCTCTTTTGATTAACCCCATAAGCGCTAAAACAATACCAGCCTTTATTCCTCACGGACTGCTTTATATTGCCTCTTATGCCATAGAGCGCGGCTATCGTATAGCAGTCTATGACCGAAATGTAGACAGTGAGAATATTAATGATGTTCTTCTAAAATTAAAACCGAGAGTGGTAGGATTGGGCTGTCTTACTGGCACCTCAATTGATGATGCTATTTTTGCTTCTAAGGAGGTGCGGGGATGTGATTCATCGATAAAAATTGTATGGGGTGGCATCCATACAACTTTGTATCCGGATTCTGTTTTAAAAAACGGCTTTGTTGATTTTGTTATTGTCGGAGATGGAGAAGATGCGTTTTCGGGGCTGTTGGATTACGCTATTAGTAAAAAAAAGCACTTGGAAGATTTAAACAATATTGGATATAAAGATAACGGACAGTTGAAGTATGCAAAAAGATCTTTTTTTGATTTAGAGAAACTTCCTCAGCCAGCGTGGCACTTGATTAAGGTAGAAAAATATATAAGAAGGAAGTTCTACGCGAGCAGGGTAATCACGATAAACACATCCCGAGGATGCCCGTATAAATGTTCTTTTTGCTGTGTGCCTAAAGTTCACCTTGGTAATTGGAGAGGGATACGTGCAGAGAAAATAATAGAGAATCTAAAATATTTAAAAGAGAATTACCGTATAGACGGATTTCAAGTTGATGATGATGAGTTTGATATAAATAGAGAGCGTGTCCTAAAATTGTGCGATTTATTACAAAAGAATAACCTCAAGTTTAAGTGGTCGCACTTTTCAAGGATTAACATAGTAAAAAAGGATGTGCTAAAGACAGAAATTAAATGCGGCCTTCGGCTTGTTGAATTTGGAATAGAGAGCGGTTCAGATAGAGTGCTTAACTTTCTCAATAAGGGCCAGACTGTTGAGCAAATAATTAATGTGTTTAATCTCTGTCGCAAGCTTAAGCTTAAAACCAGCGCCTTGTTTATGATTGGATTGCCAACGGAAACTGAGGATGATTTAATGGCTACTGTAAAATTAGTCAAACGTCTTAATCCTTATATAACGCTTTGTACTATTTATCGTCCTTATCCCGGGACAGAATTATTTGATTATTGTATAAATGAAAGACTTTTTACCTATGATGACAATTTGGAGGGCGTAGGGCCTATCTATGAACGAACAATTAATACCAGTAAAATTGACACTAATTCTCTGCTAAAGATTAAGAATTATTTTGATCGGCGTAATATTTATCAGGAAATCAAATTTATTATTGCAAGGCTGAAATTCGACCTATTTATTTATTACCTGAGGTATTATGTCTTAAAACAAGCGCGAAAAACATGATATGAAAATAAGAAATTACAAGGCTTTAGGATTGATTGCGATTGCGATGTTGTTTGTGGCGTTGACATTTGCAATGACGTATCCTTTGTTTCTAAAGGCAAATAAATCTATTGCCGGATTCTCTAGCACTGACGAGCCTTCCGTATGGTATTTTTGGTGGTTAAAATACGCGCATACAAATAATATTAATCATGGGGATTGCCGGTATATCTCTTATCCTTTTGGCCAGGATTACGCTGTTTTTGATCAGCTTTATCCGCTATGGTCGGGTTTTAAAAGATTAATGGCAATAACCACAAATCACTGTTTCGCCTATAACAGTGAAGTTATATTATCCTTTATTTTGTCTGGATTATTTATGTATGGGTTAATGTGGCTTATCTCAGGATGCTACGCAGTATCTGTTTTTTCCGGTATAATATACGCTTTCTCGCCGTATCATTTTGCCCGGGCTTGGCAGCATATTGGTTTAACTCATATCCAGTGGATTCCTTTGTATGTTTATGCCTTATTGAAGATGAAAAAAGATGTAAATTTGCGGACTACGATATTTTTGTCCTTATCGTTATTTTTGGTGGCCTCGTTTGATTATTATTATCTGTATTTTATGCTTCTGGTTACTGTTTTTTTCTGGATGTATTGTCTTGTCGTGAATAAAAAGAATAGTAAAAAGTTGACTTTGCGTATTATCTTAAGCATGGCCTTGACGGGATCAGTAATGGCTATAATACTCTGGTCATTTATAAAGACTCGGGTTTTGGCTCCTCAGGCCAAAGTTGTTTCGGTGTGGAGTTTGCGCCGGCCTTTTGAGGATTTGTTCAGCCAATCCGCGAGGCCCTTAAGTTATTTGCTTCCTTCCCCGGAGCATCCGTTTTTAGGAGGTCTGGCCAGGGGTTTTGTAGGCACGGATATATATGGAATGAGCCTGACTGAACACGCGCTTTATTTAGGCTGGGTGCCGCTGGTGCTGGCGTTTGCCGCGTTTAGAAGATGGAGAAGGAATAGAAAGTTACCAAGTTACCAAGTTACCAAGTCACCAGAAAGCAATGAAAATTTCTATATTGGCTTTTTTGTTTTTTTAGCGGTTGCCGCCTGGCTGTTTTCCCAGCCGCCCTGGTGGGATATTTTCGGGTTTAAAATCTATATGCCTTCATTCTTTATGTACAAAATCCTGCCGATGTTTCGGGCCTATTGCCGGTTTGGGATTGTGGTGATGCTGGCGGTGGCGGTGTTGGCGGGATTTGGGCTGAAGTTTATTCTGGAAAGATTCAAGTCACAGAAAACAAAAGTTGTAGTAACTGCGCTTTTTTACGGCCTGGTTTTGTTTGAGTTTTGGAACTGGCCGCCTTATAAGGTGATTGACCTCTCAAGGGTGCCGGCGGTTTATTACTGGATTAAGGAACAGCCCAAGGATATAGTCATTGCCGATTATCCTCTGGACGCGGATTCGCCGAATGAGTTGTATAAGTTTTTTCAGACGATCCATGAAAAGAAAATAATCAACGGCACAATCCCCGGCACTTACGCCAATAAAGTGGCCCAGGAAATCAGGCGGCTGTCTGAGTCCGGGACAGCTTCCATCCTTAAGTGGATGGGAGTAAAGTATGTCATTGTGCATAAAGACGATTATCTGAAAACCGATTTAGTTGAAGATAAGGAAGATTTAGAGAAAATACCCAAGAATCCCAGCCTTAAATTCGTTAAAAGTTTCCCGCCCCAAGAATGCCCTGATCCTAATATAATGTGCGTGCAAAAAACCGGCCCGGTTGATGTGTATGAGGTTATCGCGAATCCAATTAAGCCGGAAATTGACCAGTAAAGCATCCTAAATGTTAATCCTGACAATTATGCAATTGTAATGCATAATATACGATTAACCGTTTGCTCATCACATGGTTTCTCTTGCTAGGAGATGGATACTGGGAAACCGCTTCGCTCATTCAGCGGACGGGAGCTTCATTTTTTGAGAGTGGCTTTGATGAGATTAAGGCAGGTTTCAGCGTTGTAGATTCTGAAAGGCAGTCGTGCGTGATGGCGAGTGAGGAAGTGCCGGTTTTCGCTGACCAAAATCTCAGCGCCTACATATTCGGCGTATGCGGCGATAAAGGCATCGGCAAATTTAAGACCTAACGATTCATATTTCAAACCTAATTCAAAAGGCACAAGGGTATCTTTGTCAATCGGAATGTTCGCAGACAGTAACAATAAGACGAACTCCTTAAATGCTTCGGTTGATAAATTACGTTTTACTTCTTCAAAACAGTTCTTGGAATACGCAAGGAGTGGATTGAAGTTTTCGCAAGGAGCATATCTATAAGCGTTATTGCATTAGGTTCGCGTTCACCGAATGAAAAGATGAATTCATTGGAATCAAGAATGATGAGCAAATTTTTCCTCCCAAAGCTTTTCGCGGGTTTTACGCAAGGTTTTAATCACGCCTTCTTTAGACATTTTAAATATGGGGGATGGGTTCTTGGCTATGATTTGCCTAAGCTTTTCTAAATGCGTTTCCGCTTTTTTAGGATTCAAATTCTTCATTCTATCACCTCTATATATAAAGATAACATATTTATATAGAGGTCAAGAAGGAAAGTCGGCTTATAGAAGATGGTAGATAAATCCTTTTTATTAGTTGAAAATGGATTGACGATATGGCAAGCATAATGGGGAGGTGATTGAAATGCGATTTTTACGAATAACAGTTAATCCGGAGGTTTGTATGGGCAAGCCTTGCATAAGGAATCTGCGTTTTCCGGTTTCTCGGCTCTTGGGTTTATTAGCGGCAGGGGAGACCAAACAAGATGTCTTAAAGGCGTTTTCTTCCCATCAAAACAGAAACATAGAGTTTTACTTTACCTCGAGACCAGGGCCTTGAATTCGTCAAAAGTTTCTCCTCCCAGGAATGCCCTAATCCAAATACAATGTGCGTGCAGAAAACCGGGCCGGTTGATGTGTATGAGGTAACGGCTGAGGCAATGACTCCGCAAACAATAAAGCAAGGTAAAAACCAAGGTCACCCATATCAGCTAAAGAAAAAATAGATCTCCCAAAAGGCTTGACAAGAAGTCTAAAGTATAATAGTCTAATTACGGTTAGACTTATAAAAAAGGAGGCCAAGGATGAGATTTATAAATAGAAAACAAGAACTTGAGGCATTGGATAAATTCTGGAAGGATAAAAGTTCTCAGCTGGTAGTTATTTACGGCAAGCGCCGCGTAGGAAAAACTGAGTTAATAAAACGATTCATCCAGGCTAAGCCCGCGGCCTATTTTTTAGCCAGGAGGATTTCGGAGAAAGAAAACCTATTTTCGCTAGGCCAGGCCATCGGTGATCTTTTTAACGACATAACGCTTAAGAAACGCGGTTTTGAAAAATGGGATGAGGTGTTCCACTACCTGAAAGAGCGGGCTGGCGATAAAAAGCCTGGCCGTTTCATATTAGCAATAGATGAATTTCCTTATTTAGCGGAAGCTAATAAAGGCATTTCTTCAATATTTCAGGCCGGATGGGATGAATATTTAAAGGATATGCCTATTTATTTGATTCTTTGCGGTTCAAGCATAGGAATGATGGAGGATGAAGTCCTCGCTTACAAGGCGCCTCTATATGGAAGGAGGACAGGGCAATTGTTTATAAAGCCCCTTTCCTATTTACAGGCAAGACACTTTTTTCCTCAGTACAATTTTGAAGAGGCGCTGAAGGCTTACAGTGTTACCGGAGGGATGCCGGCTTATATTTTGAAACTGATAGGATATCCCTCATTAGAAAAAGCCGTTGAAGAAGAAATATTTACCCGCGAAAAAATCTTGTATGAGGAAATAGAGTTTATCTTAAAAGAGGAATTGAGAGAACCCCGCAATTATTTCAGCGTCTTAAAGGCCATTGGTTATGATCGCACAAAGGTGAGTGAGATTATTAATGAAACAGGATTAGAGAAAAGCGCTCTCCATAATTATCTCTTTGTTCTGGAAGACCTGCACCTTATAGAAAAGCAGGTTCCGATTACAGAAAAAAACCCGGGAGCCTCAAGAAAAGGCAGGTATTATCTTAAGGATCAATTTTTCAAATTCTGGTTTAATTATTGCTTTCCTTTTATGGGTGAGTTGGAGTTAGGGAATAAATTGCCGTCATTAAAAGCATTTAAGGATTCTTTTGAATATATCGTTGCGCGCAATTACGAAAAGGTATCCCAGGAGGTTCTCCATCAATATCAAGATAAAATATTCATATTGCACAGAGTCGGCAGATGGTGGGATAAGAACGAAGAGATAGATATCGTGGCTTTAAATGAGACAACTAATGAGATTCTATTTGGCGAAGTTAAATGGTCTAAAAAAGAAGTTGGAACTAATATCTATGAAGATTTGAAGAGAAAATCTCAAAAAGTAGAATGGGGCAGGAAAGATAGGAAGGAATATTTTTGTTTATTTTCTAAGAGTGGTTTTACCCCTCGGATGAAATGGGTGGCTAAGGAGGAAAGGGTTTTCCTTTTCGAAAAAGACAAAGTTATTCAGCATTAACGATTTTAAACGGAAGGTTAGTTTGGCGGGATAGAAAGTGGCGGTTTTCGCTGACCAAAATTTCAGCTCCGACATATTCGGCGTATGCGGCGATAAGCGCGTCGGCCGGCTAATGAGTAACAAGTTTTTCTTCCCAGAGTTTCTGTCTAGTCTTGCGGATTTCGTCTATTATCTGCTGTTTAGTCATATTCTTGTAAGGAGAGCGGGCTTTAGACATTAAGCTACGGATTTTTTCCAAATGCCGCAAGGATTTTTGAATATCAATTTTTCTCATTTTATCACCTCTAAGAATAAAGATAGCATACTTGTGTGTTGATGTCAAGAAGGAAGAAAAATCTTGATGAAAAATCTTGACACTACTCGAACTTATAAGTATAATAAATTAACATTATAGTTAACTTATTATACTCACCAATGAACTATATCAAACTCAAACAAATAAAAAAAATATACTTTGGCTGTGAGGAAATTGCCAAGGTATTTGGTATTAGACCGGCCTCCGCGAGGGTGAGCGGGGTCAGGCTTGTAAGAAATGGTTTTCTTGTTCGTGTCAAAAGAAATATGTATGTCCTAAGGGATAGATGGGATGTGTTGTCTATAGAGGATAAGTTTTTCTTAGCTAATATAATCCAGGTGCCCTCATATATTTCTTTAATGACGGCATTAGATTATTATGAGATTACCACCCAAATCCAGAGGGATTTTATAGAATCCATATGCGTATACAGGACTAAAGAAACAGCCGTAAGCGGCAGTGTTTTTCATTATAATAAAATTGACAAAAAACTATATGCCGGTTTTGTGAAAGAAAATGGTTTTTTTATAGCCGCTCCCGAGAAAGCCTTCGCTGACGCGATTTATCTTAAATCTCTTAAAAGGTATAATTTTGATCTTTCGTCAATAGATTTCAAGAGGCTGGACATCAGGAAGATAGAGAAAATAATGGCCAAATATCCTAGAAACCATAAAAGGATGGCGGAAATATATGGATATTTTAAGAAGGCATGAAGTATTTGAGATAGAGCTGTTAGAAAAGTTAAAGAACGGTAATTTCCTGAAGCCGCTGGTATTTGGCGGGGGAACAATGCTAAGGCTGTGTTATGAGTTAAACAGGTATTCCGCTGATTTGGATTTTTGGTTTATTAAAAAGTTGGACCAAAGAGAATATTTTCAAAAGCTCAAGGAAGGATTGGCAGAGTTTTATGAATTAACTGACGCGCGGATTAAATTTAAAACGCTTTTACTGGAAATTCGTTCTAAAAGTTATCCCAGGAGGTTAAAGGTAGAGATAAGAAGGGAAATCAAGAAGTGCGACTTTCAGGAAAAGATAGCCTTTTCAAAGTATGCCACAAAACAAGTCATTTTAAGAGCGCATACATTGGAGCAGACATTAAGGAATAAAATTGAAGCCGCTTTGGACAGGAAGGATGTCAGGGATTTTTTTGATCTGGAATTTTTATTGAGGCAGGGGGTTGCCTTAAATTCTTCCGTTGATGAGCTTGGAGAATTAAAGGATATTGCCGGTTCCTTTAAGGAGAACGATTATAGCGTAAGCTTGGGTTCGATATTGGAATCCGATATGAGGAGATACTATATAAAGAATAAGTTTGATTATTTAATAAGAAAAATAAATTTGTCCCTCCTCAAAGACAAGGGAACATTAAAAGGAGTATCTGTCAATGACTTGGTTATGGATAGAAGAAATGTAAGAAGGCAGGAACATTCCGAATTATAATGCTTAAGCCAGAAACCAGAATTGTGCCGCAGGAGGTGGCGCCAAAGTTTTTTGCCGAGCATCTTAAGGTTTATGAATTCTTGAAAGGTGAGGCCAAAGGGAAGAATGTCCTGGAGGTTGGCTGTGGGGA
>Ga0209212_1003395_pt1 | contig 21062 bp, 21 predicted proteins | sample RifGroC2_FD_183996 | JGI IMG/M metagenome (GOLD analysis project Ga0209212, IMG submission 183996) | Groundwater microbial communities from Rifle, Colorado, USA - Groundwater C2 (SPAdes) (version 2) | ecosystem: Environmental > Aquatic > Deep subsurface > Groundwater | place: Rifle, Colorado... | reverse complement strand
TGCAGTTTCCTCACCGCAGACAAAGGCTCCCGCACCCATCTTGATACGCATGTCGAAATCTATACCCCATCCCTTGATGTTCTTGCCGAGATAACCCTGTTCATAACAGATATCAATGGCGTGCTGCAGACGTTGTACAGCCAGCGGGTACTCGGCGCGGACGTAAACATAACCAAAATCACAGCCAATGGCATAGGCGGCAATCATCATACCCTCGATGATGCAGAAGGGGTCGCCTTCCAGCAGCGAACGGTCCATAAAAGCGCCTGGGTCACCTTCATCAGCATTACAGATCAGATATTTATGATGACCGGGGGATGCCTTGCAGAAGGACCATTTCATGCCGGTAGGGAAACCACCGCCCCCACGACCACGCAGGCCGGACTTCTTGACTTCCTCGATTACCTCTTCAGGCTTCATCGACTTGACGCACTTCTCAATTGCCTTGAATCCATCTTCTTCAAGATATGCATCGATACTGTCAGGATCAATCTGACCGCAACCGGTCATAACAACACGCATCTGGGCATCAACAAACTGGTTGTAGTAAGGCTTGGCCTTTCTCTTTTCCAATACTGTCTTGTTGATGATATGCTCATCAATAATCTTCTCGACCTCTTCCGCCTTGACAAAGTCGTAGGTGACTCGACCCTGGTCGGGTGTTATGATGTCAACCAAAACGTCATTGGCACAAAGGCCTCGACAGCCGGTCTTAATGACGTCGCAACGTTTGCCGACAACGGCGTTAACGCCCTTTTCCGCAAGAAGCTTTACGAAAGCCACCTCGACCTCTTTGGCGCCCATCGAAATCCCACCGGTACCCTGGCAGATCAGAATTTTAATTGCTTCGGTTTCGCTCATAACTGAATTGTCCCCTACTGGAAAGTTTCGAGCTACTTACTATTTCAAAGGCCTCTGATTGTAGTCGGAAATAATCTCATCGACCTTCTGTACAGTCATGCCACCGTAGGTTGAATCATTAACCATGGCCAGTGGAGCCATGCCACATGCCCCCAGACAGGCAACCTTTTCAAAGGTGTAGCGGAGGTCAGGTGTGGTTTCGGCATGACCAATTTTAATCTTGTCGAAGAATGTCTCAACAATTCGAGGAGCACCCTGCACATGACATGCTGTCCCGACACAAACCCTGATGATAAACTTGCCACGCGGCTTAAGATGAAACTGAGCGTAGAAGGTAAGCACACCATAGATTTGGCTAGGATAGACATTCAGTCGTTCAGCTATCAGATCAGCGACGACGCGGGGAATGTATCCGTATTCATCCTGAGCGCCCTGGAGAACCGGCATCAGGTTTCCAGGTAAGTCTATGAACTTGTCGATTATCTTATTGGCAAGCGAGAGGTCGATTACCGGTTCCTGCTCTGCAGCCTGTTGAGCAACTGCTTCACTCATTCGCGCCTTCTCCTTTTACGTAGAACTCGGGAGTTATCTGTCAATCTCACCAAGAACGATGTCCAGAGTACCAATAACAGCTACCAGGTCGGCAATCATAAACCCCTTGCACATCTTGTCCATACTTTGGAGGTTCACAAATGATGGTGGACGAATCCTCATACGATACGGTTTGTTGCCGCCATCACCAACGACATAAAAACCGAGTTCACCCTTGGGTGCCTCAATCCCCTGATAAACTTCACCTTCAGGAACAGGGAAGCCCTCAGAGGCTATCTTGAAATGATGGATCAATCCCTCGATTGAATTGTAAACATTTTCTTTTGGAGGGTAGCAAACCTGTGGATCATCAGCCAAAACCGGACCAGGTTTTAATCGATCTAATGCCTGCTTGATGATTTTGCATGATTCGCGCATCTCAACAAGCCGCACCTTATAACGGTCAAAAGTATCGCACTTTTCACCTACTGGCACTTTAAATTGATAATTTTCGTATCCAGCATAAGGATTGTCGCGTCGCAGATCCCAATCTACGCCCGACCCACGAAGTGCGGGACCGGTCAAACCAAGGTCAATGGCATCTTCAGCCGAGATCACGCCATTATTTACGGTCCTTTTAAGCCAGATAGGGTTTGTAGTCAGCAACCCTTCATAGGTATCAAGGTGGCCAGGCATTGCCTCTGCAAAATCACGCACTTTCTTTTCAAATTCTGGCGGCACATCTTGTGAAAGGCCACCAATCCGGAAAAAGTTACTGGTCATGCGTGCGCCGGAGATCAACTCATAGGTCTCCATAACTGCTTCGCGCTCACGGAAGGCATAGATGAAGACCGTCATAGCCCCAATATCAAGCGCATGGCAAGCAATCCAGACAAGATGAGATTGCAGTCGAGTCATTTCGGCCATGATCACCCGTATTGTTTGGGCACGTTCTGGAATTTCCATGCCAATCAATTTTTCTACAGCAAGGACATATCCCAAGTTGTTGCTCATCGGCGCCAGATAGTCAAGACGATCGGTCAGCGGAAGGGTTTGGTGGTAGGTCCGGTACTCGGAGAGTTTTTCCACACCACGGTGAAGAAAGCCGATATCCGGAGTGATCTTGGTAACAATCTCACCATCTAGCTCTAGCACCAGCCTCAGAACCCCGTGGGTACTGGGATGCTGTGGGCCCATATTCAGTGTCATTTTTTCCGTGTTAGCCATGTATCGCCTCTTCTATGTCGAGATTCAGAACGTGAATTCCAGTTTAAGAAAGCCGACCCTTATAGGGTTCACGGTCCGGCCCCTGGAGTGGGTAATCCTTACGCAATGGATGGCCGTCCCAGTCGGGGGTCATAAGTATCCTGCGCAGGTCGGGATGATTATCAAAGGTGATACCGAAGAGATCATATACCTCACGCTCTAGCCAATTGGCGGTCTGCCAAACCTGGGTAGCGCTTTGAATACGACAATCTGCCTCCGGCACCGGTGCTTTAATACGTAAGCAATCCTTGTTGGGAATCGAATAGAGTTGGTAGACCATCATGAACCGGTCTTCCTTCTTTCCCAGATAATCGACAGCCGTCTCGTCGGTAAGCAGGTTAAACTGAAGCGACTGTTTCAGAAAGGAGAGAATTGGAATTATATCCTCTCTTTTGACGGTAACCGTCACTTCCCCCCTGAACTCAACGATGTTGATGATGGAAGTGGCGAATTTTTCCTTAAGCTTCACAACTGCACGATTATTCTCTGCCATGGCATCCAACCCTTTTCTGGGAATAGCGTTATTAATTCTTGGGAAGTTTTTATGCAACCGTCGGATCAATCCTATCGCCCAAACCAATTGTTGAGCCAAAGGAGTTCTTTTCGTTCCATATTTTATCCTGAAGCTTAATCAAACCATAGAGTAACGCCTCGGGGCGAGGAGGACAGCCCGGGATATAGACATCCACCGGAAGCGCTTCATCGACACCCTGAACAACACTGTATGTATCAAACACACCGCCAGAACAGGCACATGCACCCATGGCAACAACCCACTTAGGCTCAGGCATCTGATCATATACATTTTTTATAACAGGCAACATTTTCTTGGTAACTGTGCCCGCTATTATTATGCAGTCAGACTGGCGAGGGGAAGCACGGAATATGATACCAAAGCGATCAAGGTCATGACTAGAGGCACCCGTTGCCATCATCTCAATAGCGCAGCACGCAAGACCAAAAGTCATTGGCCAAATAGACGACTTTCTAGCGTAGTTAACAATCTTGTCAAGTGACGTGATTATTATGTTGTCGCCAAGCGGATTATCTACTCCCATTCCAGTGCTCCTTTTTTCCAGACATAAATATAACCGACAAAGAGTATGACGATGAAGAGCCCCATCTCAACCAGACCAAATGCGCCAAGTTTTTTGTATAGGATCGCCCAAGGATAGAGAAAAACCGCCTCGATATCGAACAAGATGAACAACATTGCAATCACGTAGAACTTGATGGAGAACCTCTCCCTAGCCGTGCCGACCGGCTCACATCCGCACTCATATGGAGCCAGCTTGACTGCCGGCCCCTTCTTCTTTACGCCAACTAGTGCAGAAAGAATGATAACGATTAGCCCGAATGCTACTGCTACAATTACAAGCAGAAGTATGGGTAGGTATGTTCCGAGCATGTAACGCCTCCTGACTGTTTACGGTATACTGTATACACAACGTGAGCGAAAATAGGTTATTTATATTTCTTTGTCAAGCAGATTTTTGCTGTTTTTTTGATGCCACTAAAAAACTATATTGCGCATCACAACATGCTGATATTTTTATACAATATTTCCACACATCTTGACATTATTTCACACTGTATGTTATTAGAGCTTCTGTTGCCGAGAGAAAAACAACTCACAACAGCAAAGGATGACATTATGAAACATGACCGATCCTGCAAACTTTTTGAGAACGCCAAAGCAGTTATTCCCGGCGGAGTCAACAGCCCAGTCAGAGCATTTAAATCCGTGGGGACCGACCCTATCTTTATTAGGAAAGCTTCTGGATGTAATGTTTTTGATGAAGATGGCAACTGCTACATCGATTATGTCGGGTCGTGGGGCCCCATGATCGTTGGCCATTGCCACCCGCAAGTGGTTAAGGCAATCAAGCAAGCCATGGACAACGGTGCCAGCTTCGGCGCCCCGACTGAACTGGAAACAACTCTGGCCAACTTGGTTATTGAAGCAGTACCTTCTATCGAGATGGTCCGCATGGTAAGTTCAGGCACTGAAGCAACAATGAGCGCTATCCGCCTGGCGCGAGGCTATACCGGTCGCGACAATATTCTCAAGTTCTCTGGTTGTTACCATGGACATGCTGACGCATTATTAGTCAAGGCTGGTTCCGGCGCGGCAACATTTGGTGTACCAGACTCTCCTGGTGTGCCGGCCGACTTTGCCAAGCATACTCTGACTGCAGAATTCAACTCGCTTGAGTCCGTGCAGAAGCTGGTGGCCGAAAACAAGGACACCATAGCCTGCATAATTGTGGAGCCTGTGGCCGGCAACATGGGAACCGTTCCACCTCGAGAAGGCTTTCTGGAAGGTTTACGTGAACTCTGCACCAACGAAGGAATAGTTTTGATCTTCGATGAGGTCATGTCAGGTTTCCGCGTAGCCTATGGTGGCGCCCAAGAACTTTATGGAATAACACCCGACATGACCACGCTGGGCAAGATTATCGGTGGCGGTCTACCAGTTGGGGCTTTTGGCGGCAAACGCGATATCATGGAGAAACTCTCCCCATCCGGCGGCGTCTACCAAGCTGGAACCCTCTCCGGCAACCCACTGGCCATGACCGCGGGCATTACTACCCTTACACTGTTGAAACAGCCCGGCTTCTATGCAAGGCTTGAAGAGAAGAGCCGCTGTGTTGCTGAAGGTATTGCCAGTGCGGCTAAGAATGCCGGTTATCCGCTATATTCAACCCGGGTAGGCAGCATGTTCTGCGCATTCTTTACACCAGGCGAGGTCCACGACTGGCCAACTGCTGCAGCTTGCGACACCAAGTCCTTTGCAAAGTATTTTTTGGCCATGCTGGATGAGGGCATCTATCTGGCGCCTTCTCAGTTCGAAACTGCCTTTGTTTCAGCTGCTCATGAAGATGTAGATATCGAGAAAACCATTGCTGCGGCAGCAAAATGCTTCAAGCTGATCGCATGAACAACTTTATTTAGTTTGACATCCTGATACTGCCTATGATAAGGAATACCGGTTTTATGCTAGCTTTTATGTATCAATCATGAATCGTGACAAAAGGGATTTGTTACGCAGTTTATCAATGGTCTCCAGCATGGGGATTTCGGTCGTATTAGCTATCGGGATCGGTGTTTGGTTTGGCTTGACTCTTGACCGCTGGCTTGGCACAACACCTTGGTTCTTTTATATTTTCATGCTTATTGGTATAGCGGCTGGTTTCAAGAATATCTACGTTATTGCTGGCCGGGAGATCCATAGGGATGATGACCGCGATCAACGAGGATAATCTCTTAGCCATCATCATCAAGGGAAGCCTAGCTCTTTTAGCAATCTTAACCATTGTTGGATTTGCCTTTTTTTCAACTAGGATCGGTCTAGGGATTTTGGCGGGCGGTCTCATTGCTGTTATCAACTTCCTCTGGATGCGCAATGTGCTCCAGAGGATCCTGGGTTTGCTTCCAGCCAAACCAGGCACTTATGCACAGATACGGTTTATTGCCCGTCTTACCGTAACTGGTTTTGTTCTATATGCACTCATTACATCAGGATGGTTCTCACTAGCAGGCCTATTGGTGGGACTGTCCGTCATTGTAGCCAACATATTCGCACTTTCATTATATTGTGCCCTGCGCACAGGAGGTTAGCTTCATGGTTCACCCGTTACTGTTTCTTGAATTCTTTAGAAAACTGCTCGCACCACTCCACATCAATGTGGCCAGTGCAGACGCCATCGCCTATACGTGGCTGATTATTGTTCTTTTGCTGGTGCTCTCAGTTCTGGCAACCAAGGCCCTCAAAACCATCCCAAGCGGTCTACAGAACTTTATGGAAGTGGTCGTAGGCGGTATCGAGAACATGATCGTAGAAACCATGGGTGAACATGGCCGGCCGTTCTTCCCCCTGATCGCAACTTTGGCAATTTTCGTACTTGTTTCCAACCTGATCGGACTGATTCCAGGCTTTTTCCCGCCAACAGCTAATATCAACACGACCGCAGCCTGTGCAATCATCGTTTTCATCTCAACACATGTCGTAGGGATCAAGCACCATGGCCTACACTACTTGAAACACTTCTGTGGACCGATTGCCTGGCTGGCACCGGTCATGTTCTTCATTGAGGTCATCGGCCACCTCAGTCGTCCGGTATCGCTCACGTTACGTCTTTTCGGCAACATGAACGGACACGAACTGGTTCTGATGATCTTCTTCGGCTTGGCTCCATTCCTGGTTCCCCTGCCGATGATGCTGATGGGCGTGCTGGTTTCGTTTATTCAGGCGTTCGTCTTTATGCTGCTGGCGATGATCTATATCCAGGGTTCGCTGGAAGAGGCACATTAATAAGTTAGAAATTCATTTTTTGCAGATAATGATTTCGCATCGCACTTATCCCGCTTGACAGGTCTAGATATTAAATTTCAAATCCTATACTGTTTAGGATAATTACAAACAAGAAGAGAGGAGAAGTAAAGATGAGCTTTTTTACAATGTGCGTTCTGGCAGCAGGTATTGGTATGGCATTGGGAACACTGGGCACCGGCATTGGTCAAGGCATGGCAGTTGCCCGCGCTGTTGAGGGCGTTTCGCGCAACCCCGGTGCTTCCGGCAAGATTCTGACCACCATGATGATCGGTCTGGCCATGATCGAGTCTCTGGCAATCTACGCCCTGGTTGTCTGCCTGATCATCCTGTTCGCTAACCCCTACAAGGATATCGCTGTCAAACTTGCTGAAACCGTTGCCAAGTAACTGTTAAAAACCTATGCATCACAATATAAAAAGGGCACCCGAAACTGGTGCCCTTTTTATATTCCAGAACAATATTTCACTCACTACTTTAATTTATTCAGCATCACTTAATCCAGCCTCAACCTCGTTGGAAAGGCCACTCTCCAACAGCTCACCCTTTGGCAAGCGAACAACCATCCTGACGGCATACACATAGATTGCACCTCGCTCAAGACCAGTGTCTATAAAGTTGTTGCTAACAAGCGGCCCTTTGTTCAATGCAAGAAATGGCAAGGAATCTCCTTTAACCCAGCGATACAGATTATATCCCGCCAAAACCCCTTCCTGTGGAGGAAGGCCGACAAACTCCAGTTTAATCTCCGTTGGTTCAGAGACTACGTGAAGCACTGGCGGGGCGGGCGCTGGCAGCAGTGCTGCCAGAACCGGTTTTGTTGCCTCACCATCCACATTGCTTTTTGTAAAAGCAATTATCTTATAGGCATACTCCCTACCTACATTTACATCACTGTCCAGCAAGATAAAGAGACTACCATAGCGTCTGGCACTTGCGTCAACATGGTCAATGAACAAGGCCTTAAAGAGTCTGTAATCGTTAGCACAGGAACTGCAATCTTCGTCTTGCCCCGAGATCGTTTCACGCCGAAGAATCTTAACTCCCGCCAGATCCTTGAGATCTTGACCTGCCTTATCTTTATCGGGAAGTTTAAAAGCGACTTTCATACTGGGTCCAAACTGCCCAACGATTAAATTGGTTGGTGCTGCGGGCACCAGCATATCAGGATAAATCAGTGCCCCTTTTTTACCGCAGGCGGAAACTAGAAGCACAAACACAAACAGTATGGACATGCAGCGCATAGTATGCCTTTCACATGAAATATAGGTTATTTAGACTTTCCCGGGAATCCGGATGCCGGCAGGTATACATCGAAAAAACTACCCTCTCGGGAGAACCGTACCCGGTCCTGAAAGATTTCGCTTATTTTAGCACTCGACACACTACCTCCCTCCTGCATGAGAAAGCCATTTACCACGGCCCGACGTGCGCTGTGTTCATCCTGCCAGGCAATGCCGGACACGCTGATATCAGACGGAGGAGGAATTGTTGAGACAACAGGATGCATCTGCTGCCGGGCTGATGAAACCTGTTTTATAAATTTATATTGCGGTTTGCTTCGCTTCTCAACATTTGATGGCGCAGTCGCCTTAACAACAGGCATGTTCGACCTTGCTGCTTTATTAACAGTGACTGGACCCGGTGTTGCGACTAATGGCGTCTGAGGCGTCACGGCTGAAGCAGGTTCCGCAACAGGTGGGGCCTGAGAAGCAACTGGCCTGGCTGCCGAAACCGGGGGAGTAGAACTTTGCTTAGCTGCATCGCGACCCTTGTCGGCTTTCAAGAATAACCATGTTCCACCAAAGGTCACCAGCGAAGCGGCCACGACCACCGCAACGAGCTTCCAGACCGTTCCACTAGAGGAGGGACGACGTTCGTCCTTGAACAGTTCTCCGGAAATGCTGACCATACCCGCCCCACTGGCCTTTCTGGTCTTCTCTTTTTCGATTTTTTTCAGTGCATCCAGAATATAGCTCATGTATTAGGTCACTTTCCGGCGAATAGCCAACTACAGATGCGGCTCCACACTCCACGACGCACGGAATCCGGCTTGACCACGGCAATGACCTGGGCAGCAATAGAGCTTGTCACTGTGAGGCTTTCCTGTGTCCAGGCCATAACCAAGGCCTGTTCACAAACCACGTTGATCAGCCTGGGAATTCCTTTGGAAAAACGGTAAATCCGCTTTATTGCACCGTTGGAGAAAAGTACCGGAATACGGCAGCCGGAGACCTTGAGGCGATGGCGGATATAGTCAGCAGTGTCGTCCAGCTTCATCGGCATGAGCTTGCTGCGCACAGTTATACGTTGGCTGAGTTGACGCAGATCGTGTCGATTTAACACATCATTTAACTCCGGCTGCCCCGCCAGAACGATCTGGATCAGCTTATCCCGCTCCGTTTCCAGATTGGAGATCATGCGCACCTGCTCCAACACGTCCGGTGCCAGGTTTTGGGCCTCATCGATTACCAACACAACAGTACGCCCGACTGCATTTTGCTCCAGAAGATAACGATTAAGCTCCTCCAGGTAGCCAAAACAGTTACTTTCCGCTGAGTCTATGCCAAATTCACGGCAAATATTGGCCAGAAGCTGTTCTCCTGTCAAACATGGATTAAATATCAAGGCACTGTGGTATTTATCAGGATCAAGCTGGGAAAGAAGCGTACGCAGCACAGTGGTTTTGCCGGTTCCCACCTCACCTGTCAACGCGATGAAGCCGGCGTGACCGTCAATTCCATAGAGCAGGCGAGCAAAGGCCTCCCGATGGATACAACTCAGGAAGATGAAGTTGGGGTTGGGGGTTATCGTGAACGGCTTCTCGCTAAAGCCGAAAAATTCGCAGTACATCGGATCCTACTTGCCTTCTCTGTTTCTGGTAATTTCGTCCCAGACCCTTTCACGGGCTGTGCCGCCCGGCACGTTACGGGCTTCGATGCAGGCTTCAACAGTGATCGCCGCGAAGATGTCGTTATCGAAATAGGGCGAGAACAGCTGCCATTCGGCCAGCGAAAGCTCAGTGATATCCATCTCGTTTTCCAGACAGTATTTTACGGAGTTTCCAACGGCTTCATGGGCGTCACGGAATGGCAGTCCCTTGCGCACCAGATAGTCGGCCACATCGGTGGCGGTTGAAAAGCCCTGTCCGGCCGCCCTGCGCATGTTAACCTCATAGACCTTCATCTCCCTGATCATGTCGCCAAAAATTTTGAGGCTGCCCTTAACCGTGTCGATCGTATCGAAAAGCGGTTCCTTATCTTCCTGCATATCCTTATTGTATGCTAGCGGCAGAGACTTCATCACCGTCAGTAGCGCCATCAGGTTGCCGTACACACGGCCGGTCTTGCCGCGCACGAGTTCAGGCACATCAGGGTTTTTCTTCTGGGGCATGATGGAAGAACCGGTACAGAAACCATCCGAAAGCTCGATGAACTTGAAGGCGCTGGTAGACCAGAGGATTATTTCTTCGGAAAAACGCGAGAGATGCATCATCAGGATCGAGGCGTCTGCCAGGAACTCCAGAGCAAAGTCCCTGTCTGAAACCGAGTCCAGGGAGTTGCGGGTGATGGCCTGGAAATCCAGTTGTTTGGCCACATAATCACGATCAATAGGGAAGGTCGTCCCAGCCAGCGCCCCGGCTCCCAACGGCATGACATTGACCCTGTTCAGGCAGTCTTCCAGACGGGCACGGTCGCGTTTGAACATCTCCACATACGCCATCAGGTGGTGGGAAAAGAGAATTGGCTGGGCAGTCTGCAGATGGGTGAAGCCCGGCATGATCACATCCAGGTTGTCCTCGGCCTGGGTCAAAAGTGCATCGATCAACAGGTCGATATAAGTGTTGATCTCCACGATCTCGTCCCGCAGATAAAGGCGGATGTCAAGAGCCACCTGATCATTGCGTGAACGGCCGGTATGCAGGCGTTTTCCTGCTTCACCAATCTTGGCGGAGAGACGCGCCTCGATGTTCATATGGATATCTTCCAGGCTGATGGAGAAATCAAATTCACCGTTTTCGATCTGCTGAAGGATCTGCTGCAGGCCATGAACGATGGCCTCTACATCATCGAGCGGCACGATCCCCTGTTTGCCCAACATGCGGGCGTGTGCCACGGAACCACGAATATCCTGGTGATACATGCGTTTATCGAATTCAATGGAGGCGGTGAACTCCTCTACAAATTTATCGGTCGGCTGGGTAAAACGCCCTCCCCAGAGTTTGTCCTTGGACATGTCAGTCTCCTCTATAGTCATACATGATTCTCCTGAGTGATCTCGTATCCGAAGGTCAGTTCGGCGGCCGTGATTTTTCGCCATGTTACAGCCTCATCAGGGCTCATGATGGCATGCACCTTGAGTGGTACCCGCGATGTACGCGGATCAAGCTCACGTTGTTGTGGCAGATTAAAATACAGCAGTCGGGTACTGCTGCCAAAACGTAAGCGGCAGACCGGAGCTCCCGCGAAATTGTCGGTAGCAAACTCGCCGAACTCAACATGCGAAAGACGGTGCCCACGGTGAATGACAACCGAGGAATGCCCGAATCCACGCAGAGCCGGCTGATCCTCCAGACAGGTCTCGTCTGAGGCATTACCAAACACCGTGACGGTTTCCCGCACTCCGGGCATATCCTCCAGGTATTCTCCATAAAAACCGCTGAGCACGTCGCGATATGCGCGGTGCTCAGGCTTGGGATTACACTGGATCACAAACAGAGCGTCCAACCCCTGCCGGGTCGTAAAAAAAAGCTGATTGGCATGATCAATGATCTGGCGGATATTCGAGGTGTACAGGTCGCGGTAAAGGTAGTCCAGACAGATAATGGCCATGAAGTTGAAACACGCCGGTCGGCTGCGGAAAAGGTAGAAGTGACGGCCGCGGTACAGGTCGTGAAACTTGTCAATATACTCCTCACCGTGAAAGGGGTGGCTCTTGGCCTCCAGAAAGACCCGCAACCGGCCGTCAGACTCCTTGATTGCAATGCAGCACCAGTTGACCGGCACATCCAGTACGTCACCGGAGTCTATGTCACGATCAACACCCGCAATAGCTTCGGCGTTATCCGCACTAAAGCGAACCAGCAGTTCACGATACTCACGCAGGCGGACATGCTCCACTCCAAACACCGTCACCGTGTTGATGCGAAAGGATTGCTCGATGGTTGCCAGCATATCGTCAAAATGGGAAAACGGCAGCGAGGTCTCGGGGAAAAGCAGGAAGTGAAGCTTCTTTAGATTCCCCTCCCCGGCAGCCACCAACGTGAGGACTGAGCGAATCGTTGCCCACTGGGCCTCGGGATCCACCAGTCTGAACCCGGTTTCGCTACGCCGCAGATGATTGGGGATCTGGGCAATCAGACAATGCAGATGGTGGCCCAGAGGGAAATCGAGGTTGACCTTCTTATCGATGATTTCAGGCATCGGCGTTACCCAGGTTAGCGTGCGAAGAAAACTCCGGAAAAACCTTCCCCAGTATGTAGCGGGCCCCGGCCGGGATGTTGTAGCCTGACAGTTCGCTAGAAGGAACCCAGGCAGCCTCGGCTACCTCATGCTCGTTGTGAACGATATCGCAATAAAGCGGACGACAGCGGTAATAGAGGATCACAAAGTGGCAATTGCCCTCACCCGGTGTCAGGTGTTCGAAGACATCGATCAGCCCCTCGATTTCAATCTCCAGACGCACCTCTTCATGCACTTCCCGTTTTAACGCCTCCAGAATCGGTTCGCCCAGGTCGATCTTGCCGCCCGGCATAACCCACAGATCCAGAAAGGGCGGGATGTTGCGCTTGGTCAGCAGCACCCGCCCCTCGTCGTCCACAATCACCGCCACAACCGAGGTGACGATGTGCTCTTTCTTGTAACGTTTCGTCGTCAATCCTTACTTCTTCTTGGAAGACTGCATCAGTGATCTGATCTTCAAGCGCAGGGAGTTGATCTTGATGAAGCCCTCGGCGTCAGCCTGGTTAAAGACCTGGTCTTTTTCAAAGGTAGCGAAGTCCAGATTGAAAAGCGAATCGGACTCGGATTTACGGCCAACCGTGCGGCAGAGTCCCTTGTAAAGCTTGACCCGGGCCACGCCGTTGACGCACTTCTGGGAATCATCCACCAGGGTCTGCAGCATCAGGCGTTCCGGAGAGAACCAGTATCCGGCGTACACCAGGCGTGCGTACTCGGGAATCAGGCCATCGCGGATGCGCATGACTTCACGATCCATAGTGATCTGCTCCACAGCGGAATGGGCCTCTCGCAGAATTGAGCCGCCCGGGGTCTCGTACACACCGCGCGACTTCATGCCTACCGAACGGTTCTCCAGCAGGTCCACCCGACCAATGCCATGCTGTCCGCCAATGTAGTTGAGATGCGCCAGCAACTGGGCCGGGGTCATTTTTTCACCATCTACAGCCACAGCATTGCCATTCTTGAATTCGATCTCTACGTACTGAGGCTTGTTGGGTGCCTTTTCCGGCGACTTGGTCAACACATACATCTCTTCCGGCGCCTCGGCCCAGGTATCTTCCAGGATTCCGCCCTCAAAGGAGATATGCAGCAGATTACGGTCGGAAGACCAGGGGCGTTTCTTGATTGTCGGAATCGGAATATCGTTCTTCTTGGCATATTCAATCAGCGCCTGACGACTGTTCAGGTCCCATTCGCGCCAGGGAGCAACCACTTTGATGGAGGGGTCAAAGTGATAGTAAGCCAATTCAAAACGGACCTGGTCGTTGCCCTTGCCGGTGGCACCGTGGGAAACGGCATCACACTTCTCCTTGGCAGCAATCTCCATCTGACGTTTGGCGATCAACGGCCGGGCAATGGATGTCCCCAACAGGTAGTGCCCTTCGTAAATGGCGTTGGCGCGGAACATTGGGAAGACAAAGTCCTTGACGAACTCCTCTTTCAGATCGTCGATATAGACCTTGTCGGCGCCGGTAGCCAGAGCCTTCTCGCGGACCGGATCAAGCTCGTCACCCTGTCCCAGGTCGGCTGAAAAGGCAACCACCTTGCAACCATATTCGTTCTTGAGCCACTTGAGAATAATCGAGGTATCCAGGCCGCCCGAATAGGCCAGGACAATTTTTTTGATGTCTTTTTTCTGTGCGTTTGCCATTAATTATCTCCTTTTTATGTTTATTATATTTCATAAGGACCGGCGTTTTTTTGTCAGGTCAAGGCGCGCCCAAGAGACTCGCGGAGGCATGGCAGAGCCATGTCGCACAAGGAGCAACTTAGGGCAACGCAGAGATGGCGAAAAGCGGCGTTCCTAACCCATCAAAGTAGCCATGATAGCCTTCTGTATATGCAAACGATTCTCGGCCTCATCCCAGACAACCGAGTTTTTCCCTTCGAGAACCGAATCGGATATTTCCTCGCCACGATGGGCTGGCAGACAGTGCAGCACGACACAATCCGTTTTGGCCAATACCAGGAGCGTATCGTCCAGGCAGTAGCCGGCGAAGGCCTTTTCACGCTCCTTCTGTTCGGCCTCCTGGCCCATGCTGGCCCAAACGTCGGTATTGACAACATCGGCACCCGTTACTGCCAATTTGGGATCGCTGGTCAACGTGATTCTGCCGGGAGCCTGAGCTTGAGCCCAGGCCAAGACCTTCCGGTCGGGTTCATACCCATGAGGGCAGGCCAGAATCAGATCAAAACCCAGAATAGCGGCGGCCTCGATCCAGGTATTGGCCATATTGTTGCCATCCCCCACCCAAGCAAACTTCAGACCCGTATAGGCGCCCTTGTGTTCGATAACAGTCTGCAGGTCGGCCATAATCTGGCATGGATGAAAAAGATCCGTCAGGCCATTGATAACAGGCACGTCGGAATATCCGGCAAATTCCTCCACAATCTCCTGACCAAAGGTGCGGATCATGACGCCGTCGCAATAGCGGGCCATAACGCGGGCACTATCCTTGATCGGCTCGCCGCGTCCCATCTGGGACGTAGCGGAGGATATGAACAAACCATGCCCGCCCAGTTGATAAATGCCAACCTCGAAGGAGATCCTGGTCCGGGTTGAGGACTTCTCGAAGATCATCGCCAGGGTCTTGCCCTTGAGCAGATGATGTTCGACACCCTGTTTCTGTTTGCCCTTCAAATCACTGGCCAAGGCAAGCAGCCCGTCCAGTTCAGCCTTCGTGTAATCATGCAGTGCGAGAAAATGTCGCGCCATCTAGTTCCCCTTTTATGCCTCGACCTCGGCAAAGATACCGTCGAGAATTGCAATCATCTGATCGATCTCCTGCTTGCTGACAATCAGCGCCGGCACAAAACGGAGCACCGTGTCATGGGTCACATTGAGCAGCACCCCGCGATCATGCCCCTTCTTGACGATGTCACCGCCGGGAACGGTCAGGCTCATGCCGATCATCAGGCCGATACCACGCACTTCTGTGACAAAGGGGTATTTCCTTCCCAACGACTCCAGTTCTCCCACCAGATATTCGCCGATCTCTTCCGTACGGTTGAGGATACCATCCTCCAGGATCGTCCGTACCGTGGCAATGGCTGCTGCACAGACCAGCGGATTGCCGCCGAAGGTCGATCCATGTGTGCCGGGCGTGAAGGCAGCGGCGAACTCGTCTTTCGCCAGCATGGTGCCGATCGGGGCCCCGCCGGCCAATGCCTTGGCCAGGGTCATGATATCGGGGGTCACATCAAAATGTTCATAAGCAAAGAGTTTACCGGTCCGCCCCATCCCGACCTGAACCTCATCGAAGATCAGAATCAGACCATGCTGGTCACAGATGCGGCGCACCTCTTGAAAATAGCCGGGCGACGGCACGTTAACTCCACCCTCGCCCTGGATCGGTTCCAGCATGATAGCACAGGTATTGGGTGATACTGCAGCCTCCAAGGCAACCGCATCGTTGAAGGGAACGTGTGTAAAACCGTGCAGCAGAGGATCAAAGAAGCGCTGGACCTTCTCCTGGCCAGTGGCCGAAACCGTCGCCATGGTCCGGCCGTGAAAGGATTCAGCGGCAGTGATGATCTCGTAGCGTTCGGGGCCGAACTTATCGCGGCTGAATTTTCTGGCAAGCTTGATGGCGGCCTCATTGGCCTCAGCACCGCTGTTGCAGAAAAAGGCCTTGTCGGCAAAGGAATGACTGCAGAGCAGTTCAGCCAGCTCAATCTGCTGGGGGATCTGGTAGTAGTTGGAACAGTGGATCAGCACCGCAGCCTGCGCCTGCAGGGCCGCGACCACCTTGGGGTGGCAATGCCCCAGGTTGTTGACCGCAACTCCGCCCAGAAAGTCCAGATACTCCTTGCCGTCCGCATCCCACAAGCGGCACCCCGCACCCCTGACCGGGACGATTGGATAACGGCCATAGGTCTTCATGATGTACTTGTCTGATTTTTCTATCCATTGTTGGGAATTCATGTTTTCTCCAAATCTATGGAGCGTGTATTTTTTTCAAGATCAAGGCGGCCAAGGGACGACGCGGAGGCGTAGCAGCGCTACGCCGCACAAGGAGATCCGAAGGCCAACGCCGATATTGGAAAAAATTCGCGTTCCCTATTTCACTATCTCCGTGCCGATGCCTATGTCGGTAAATATCTCCAGCAACACCGCATGCTCCACCCGACCATCAATGATATGGGCCTTTTTGACCCCCTCATTGAGGGCATCGGCGCAGCAAACCACCTTGGGAATCATCCCGCCGGTAATGGCCTCCTCTTCGATCAGGCGGTGCATGTCAGCCACGGCGATACTGGTGAGCAGCTTACCGGCCTTATCCTTGACACCTTCAATATCGGTCAGCAGGATCAGCTTCTCGGCATTCAGCGCCGCAGCCACCCGCCCGGCCACCAGATCGGCATTGATGTTGTAGCTTTCCCCCGCGGGACCAACGCCTACCGGCGCGATAACCGGGATATACTTGCCATGCTCAAGGGTTGAAATCAGGTCCGTGTTAACCCTGACCACATCTCCCACATAGCCGATATCCATCTCCTCAACAGAGCCATCCTCATGACGCACTTCCTGGAGCAGTTTCTTGGACAGCAGCAATGTTCCATCCTTGCCGGAAAGCCCAACTGCCCGGCCGCCATGCTGATTCAGATATCCAACGACCTCTTTGTTGACCTGACCAACCAGCACCATCTCCACCACGGACATGGTTTCCTGATCGGTTACCCGCATGCCTCTGACAAACTCGGAAACAATACCGTAGCGCTTTAGGGTCTGGTTGATCTGCGGGCCACCGCCATGGACGATGACCGCATTGATGCCCAGAGACTTGAGCATGATCACATCCAGGGCAAAGGACTCCTTCAGTTTCGCATCCGACATGGCGTGACCGCCGTACTTGATTACAAAAGTCTTCCCTGAAAAACGCCGGATGTAAGGCAACGCCTCCATAAGGGTTTTGGCTTTCTCGATCAGGTGTACCATATATATCCTTTTGACTAGCTGAACATATCCCGATTAGCGGGGTGCTCCCGAAAAATAAAACTGCCAACACGAGAGTTGGCAACATACCCTAAAAGCTGGATTTCAAGCGTTATTGCAGCGGCAACGTAACCGTAACAGCAGTTCCCAACCCCGGTTCGCTATCCAGACTGATACTGCCTCCGTTTTGGCGCACAAACTCACGGGCATAAAACAGCCCCAAACCAAACCCGCGCACCTGCCCGGTATTGTCCGGATCAATCTGATAGAACTTCTCAAACACCTTGGCAATCTCCTCCCGGGGAATCCCGATCCCGGAATCGTACACAATGATGGAAACCTTGTCCTCGCTGTTTTTAAAGGCGATGGAGATTTGCCCTTCATCCTTGGAGAACTTGTAGGCGTTATCAATGATCTGCTGGAGGGCAAAAGAGATCTTACTCCGGTCAATATGCACCAGGGGCACCTTCTGTTTGTCAAAATCCAGTTCAATGCCTGGCTTGTTCTGAGCCTCCCGGGATTTGTGCAGGACCTCCGTCACAATATCGTTCAGATCGCACATTTCCAGGTTCAGGCCTACGTTCCCCACCATTACCTGGCTAAAAGCAAGCAAATCGGCCACAAGACGCCCAAGATAAGAAGCCTCATCATAAATCATCTGCGCATTCTGCATGAATAACGGGTCATTGGGATCGCAATAACCACGTTGGATGTTCTGAAGGAACAATGAAATGGATGTGATCGGCGTACGCAGTTTATGTGAGATCAGCGAAAGAAAGTTGCTCTTGAGACGATCCATCTGTTTCAGGCTGGCCAGTTCTTCCCTGAGACGTTTCTTTACCAGCGCCTTCTCAACGGCGGTCCTGAGTTGCAGGAGATTGAGCGGTTTACTGATAAAATCGTCCGCACCCTCCTTGAGGGCATTGAGGACGATCTCCTTCTCGGCAAAGCCGGTCATAATGATCACGACCGCATGGGGATCAATCTCCTTGACCCGCCGCAGCAGATCGATACCGGTCCCGCCCGGCATCATAACATCGGACAGGATCAGGTCCGGCCGCTCGTTTTTGTACAACCACAAGGCCTCGGAACAGGAGTCCGCCTTCAAGATGCGATACTGTTTCAGGGCTTTTTCGCACAGATCCCTGATAAGTTCTTCATCATCCACGATCAGGATCGTAGCCTGCTGTTCAGTCGAAGAAGAATCTTCATTATGCCACTGCTGTATTGTCATTCAAGCACCACATGCTTTCAAATTCTTGACCGTCATGTTCCTGACAGCACTCCTGCCGCAGCTGCCAGCGCCTCGCCAAGCATCTCCGGTTTGGAACCGCCAGCCTGTGCCAGTTCAGGCTTGCCGCCACCGCTTCCACCAACAATCGGAGACAATTGTTTGATAATATCACCTGCTTTAAATTTTGCGCTCATTCCCTTGGTCACCGCCACGAGCAAATTGGCTTTGTCGGCAATAACCGCACCGAGTACGATAACCCCCTCACCGATCCGATCTTTGAGGGAATCGGAAAGGTCACGCAATGCCTTGATGTCCTCTACCTGCACCTGAACCGCCAACAACTTCACGCCGTTGACCTCGACAACCTGCGAGAGCAGGTCGCCCGAGGCAACTGCATTGAGTTTGCCCTGGAGAGACTCAATCTCGCGCTGCAGTTCCTTCTGCCGGGCCAGCTGCCTTTCCATGCGCTCCAGAAGATTGCCGCCCTCTGCCTTGAGCAGTGCTGCCATTGCCCGCTGTTCGTCTTCCAACTGCTGCACAAAACTGAGTGCGCCTGCTCCTGTCAAGGCCTCAATACGGCGCACACCGGCCGCAATGCCGGCTTCGCTGACTATCTTGAACAGGCCGATATCGCCGGCGGCACGCACATGAGTGCCACCGCACAGCTCCATGCTGACGTCGCCCACCCTGACAACGCGCACCGTATCGCCGTATTTTTCGTCAAAGAGTGCTGTAGCACCGGCCTCGATGGCCTCACTGATCTTCATCTGAACCGTCGAGACAGGATCATTCTCCATGATAAAGCCGTTGACCAGATCCTCCACTTGACGGAGTTCCTCGGCGGTCATGGCCGAAAAATGGGTGTAGTCGAAACGCAGACGATCGGCAGAAACCAGCGAACCAGCCTGCTTGACATGTTCACCCAGCACCTGGCGCAGGGCTGCCTGGAGCAGATGGGTGGCGGTATGATTGCGGCCGGTGGCCTTGCGGACAGAGACAGCTGTTTTCAGATCAGCGGCATCGCCCTTTTTCAGCACCCCCTCGCGAACCATTGCGTGGTGCACGATCAGATCCGGATATGGCCGGCTGGCTGTAAGCACATCCAAATGGGCGTTGCCGGTCGAAATCGTGCCGCTGTCGCCTTTCTGGCCTCCTGACTCGCCATAAAACGGGGTGATTTCCGTAATCAGCTCAACTAATTCACCTGCGGCGGCGGATTCGACCTCTACGCCATCCCTGACGATTGCCGCGACCTTCGCATAGACCGACAGCTCGTCGTACCCCACGAACGTGCTGCGCACGCCGCGGTTATGCAACTCCTTATAAATCTGGGCGATACCTTCTTCGCCCGACCCTTTCCAATGTTCACGAGCAAGTCCGCGCTGTTTCTCCATGCAGACCTCGAAGCCGGCTTCGTCAATCGAAAAGCCCTCACTGGCCACGATGTCAGCTGTCAAGTCCGTGGGGAACCCGAATGTATCGTACAGTTTAAAGAGTGCCTCGCCGGAAATGACGTTCTTCCCAGCCTTACGAAGTAGCGCCATTTCATCGTTGAGGATTGCCAGCCCCCGGTCAAGGGTTTCCGCGAAACGCTGTTCCTCGGCCAGAACGACCTTCTTGATATAGGCCTCGCGCTCCAGCAGTTCAGGATAGGCCTCGCCCATCATTTCACGCACCGCATCCACCATGTGGAAGAGCATCGGCTCGGAAAATCCGAGCATCTTGGCGTGGCGGGCGGCACGGCGCATGATTCGGCGCAACACATAGCCGCGCCCTTCATTGCTGGGGAGCGCACCGTCGCAGATCAGGAAGGTTACGGCGCGGGCATGATCCGCAATGACCCGCATGGAAACATCGTCCCTGTCATTGGCTCCGTACTGTTTGCCGGAGAGCCGCTCCACGTGGCGGATGATCCCCTGCAACAGATCCGTGTCATAATTGGAGCTGACGCCCTGCATGACCGCGCAGATCCGCTCAAGACCCATGCCGGTATCCACCGAGGGTTTGGGAAGCGGGGTCAGGGTACCGTCGGCCGAGCGGTTGAACTGCATGAAAACATTATTCCAGATCTCCATATAGCGATCGCAGTCGCAACCCACGGTGCAGTTCGGGCTATCACAGCCCACCTCAGGTCCCTGATCGTAGAATATCTCCGTGCAGGGACCGCAAGGGCCGGTATCCCCCATGGACCAGAAATTGTCTTTCTCACCAAAACGGAAGATGCGCTCCCGCGGAACGCCCTCCTGAAGGTGCCAGATATCGGCCGCCTCGTCGTCATCGGTATAGACCGACACATAAAGGCGAGTTTTATCCAGGCCTACGTCCTTCGTCAGGAACTCCCAAGCATAGGCAATGGCCTCTTTCTTGAAATAGTCGCCAAAAGAGAAATTGCCGAGCATCTCGAAAAAGGTGTGATGGCGCGCCGTCCTGCCCACGTTTTCA